>Ga0208980_10001736_pt1 | contig 13255 bp, 12 predicted proteins | sample WetSurMetagenome_3_FD_187993 | JGI IMG/M metagenome (GOLD analysis project Ga0208980, IMG submission 187993) | Wetland microbial communities from Twitchell Island in the Sacramento Delta, sample from surface sediment Aug2011 Site A1 Bulk (version 2) | ecosystem: Environmental > Aquatic > Marine...
AACATAAACTGCACCTGACTAACAGTTGGCTTATCTTCCGAAGTTTCAAAAAACAAAATTTTCTCATTCCAGAAATCTTTGTCGAACCAATAATCTGTTTCCTTTATAAATTCAAAGACTTCAATATTACCTCCAAATAATTCACCTTTAGTGATACCGGTACCTTGTAGCCACCTCCATCCTGTATTTTTTACAGACTGCGACACCTTTCCGGTGTTTTCGATGTTTTTCCAGTCAGGATAGTTATTAAAATAATTATCATAAGGTTTATATTTGTATTCGCTAAAGCTACTAAGCAAAAAATCATTTAGATGTTCTTTAAACATTTCTCCTTCAGATTCGAGTTGAGAAAAACCCGCCATAATACTCGGCCCGTTAAAGGAAACAATACCCAACTTATTTATGAAGGTTGTTAAAATTGTAGTGTCAGAATAACCCATAAAGAATTTGGGATTTTCCAGAATAACCTTTTTATCCAAAAATGGCAAAATCCTTACGGAATCATCCCCGCCAATTGTAGATATAATACCTTCTACCTCCTTATCTGCGAATGCTTTGTTTACATCCTCAGCTCTAAATTTTGGGTTTTCGTATAAAAATTTTGCATCGCTTCTGGCCGAAGGAAATTCTTTTATTCTAAATCCCAAAGACCTTAAGTTCATCAAGCCATTTTCATAAATATGAGGGAAAATGCTAGGCCCACCCCAAGACGGAGAAATTATCCCTAAAGTGCTACCTTTGTGTAATCTTGTCGGCTTAGTCATAATTATAAATAATTATAACCCAGTTTTACCAAATTGATAATGTAAAGTACTAGATTTATTATTACTAAGGAGTAGTACCTTCAATACTTAATAATCAATGGAATTAGGATCAAAATGAGTTCGAACATCGACTGGTAAGTGACCTAAAAAAACGGGGAACCCTTTAGTTTATTTTATTAAACTTTTAGGTTCCCCTCTTTGCCTTACTTTTCTTTTTATGGAATAACCAATACTTCGGTTCCTACTTCGGCCCAATCATAAAGCCATTTCGCTTCATCAGTGCGCATATTCACACATCCGTGCGACATGGGATAGCCGAAATTACTGTGCCAGTAGGTTCCGTGGAAACTTCTTCCCTGATCAAAATACATGACCCATGGAACATTGGGAAGATCATACCCGGGTCCGGTCATTCTGGTTAATTCATACTTAACGTATATATAGAATTCTCCAATTCTGGTCGGATATTCGGTGACACCGGTTGAGACGACAAAGGTCTTCAAGAGTACTCGATCTTCGTATACAAAGACTTTCTGGGTCGAGAGCTGAACGATGATTTGTTTGCCATCGATGGTTGCCTCGGGTATTAAAAGTTCTCCCGTGAGCATTATCATCTGTCCGACGTAAATCATGTCCATATCGACAATCTTGTTTATCCCCGAAAGATATGATGCCTCCAGACCGTATTTTTCGGCAATGCTACCCAAGGTATCCCCCGGCTGGACAATATAATAAAGATCCGCTTTGGGGGTGGCCGTCGGGCTTGGAGTTATCGTCGGTGTTGCCGGGATTTGAGTTTCGGTTGCGACCGCAATGGTCGGTGTTGAAAATACCACTTCCGGCTGAACGCTTTGGGCACATCCAATAAAGACAATTGCCATGACGAAAATTAAAGGCAGTAATTTTCTCATCTGGCACACTCCTTTCTCTTTTAAGGTACGTTTATAAGGCTGGGGCGATTATAGCAGATTTAGTGATGAACACGGGCACTTTTGCCCTTTTTAATATTAGATGTTATACTTGGCAGCTTAGTTTAGTTTGGGGATCTTTAAAATTCAAAGAATTCAAAAGAAGGAGGTTCGAATGTGTCTAATATTGGAAGTAATTCTGACTATCGGTGTCTGTTCTCTGTGGCGTAAGGCAAAAATGGGTTGGGCCTGGGGACTGCTCCCTGTCGGAGTCGGGGCCGGTATCGGTTTCCTGCTCGGAAGTATGGGTATAGTCAGCACCAGTGATGCTCAAGGTTTGATCGTATTTGACATTGCGGCTGTTATTGCCCTGATCATTATGTCGGGTGCCGCCCAAAAGAAAATCAAAGCAATTGAAGCTGCTGCAAAAGCTGCGGCAACACCAGTTCAAGAACCCCCCAAAAGCTAAGCGCAAGTTACCGCTCAGGTGATTATGAAATTATTTAATCCTTGAGCGGTCTTTTTTTGTCTTTTTTTTAAAGACTTTCCGCTCCGGTTTTGATGAGGATATCAAAACCTTTAGGTAAAACGCCTTCTGGGGTTGTTACCTTTGAGAACATCTTGGTAAGAAGGGTTTCTATCTCCGCTTTTATGTCGGCCGAGATACTGGCCGAAAAGACGACTTCTGTTGTGGCCGAATCGGTGGAGGTTGTGTTTCCGGTTTTGATATCGCCGTACCCGATTAGTTTTTCTTCAACTTTTCCGGCCAACCCGGCCGTTTTGGTTTTGTTTAAGATTTCGATATTGATGTCTTTCTTGGCTAAGGTAGCTGCCGGTGTGGCTGTCTCTTCGGTGGTAATCGGCACTTCCGTTGCTTCCGGTTTTGGAGTTTCTTTGACCCAGGGCTTGTTGATAAAAAGGTATGAACCGACCCCGATCATTAAGGCCCCGATAATGATAATTAAAATAATACCGAAGATAAGCGAACCGGCTTTCTTGGTTGTTTCTTTTTCTTTTGGCTCTTCCTTTTCCTCTTTAGATTCTTCTTCCGTTACGACATTAAAGCTTAAAAGATCGGCTTTCTTGATGAGGTCGTCGTTGTCATAGATGATGGAAAGAATGGCCGGGTTAACGGTTTTATTCTTTTCCGGATGGAAGAAAGGATTCTGGGGAAGGACGCTGACAACTTTGATGTCTTGTTTCTCGAAGGCTTTCTTGACGGTCGTGAAGTAGTTTTTGTCGACGGCCAGGAGGATTTTAACATCATTCGTCACAATCGTTTTCTGGGTAATGTTGTCATTTTTGATGGGCACGATATCCATGAAGCTTTTTTCCTCTTCCTTTTCGTTGATTTTTTTGTCGGTTAAGTCAATTACTTTTTCAAAGATTAAATCTTCGGCCAGGATGATGATGGCGTCTTCTTTGGCCAGGTTATTGTCGGTGATGAAAGTACCGACCTCGTGCTTGAGAAGGTCGGCATTGAGTATTTCCGTATTTTTGCAGGCCTCCGGAGAAAACTCAAAAGACAGGATTTTATCCTTCTCGTCGATGAGGTCAAAACTTTGTTTTTTGAGGTAGACAGTGTACTTGGGTTTATTCATCTTTTCACGACTTCTTTAAGTTTATTTAGATTTATATCAAGATGCAATAGGCACGAAAAAAATTACCCTTTTTCATGAAGTTTGTTTAATTTGAAGCTTTATCTTCCGGCTGTTTAACCTCTTCTTCTTCGTCTTCTTCCTCCTTGTAGATTTTGGCACAGGCCGCAACCGTATCGGCCTTGTTGTTAAAGCGCATTAAAATTACCCCCTGTGTTGCCCTTCCCAATTGCGGAATGTTTTTGATGGGAAGCTTGATGACCTGTCCCCCTTTGGAGGTAATGACAATCTGGTCAACTTCCTGGGTCACCATTAAAGCAGCGGCTAAATTGCCCGTTCTTTCGGACAAAACCGACCCTTTAACACCTTTGCCGGCTCTTTTTTGGACCGGGAAGAAATGAACCGGGCTTCTTTTGCCCAAGCCTCTCTCCGAGATGGTTAAGATATCCCGGAAAAATTTCTTTCTTTTGTCTTTGCTGATCTGTTCCTTGGCCGGGAAGACGTCCATGGAAATAACCTGGTCGCCTTCCTCAAATTTGATGCCCGTTACTCCGGTGGTGGCCCTACCCATCGGTCTGGCGTTTGCCTCCGGGAATCTGATGGATTTGCCTTTTCTGGTTAAGAGAATGATATGATCTTCTCCCGAGGTCGGGTGGACCGAAACCAGTTTGTCTTCCTTATTTAACTTAATGGCAATCAAACCCGAGGCCCTTAAGTTTTGGAATTCTTTGATACTGGTTTTTTTGACAATCCCTTTTTCGGTGGCCATGACCAGGTATTTGTATTCGACGTTTTCGCCCAGAGCCAGAAGGGACAGAATTTCTTCACCCTGATCAAGGTTTAAGATATTAACCAAGGCCTGACCTTTGGCCTGACGGGAAGTTTCCGGAATTTCCCAGGCTTTTGTTCCGAAGACCTTGCCTCTATCCGTAAAGAATAACAACATATCGTGAGTGGTGGCCGAGGTTAGATGCATGATTTCATCCTCATCTTTGGTGGTCATTCCGAGTACCCCTTTTCCTCCTCTTCGCTGCGCCCTGTAAGTGGCCAGGGGAAGCCTTTTGATATAGCCGGTCTTGGTGACGGTAATTAGGGTTTCTTCTTTGGCAACCAAATCTTCTTCGGAGAATTCTCCGAGAGCCGCTTTATAAATCTTGGTTCTTCTGATGTCGCCGTATTTTTCTTTCAATTCGGTGACTTCCTTAACGATGATTTCCAGAACCTTGGCCGGATCTTTTAAGATTAAGGTTAAGGCGTCAATTAATTTTTCGATTTCCTCATATTCTTTTTCAATCTTTTCTCTCTCCAAGGCAGCTAATCTTCTTAACTGCATATCCAAAATGGCCGTGGCCTGGATTTCGGACAGTTTAAATCTTTTTATAAGATTTTCCTTGGCTTCGTCCTGGGTTTTGGAAGCCCTGATCGTTTTAATGACGGCATCCAGGTTATCCAGGGCAATCTTTAAGCCCTCCAAAATGTGGGCTCTCTTCTTGGCTTCGGTCAGTTCGAAGATGGTTCTTCTGACAATAACTTTTTGGCGGTGCTTGATGTATTCCGACAAGATTTGCTTTAAGGTCATGGTGTGGGGTGTACCGTCAACCAAAGCGACGAAGTTGGCCGGGAAAGTCGTTTGCAGTTTGGTGTGTTTGAAGAGGTTGTTCAAAACGGATTTTGGTTTGGCATCTCTTTTAAGTTCCACAACCACACTCATTCCGTCCTTATCCGATTCATCCCGAAGATCCGCAATTCCGACCAGTTTCTTTTCATGCACGAGTTCGGCGATCCTGGCGACCATTTCCGCTTTATTGACCTGATATGGAATTTCGGAAATGACGATTTGCTGACGGCCTTTTTTGCCTTCTTTTATTTCGGCTACCCCCCTGACAACGATTCTGCCCCTTCCCGTGGCGTAAACCTCGTTTAAGGAATTGCCGTCATAGATAACGCCCCCGGTCGGAAAATCGGGACCCGGAATGATGTTGACCAACTCTTCGGTTGTGATTTCACTTTCAAAAGAAATCGATTGGGGTGAAACCTGTTTTTCGGTTAAGGCTTTTGCCTCCCCGGCCGCTACCAGGTTAATCTGTTTAATGACAAAGTCGGTTTGTTCTTTATTCTTGGCATCCTCGGAAATAACTTTCCCTTTTTTGATGGTAGCAATAACGGCCTCACAGACTTCTTTTAAGTTGTGGGGCGGAATTTTGGTGGCCATTCCGACGGCAATACCTTCGGAACCCATTAAAAGAAGATTCGGGAGAAGGGCCGGCAGGTAAGTCGGTTCTTTTAAGGTCGCGTCGAAGTTGTCGGTCATGTCGACCGTTTCTTTTTCGATGTCCTGAAGCATGGCTTCGGAGATCTTGGCCATCTTTACTTCGGTATACCTCATGGCAGCGGCCGAATCCCCGTCTACCGAGCCGAAATTACCCTGGCCTTTGACCAGAGGGTAGCGCATTGAAAAACTTTGGGCCATACGGACCATCGAATCATAAACGGCCGTGTCCCCATGCGGATGGTATTTACCCAAAACTTCTCCGACGACTTTAGCCGATTTGGTATAAGGGGAAGACGGGCCCATTCCCATTAAATGCATGGCAAAAAGAATTCTTCGATGGACCGGTTTTAAGCCGTCCCTAACATCAGGAAGAGCTCTTGCTACAATAACGCTCATCGCATAATCGAGGTAACTTTTAGAAAGTTCCGAAGTTATTTCTGTTTGTAAAACTTTGCCGATATCCATTGATAATTTTTAATAAAAACGAGGCTAAATAAAGCCTCTTTTACCTTATTTATTCTACCTTTTCTGGGTCTTTTCAACAAGGGGAAAAAGGTTAAAATTGAAGCCAAATTATAGGAAAAAAGGGATTCTTGTCTTTGGGTATTTTTCGGTTATAATAAAGGCTGAGATTTAAACTGGAACCTTAAAATCAGAAAAAAAGAAAAGAGGAAAAATGAAACGAAGTTACCTGCTCTTGTCTCTGGTTATGTGTCTTGCGTTGTTGCTTTCGTCCTGCAGCTTTCTGGGTCAAACAATCTTGCCCAACACCGAATATCAAGCTTTGGTGGCAGAAAAGGACAAGTATAAAGCAGACCTGGATGCCGCAAAGATTACGATCGAAGCGGATGTCAAGACGGCCGAGGAAAATGCCACAACGATTTCCGATCTGAATTTCAACAATGAAAAACTGACGGCCAAGATTGTGACCTTTAATTCGATGCTCTGTGAACAATCCTGGGATGAATTCCAGAAATATACCGGTCTTTGGGAGTTGTTCTGGAGCCCTGATCAAACCCCTGTCGGAATTCGAGTTTATTACAGTCAATGGACCGCCCCGGGTTTGGAATGGAACGATTATCTTCCAGGAACAACGTTGATTTGGGACGATGATGGTACCCAAGCTTTTATTCTGGATACAGCCAACGATTGCATTATCCCAAACCCTGCTCTATTTGACCTTGATCCGCCTGTACAACACTCTTCCAGTTAAATCTCAAGTGTTAAACTCTTGGTGGATGACTTATTTGTCACTTTTGAAAATATTTTATCCACCAAGCTTTTTTCTTTTTGAAGTTAATGAATTATTTAAAGATTAGTCGACCTTCTATCTTTCTGGTCGTGTTTTGATTATTTCTCAAGTATTCCTCCAAGACCTGCTGGGCACTGGTCGTAACGACTTTTTGCTTCCCCGTCGCAATTAATTCTTCATTGGTAATGTTTAAGTATTTTTCGGAATTTGAAAAATGGTAATTTTGAATGCAGAGAGTGTAAAATTTATCTTTCTGTACTTCTTCACCATTTACTTTTAAGGACAAAAGCTTCTTTTCTTTATCCGAGTAAGTTGCTTTAACCTTGGAATTTGTTTGGTAACACTCTCCTTCCCCGTCCCGGTTTTCTATTCTCATGAAGTGTTCGAATATTTTGATTAAGGCGCTGCCCGGTATTTCAAAACGGGTTAGGGAATCGTCATACGGAAAACAAGCCAGGAAATCTTTTAAGGTGACTAAGGGCCCTAAGTCTTTGACCCTTATCGATCCTGAACCAACCAGCATGATATCGGCCTGGGCATTATCGGCAAAAGCATCGGCAACTAAATTCCCCAAGGTGGTTTCCTCTTCCCTTTTGGGGTGGGTTAGCTTTTCCGACAATTTGCAAACCAGAGTGTTGTATTTTCTATCAACATCTTTTTTGAACGATTGAATGTATTCTTCCAGGGCTTTATCCGGTTTGGCCAAGTCGTCATTAATGGGGATTAGTTGCCATTTATAATCAACAATCGAGTTGGTGTCGTCATCAACGGTGATATCAAACCTTCCCACCTGATCGCTGCCGACACCCGCCTGGGCAATAAGTATGTTATTGACCTTGGCCGGTTTTTCCAAAATGGTGTGGGAGTGTCCGCCGATAATCATATCCACACCCCATTCGGGTTTTAACATTTTAGCTAAGGCCAAATCGGACTCGTAACCGATATGGGTTAAAAGAATGGTTAAATCAATATCATCGTTTTTATAGGCGTTGCAGATTTTACCGACTTCCTGACCGGCTTCCTCCAAAGTGACAAAGGATCCGATGAGTTTATCCAGTTTAAGGGTATCCATGATTTTTTCGGTGATAATGCCGGTGAATAAAATATCAAGACCGGCTTTCTTGATAATGTGGTACGGACTCATAAGGCGCTTGTTGTATTTTTTGATGTAAAGATTGGCGTTTACAATCGGGAAGTTGGCCATCTTTTCCAAAAACAAAAGATGAGGTAAACCATAATCAAATTCATGATTGCCGAGGGCCACCACATCGGGAGCCAGATAGTTCATAATCTCCATCGTTGAGATGCCTTTCCATTCGGCATCAATGAGAGAACCCTGAACCATATCCCCGGCAATAACGTATAAAACGTTTTCTTCTTCCTTTCTTACTTTATTGATATAACCGGAAAGAAGAGCCAAACCGCCGATTAATTTGCCTTTTTCTTCGCCTTTAACCTCGGCCAGGAAGTCGCCGTGGAAATCATTGGTATGAAGAATCGTAAATTTCTTGGTTTTCATCTTTGTCTATTATAGCCTATTTATGGCCGAAGAATAGCCTTTTTTGGACTAATATTCCGTCAAAGTCTTTTTCTTCAATTATTTTTCCCTGTTTATTGGCCCACTTAAAGGCTTCCTGTTTGTGAACGTCCGGAATCCTGGGGGTTTGATCGATGATTAAAAATAAGTAGGTTTCCTTGCCCGTCGGTTTTCCTAAAGTGTCATAGGGCGGGATCTGATCGCCTCCGGCAAAAGCCGGCAGATAACCGTATTTACTTTTCCCATACCAACCATACTGGTATGCCCAGACGGAATTAATATACAAAGGGTTGGTCACGGTATTGATGACAAAGGCTTTCCTGTCTGAAGACAGGTAAGTGTAATCAATCACGGCCAGTTGTTTAGCGGCAATGGAAGCCCTGTCCGGTTCCATGGAAATCTGTCCCCTGCCGTGGGAAGCTCTAATCGCTTTCAGATTTAGAAAACCTATTAAGAGAAGAAGAATAACTATCACCACTTTTGGTCTAAGGTGGGAAATAATATCTCCGGAAATTAAAATCAATATCGGTGGCAGTCCGACCAGAAACCAGGGGGCCTGATGATAGCCGACCAGAAGCATAATTAAGGGAGAAACCAAATAAACCAAAAGAAAAAGATATTTATCCCTCTCCCCCTTCTTTTTTAATAATCTGATAATTTGGAAAAGAAGATAGACCACTATTGCGATACCGATGATCTTTCCCCAAAGAAGGTTTTGCGGCGTGAAGTTTAAGGAGGTAACTTCATAATACTTGGTTATAAAGCGTTTAAGGTTTTCCAGAAAAAGGCCTTTGTCCACACCTTCGCTTTGGGAAATGCCCAATAAAACCTTAACGCCCGAAAACTTGAACTTTATTTCGGTGGCAATCATAGTCGAAAGAGACAAACATAAAACCAAGGTTGAAAAAAGAATTGTTTTGAAGTTGGGCCACTTCATTCTTAAAAGAAGAAAGAGAAGAATGGTAACGGGAAGAAGATAAATAAAGAATAACTCAAACTGAATCGAGAGCCCCAGGAAAAAGAAAGCCAAAACTAAACCCCAATCTTTTTTCAGGTAATAAAGCCATAACCCCAGGAAGAAAACGGGAACGGTAAAGATGGTAACGGTTGGGTTGGAAAACCAACCCGAATATTCAATCAGACAAAAAGAAACGGCGGTTAATCCGGCCGTTACTAAAGCTTTAAATTTATCCTTGAACATGAGGAGAGAAAGGGAATACAAAACAAAAACCAATGAGGCGTTAAAAAGACTGTTCCAAAGGGAAACGGAAACCGGATTACCCTGAAAGAGCAGTAAAGGCGGGAGGATATAGTATAAGAATAGTATGCCGTGATGCAAGGAAGGTGAGTTTCCGGCCGTCGGACCAATGATTCTCAAGTGGCCCGTCTCAAGCATGACTTTAACGTCGAACAAATCTCTGGCCTGATCAAAACCGACCACATAGTTAGCCGGCCAGATGCTTTTAACGCGCAGGATAAAGGCCAGAAGAAAGATTCCCAGTAAGGGTAAATACGGTAATACTTTTTTGAAAGCCTTCATTTTATACCTGACCTTATCAGTGATATCATATTTCCTATGGCCTTAGAAGAAGTATTTTTCGACGTTGAAACCAAAAAACTTTTTTCCGACATCGGATCAAAAGACCCCTCCGGTTTGGGCGTTTCCCTGGTTTCGGTTTACAGACGAAGTTTAAACGAGAAGTTGGAAGAAATTGAAGGTGAGATGATTAGTTTCTGGGAAGAGGAGATTCCGAAAATGTGGGAACTCTTTTTAAAAGCCAAGCGGATAATCGGTTTTAATTCCCTGCGCTTTGATGTTCCGGCTTTAAAACCATATGCTCCGAAGGAATTCGGGAAACTCCCCCACTTCGATATCATGGATCAAATAAGAAGAATAACCTCGCACGGCGTTTCTTTAAATGCCATTGCCATGGAGACTTTGAAAAAGAAGAAAACGGATAACGGTCTTAATGCCGTTTTCTATTATGCCAAAGGCGACAAAGAGTCCTTGGCCAAACTGAAAAAGTACTGCGAAGCCGATGTCAGGTTAACCAGGGATATTTATGACTATGCCCTAAAAAACAAGGAACTGCTTTTTAAGGACAGGTGGAACAATTTGCGGAAAGTGGCTTTGGATTTTTCCCACCCCGAAAAAGCCGAAGAACAAAAAATCCAGGATAGTTTGTTTTGAAATACGCTTTTTTCTTGTTATAATCCCCCTTAACCCTATCAAAAGTAGGTAAAAACGTACCTTAATTTTAAAAACGAGAGGAGAATCAAAATGAGTAATTCTTTGGATCTTCATGTTCAATTGCCGCTTGAGGCCAGATGTTTGCGGTGTAATTGGGAGAAGCTATATTTTTACGATCCAGATATGCCTGGGGGCGTTAAAAAAATCTTAAGGAAAGCCAGACAAGATCATTGCCTTTTACATAAAAAATGCAAAAGCAAGATCAAAATGTCCACCGGCTAAGCAAAGTGAGGAACACATGAGACGCTCATTTTCAAAAACCAATTTCAAAGGAAAAAGGCGCAAGGTTAAACGTCTGGCTTATTGCTCAACTTGCGATTGGTCGCTGCTGATCTCTAAATATTCGAATATACCGGATGATGCTCTATTAAAGGGGGCTCAAGAAGTTCATGATCACTATCAAGAAGGCCACTGCCACAATCCGATTTCCATCAAGTAAGATTCCCTAAGCCTGGGCTTTTTAATACGTTTTTAGCTCAGGCTTTCTTTTTTTTGTGTTATCTGGAGTAAAATAATAATGATGAAAAAATATTTTAAGATGATTCTTCTTTTTGCGATTTTAATCATCGCTTCCCTTTATTTTCAAAACAAGGGAAAAACGGAGACTTTAAACGAAGACAAGAAAGTTTTGGGTTTGCCTTCGGAAAACGGAAACAATCTTGTTTCCTTTACTTTAGGAGAGAAAACAATCAATGTTTCCTGGATTGAAGTTAGCGATGCCCAAAGCCTTTCTTTAATCCCCAATTTTACCGAAAAACTGACGGCTCAGGAAGCTTTGACCAAATATGCCTGTATAGCCTTAACCTCGGCCGGTTTTTACACCAAGCAAAATTCACCCATCGGTTTATTTACCTATGAACGAAAACAAATAAAGAAAACAATTGTTTCAAGTACTTTTAACGGTTTTTTCAGTCTTAACGATTTCTATACCCCCAGAATTACCAGGCAATTGCCCGATGACAGTTTAAGGATGGCTCTTCAAAGCGGTCCTCTTATTAAGGAAAATGGGCAGATTCTAACTTTGAAAATGAAAAATGATGCTGCCGAAAGAAGGATCGTAATCGGCGTAACCGGTGGAAATAAGGCCTATTTATTGGTCTTTTATGATCCCCAATCGGTTTTTATGGGACCCAAGTTTGCCGATTTGGGGAAAGCCGTTTCTTTATTTGAGGAGGAAACGGGAATTGTTTTTGCCGATGTTCTAAATCTCGATGGCGGTACGGCCTCTCTTTTTTACAGCGACAGTCTTCAATTACCGGAAGCGGTTATCTCCGGTAGTTTCTTCTGCCTTAAATAGTCTTTGACAGAAGAGTACCTTTTCTTTAGAATCGCATAATGTTGTCGGTTGAAATAAAAACTTCTAAACGCGAATCGGTTAAAGATCCTTTGTGGGCAACCGATGAAATGTCGCAAAAAGTTCACCACTTCTTTGATTCGCTTTTTGAACATACCGAAAACGGCTATCGTGGTATTGATCATTTTGATTTATGCGAAGGAGCATCGAGAAGCTTCTCCATCAATATCGTTCTTTCAGACGTCAAAGTAGGCAGTTTAATCAGCAATGTCGATATTGTTCCGAAAGGACTTATTCAATTACCACCCATGGGTTATAAATATAGTTTTAACCCCGAAAACGAACTTCTCCAAAAATTAAATCTTGAGGGTGAAATGATAACCATTAATGGGGGCGATGCCAATTCCGTTAGGGCTTATATGTTTTTTAATTTAAAGACGGCTTAAACTTTTTCCCAGGGGAATTCTTCTTTTCCGAAGTGACCATATGAAGCCGTTTTGAAGTAGATTGGTCTTCTTAGATTTAACTTTTCAATAATGGACAATGGTCTGAAATCAAAATTCTTTTTAACAAAGGCGGAAAGGTTTTTACCTTTTTCATCAAAGGCCTCCACCATTAAAGGTTCTTCTTTGCCGATGGCATAGGAAACGGACACCAAACACTTTTTGGCCAAACCTTTGGCAACGATATTTTTGGCTACATACCGGCACATGTAAGCACCAGACCGGTCAACTTTGGTCGGATCCTTGCCGGAAAAACAACCGCCTCCATGGGGCAACATGCCGCCATAGGTATCAACCATTAATTTTCTACCCGTTAAACCGGTATCGGCGACAAAACCACCGACTTCAAATCGACCCGTCGGGTTAACCAAAACCTTTATCCCTTTTAAGTTTCCGATAACCGGCTTAATCAGTTTTTGAATCAGGGTTTTTTCGATTTCCTCATGGGTTACCGTTTTATTGTGCTGACAGGAAACCAAAACGGTATCGATCTTGCCGTTTTTCATGGTGATTTGGGATTTACCGTCGGGCTTGAGCCATTTAATCTTTTTTTCCTTTCTCAGTTTTTCCAGACCCGAAGTTAATTTATGAACCAAAACGACGGCTTTGGGTAAATACTCTTTGGTTTCGTTGGTGGCATATCCATACATAATTCCCTGATCCCCTGCTCCGCCGGTATCTACCCCCAGGGCAATGTCGGGTGATTGTTTGATAATGTTGGTGACGACTTTCAGTTCGTCCGTATAGCCGATTTGTTTGTAGATTTTTCGGGCTATCTTTTCGGCATCAAATTTGGCTTTGGTGGTGACTTCCCCGCCGATAACAAAAAGGCCGTGACTGCCGAAGGATTCGATGGCAACGCGGCTTTTCGGATCC
>Ga0208980_10001737_pt1 | contig 13251 bp, 8 predicted proteins | sample WetSurMetagenome_3_FD_187993 | JGI IMG/M metagenome (GOLD analysis project Ga0208980, IMG submission 187993) | Wetland microbial communities from Twitchell Island in the Sacramento Delta, sample from surface sediment Aug2011 Site A1 Bulk (version 2) | ecosystem: Environmental > Aquatic > Marine...
GTTCTATTTTTGTACTGCTATTAGTTTCATTGTTTTTTATTATTAAAGAAAAGAAGTTGACAATATTCAATAGGGAATAGAGAACTTAAATATGCAAACTGCTATAGTAATGGGAGGTGCTGGATTTTTAGGATCACATCTATGTGATAAATTGCTACGTGAAGGGTTAAAGGTTATTTGCGTAGATAATCTCATTACGGGAAATGTTGATAACATTGCTCATCTATCAGGTAATGAAAATTTTTCATTTATAAAACACGATATTACGAACTATATTTTCGTACCAGGAAAGGTTGATTACATACTGCATTTTGCTTCCCCAGCAAGTCCAGTTGATTATCTGCAGCTTCCAATTCAAACACTCAAAGTTGGTTCGCTTGGTACTCACAAAGCATTAGGTTTAGCTAAAGAAAAAAAAGCAAGGTTTTTACTTGCATCTACCTCAGAAGTTTATGGTGATCCAGAAATCCATCCTCAACCCGAGGAGTACTGGGGAAATGTCAATCCAATTGGTCCACGTGGTGTTTATGATGAAGCAAAAAGATTTGCCGAGGCATTGACGATGGCATATTACAGATATCATAATGTTGAAACTCGGATAGCAAGAATATTTAATACTTTCGGTCCAAGAATGAGACCCAAAGATGGTAGAGCTATTCCAAATTTTATTATGCAAGCACTAAGTGGGCAACCAATTACGGTTTATGGCGACGGCTCTCAAACAAGAAGTTTCTGTTACATTACAGATCAAATTGATGGCTTATATAAATTACTTATGTCTGATGAAGACGAGCCGGTTAATATTGGTAATCCAGAAGAGATACCACTTCTTGACATTGCAAAAGAAATAATTGAGCTCACAAATAGTAAAAGTAAAATTGTATTTGAAGAACTTCCTGTCAATGATCCGAAAGTGCGGCAGCCTGAAATAAGAAAAGCAAAAGAAAAGCTTGGCTGGGAACCAAAAGTTGCCAGAAAAGAGGGATTAATGAAAACCATCAAATATTTTAAATCACTTATCTGATGGTAGCCTTCTGCTTCTACAAGAAGAAAAGGTCAAACTCAATCCAATAATTCTTAAATGAGCCAGAAATTTACATCAACAATTGCCGGCGCATCAATATTCATTTCCGTTCTCGGATTATTTAGTAGAGGTTTAGGATTTATTCGAGAGATGATATTCGCTAATAACTTTGGTCTAGGAACTGAGTTTGATTTATATCTTGTAGGTGCTGTCTTACCAATAACCATTAACAATATACTTTTATTTATTGGCCAGAATTATTTTGTCTCTGGATTTCAAAGAATAAATTCCTCAGATACTCTGGCTGCTCAAAAATATTATAAACAATCATTTATGATTTTTGTCGGAATTGGAATATTAATTTCGATTCTACTTTTCCTTACCAGTGATTTTATAATCAATTCATATATGCACTCAGCCTCCCAAGCAAACAAGAATACAGCAATAAATATATTCAGAATCTTTTTGTTAACTATTCCTTTTTCTGCTGGTGTTTCAATTTTTTCAGCATTTCTACAAACAGTATATGAGTTCAAACATCCAGCTATTTCAGTTCTTTTTCTAAATATTTCGATTATTGTGTTATTGTTACTGCTTACGGATAGTTTTGGAATTTTTATAATACCGATTGGTTATGCGATTGGCACTTTATTGCAATTCACTTACTTGTATGTCAAATCTAAAAAATTCATGAGATTTAGTTTCCTTACAAGCACGAATGAAAATATTCTTTCAATGTCACTTTTCAGTTCCACTTTGTTCATAATAATTTTAATAGAATCAATCAGCCAGCTCTATTCTATATTTGACAGATACTTTTATGCGGAAATATCTACCGGAGGTATTGCTTCGTTGAATTATGGTTTAATAGTGTGGTTCCTACCAGTATCGATATTTTCAATTTCACTTGCGACTGTAGTTTTTCCAATAATTAGCAAAACTATAAACGATTCATCGAACGAAGAAATAGAAAAAATTTATAATGAGAGTATTTCAATGAACACTTTCATTTTTATACCACTAGCATTCCTATTGTTCTTTTATGGAGATATTATAATCAAAATATTTTTTGAAAGGGGAAAATTCGATCAGGAAAGTACAGCCATGACATTTGGTGTCCTTAAATTTTATTCTATAAGCCTTGTGTTTTATTCTGTCTACACGGTATTTAACAAAATATTTTACAGTATAAATCAAGTTAAATTACTTTTATTAATTACTATTTCTGGTTTGCTCATCAAGCTGGTATTTAATTTTCTTCTTATCGATCTTCAGCAAGATGGATTGGCCCTTAGCTCAAGTTTAAGCTATATATTTTTCTTTTTTGTGAGCTATCTAATTCTGAATGTAAAATTAAAGATTAGAAATCGGGTGCTCTTTATAAAAGATTTTACGGCTAATTCTGTTAATTGCTTTGTTAGCTTTGTATGTGTTAATTTTATTTCATATATCATTAATATTAACAATATTATTCAACGGATCTCTATTATGATCTTGTTTTTATGCTTTTACTTACTGAACTCTATTCTAGTTCAGCATAAATCGATGACTATCGCCCGAAGAGTTTTTGAAAATTTGAATCTAATAAATAGGATTAAGACAATTTAAATTTAGCTCAAGAAGAATTAATGAAGAATGATACAATAAAAGCCTCTGGAATTAGTCTTCCAATTAATTGGCAATTATTTGCATTGTCATTTGCACTAAGTATTCCTGTTGCCGTTTTAGGTGAAAATATATTGTTGACGTTACCTGTTTTAATTATTGTAACGTTGAGTTTCATTTTAGGTGAGAAGTTTATAATTGGAATTGTTCTAATTTCACTATTTACTCTTATTGGAGAATTAAGTACTTCGTTAAGATCCGTAGTCCATCTGGTTGATTTTACTTTATTAGGTATTTTATTTTTGAAACGTTTCGGACTTAACTTTAATTCCTATCAAAAAATTCCAAAATCAATTACCTTATTTCTAGCCCTTTACTTCACTTCAATGATAATATCTACTTCATTGTCTAAATATCCATCTGCCGGAATTTCGCCGATCGCACAACAAGCAGCATTTTTCATCATTGTTTATATTTTTTATTCCTTGGTTAAAGATGAAAATGATATTAAGAATTATTTCCGAGCCATTGTTGCAGTATCCTGTATTTTTGTGTCTGTTCTAATTATATCCTTTTTCAGAGATGGTAATGACTTGTTAATGATAATTTCAAAAAATAGAACAAGAGTTTCTGCAATAACCGGCAATATTGAAGCAGCTACAAATTTCATTGTTGTATCATTTCCATTAGTGATAACTACTTTATTATTGAAGAAAAATTCCGCTGACAAATTCTTTAATTGGTTGCTCTTATTTTACTTTTCCTTGGGTTTGACCTTAGCAATGTCTCGTTCGGCTCTCATTGGAATAATTGTCAGCACATCAATTCTATTATTTATTTTAAGAAGAAAACTCTTATATAAATATTTTATTATTCTGATTGCAATACTCCTTCTGTTTTTAATCATCGAACCATTATCTGAAATAGCGTTCTTCTTTTTTAGGATTGAAGAAGGCTTGAGTACAAGAGATTACATTTGGACAATGTCCTTAAATATGATTAAAGATTATACTCTTTTTGGAATTGGGCCAGGTACTTACAAGTATCAAATGTTTAATTATTTCCCTTTTATGTTAGATGACTGGTATGGTAAACTATATATATTATTTTATGAAGTAACAGGTGGTGCAAATTTATCTCACAATATTTTTCTAGTTTTTTTTACAGAGATGGGATTACTTGGATTTATAACTGCTATTGCTCTTCCAGTTATTTATTGTAGAATCGGTGTAAAGACAATAGCAAAGTATAAAAATGAATCCACAGCCAAGTATTATTTTATCGTAGGATTGTTTTCGGCCGGTTCCAGCATAATCGTAAGGAATTTATTTAATAGCATCGGTTTATTATACGTTGGTGGAATTCATACTGATCTTCCATTCTGGCTAATTTTTGGAAGTTTAATATATTTTTACAGAGTTCCATTAACAGTAAGTGCTCCATTAAATGACCAACAGACACAGTAGATAGAATTTATGAAGATTAACAGTTCCAGAATTCCTATCAATGATCTTCTGAGTCGCAATAATTTCATATCATTTTTTATCAACTTAATTTTTACTATTGTTCTCTCCCTGGTGAGAATTTTTTATAGAACTTTTAGCTATGCGGACGGTGTTATCATGGTCGTGTCATTGCATAGATTGGGTGATACAGTTTTCACAATACCTGCTGTGATGGAAATCCAAAAACACTTCAAAAAAAGAATAACTATTGTTTGTTTTCCGGACTCAGTCCCCATCTATAAATTAGTTTTTGATGAAGTGAATTTCTGTGTACTACAACCTGGTGATTTCTACTTGGGAGGTAGAATGGCAAGTAGCAGTGCAAGACGGAGGCTAAAAGCAATGACGCCTAAAATTATATTTGATTTAACTTGCTCCATGGTTTCTGCATCATTAATATTTAACTTAAAAGCAAAAAGAAAAATAGGAAGTAATGGATATCAATTTAGAAAGATTTACGATGAGTTCGTAGAAGTTAGAAAAAGTCCTCAACTAACGGATATTTATTTAGATGCTATCTCTCCAATAATAAATCTATCAAATAGAGCCGAGATTAAAAAACAGCCTAGAGTATTTAATTCAAATGGCAGAATACTTATTCAACCCTTCGCAGGATGGAAGGAAAAAGAATGGGGTCTAAAGAAATTTATTATTCTAGTTGACAAGCTTAAAGATGACTATCCCATAAGCTTAATAATTCAAAGCGGACAAATTGATAAGGATGTGCTTGAGGAAATTAAAAAATCTACTATTAATTTAATTCAAACAAAATCTGTTGAAGAATTAATTAATCTTATTAAAGGATGTTCGTTGTTTATCGGTAATGACTCAGGACCGGTAAATTTAGCTAATTTTTTTGGTAAACCGACATTAACAATTTATGGGTCAACAAATCCCGACTATACAACAACCAAAGCTAAACATCAGATATATGTTCAAGAAACACTGAATTGTTCTGCCAAAAAGGATGAAAAATTTTGCATTATAGGACTAGCAACTTACAATTGTTCAGGTATTCAATGTATGAACCTGCTGTCGATTGAAAAAGTCTATGAAAGGTTGATTCCTTTAATGGGTCAATATTGTGAGAGAAATAATTTAGTTTGATAATAAAGAATAAAACTAAAATTAAGAATTTGAGATTATTCTGGATTCGTCAGTTCGTCATAAGGTATTGGGAACTATAAAATTCCTGATATTCTTTAATACCCTCAACAAAGTTAAAACTCACTTTAGCTTTGTTTTTAGAATTAAGACTAAACTTTGATAAGCATTCAGGGTGCTCTAATATCCTTATGACTTTAGAAGCTAATTCCTCGTAATTTCCTTCAGGAACTAAATAACCGGTTTCGCCATCCTTTATTAAGTCTTTAATGCCTACTACATCTGTTCCCACAGCAGGAATTCCCATCATCATCGCCTCTAATAGTGCATAGGGTAATCCTTCATAATGAGAGGAGAGCAAAAAGATGTCGAATATCTCATAATATTGTTTGGAGTTTTTCTGATAACCAGCAAGTATAATTTTACTTTCGAGTTTGAGTTCGTTAATTAAAGCTATGCATTCATTTTCCAAAGGTCCATCACCAACAATATATAGCTTAGTATTAGGGAATTTATTATTAATAATCTTAAAGCTTTTGATTAATGTAATAGGATCCTTCTGATAATATAATCTTCCAACAGTTCCAAGAATAATTTCCTCACTACTATTGAGAAGTTTATTCGGTATTTTATTTTGATAACTGAAATCCTCGTATTCAGCTGGATCAATGGAATTATACAAAGTAATAATTTTCTTGTTTGGTACAATACTGTGTTGGATGGCTAAGTCTCTTTCGGAACCTGATACAGCAATTAATTTGTTAGTAAGATAACCAAGATATTTTTCCATATATAGATATAGCTGTCTCTTTAGTTTAATACGTGTGTCACAAAACATAAAACCATGCGGAGAATAAATAACATTGGGATGATGACTAAAAAAAGCTGCTAACCGACCAACGAAGCCAGCTTTTGTACTATGGCAATGTACAATATTATAATTATTTTGTTTAATAATTTTCCGTATCCTTAAAATATTCAAGACATCGGAAAAGGAAGCACTTCTTTGAATGGGAAGCCCATACAGTCGATTAAATATTCCACTACTTTCTTCAATGAAATGTTTGTTTCTATGAGTTGAATAAATAATATCGATTTGGAATTTTGATTTGTCTATACTTTTTGCAATATCAATGACATGCTTTTGTGTGCCGCCTGAAGTTGCCTCAAGTATATAAAGAATTTTTATCATGGGTAAGATTAAACTCTCAATAAACTTGTATATAAATTGTCTAGTTTCATTAAGTGTTCCTGTATGTCAAATAATTTTGCTCGAAGTAATCCATGTTCGACTAAATTTTTGGCTAATTGAGGCTGCTCAACAATCTGAATTACAGCGGCTGCAATTGCTTCTGAATTTTTAGGCGGAACAAGAATTCCGCACTCTCCATCTAAAACCACTTCTTTGATTCCATCAACAGAGGTTGCAACTACAGGAATCCCTGCTGACATTGCTTCAAGCAAAACGAGTCCAAATCCTTCTAGTATGGAAGGCAGAACAAAAACGTCCATTCTACTATAATTAGGAATTGGATTCACTAATTTACCAAAAAATATTACTGAATTACTAATGTCTAATTTTTCAGTTAATAATTTTAATTCATCCAGTTCAGAACCATCACCCACTATTTCAAGTCGAGCACTAGGAAATTTTCTCAAAATGATTTTCATTGCCATCAATAAATAATTGATTCCTTTAATTTTTTCTATCCTACCAACGGTACCGATAACGATGGATTTCTCCTCATTTTTATTCTTAGGTATCAAAGCTTCATTGTATTTATTAAAGTCAACACTATTTGTCAAAACAAATATTTTATTCTCTGGAATGAGTTCGTACTTAATAAGACTCTGCTTTACCGATTGAGAAATTGCAATAACCTTTTTATTTAAATTGACACATAACATTTCTAAAAGAATAAAAATATTATGCTTTTTAGGGTTTACGATGCTGTGCTTATGTGTTATCAGAATACTGCGATTAAAAAATAAATGAGCGAGTGTTGTGTAAATTCTGGGTTGGAACAAATGTGTATGAATGATTTCCGGGTTGATTTTTTTTATTACATTAAAAAGTCGATATATAACTAGTGGATTGAACCTATTTTTTATTTTGAGATTAATTATTTCAGCAAATTCAGATATTTCTAAATTCAAATCATCAGGTTTATCTCTAAAACAACACACATAAAAGCTGTATTTTTTATGATCCAATCTTTTTACATACGATAAAAGTAATTTTTCTGCCCCTCCCAAGCCAAGGCTTGTAATCACATAAAGAATCTTAATTTTAGTCATGTAATTATGATCTCAAACTTTCAAACTTATTTTGTAAAAAGCTCACTATCGATAGAAAAATTTTAAATATCCAGGTGAAATAAGTTACGAATTTCAATTTAGTTTTGGTACGGCGAAGGACAATGAGCCATTAATATATCAATTCAGTGTAATAAAGTGTAAAATAGTGACATCTGAATGAAAATTCTAACAATGGCAAAAATATAAATAAATAGAAATTTTCAATTGAATTAATTAAGAACTAATTTTTCGTGATTAGTATTTTTGGGCAACATATTATTTCTATAGACTGATTAGATAAAGTATTGTTTCCAAAATATTCAAAGAAATTATTAAGTTTATAACCAGAAATTTTAAAGATAGCTACATTGATAATTTATTTTTAATGAAGGAATTAAGTCTCATTTTTTTAATGTGAATTATTTGTATGTATAGGTCAATATTCTTTCTTTCCGTCAGTCAATCTTTGCTTTTATCACTTCATAGTATTTCTAATGATTGTTAATAAAAGATCAATTTTTTTAACTAGTTCAATAGCAGATTTTATACTGATAAATGTATCATTTATGTTAGCTATGATTATATCACAACCTGCTGATTTGAGTTTTGGAAATAGCCAACCATTTTTTTTACTTTTAATATTAAATTTTGTTTGGATCTTTTATACCAGTACTAGCGGTTTTTATCAGGAATTTTTGATAAGACCTTTTCCTATTCAGTTTTACAACATATTAAAGTTATCTCTAATAATTGCAGTTGTAAATGTGCTCTTCATGTTTATAATTAAACAGCAATTATTTACCAGATATTTTATTATTATAAATGCTTTCTTGATACTATTATCAATTACTACTAGAACTATAATTTTTAAAGCTGCACTTCGAGGTTTACGAAACAAGGGAAAGTCGATTAGAAATTTATTAATTGTTGGAGCCAACGAAATAGGAGAAAGATTTAGAGATGTGATAACAAAAAACTCTGAGTTCGGGCATAGATTTGTTGGGTTTATAAGTAACAAGGATTTACCAAATGTTATCGGGACTTTTTCAGAACTTGACAAAATCATTAAAGAGAAAAGAGTTGAAGATGTTGTTATTGCACTTCATAACGATTCAAGTGAGAACTTGGTTAACATAGTCAGCATATGTAACCGGAATGCTGTTAAAATACACGTGATCCCTGACTATTTCAAATTTTTGTCCGGAAGGTTTCAAATAAGTACTGTCAGTAATCTTCCAGTAATCACTATAAGAGATGAGCCACTTAATGAAGCTATAAGACGTTTTATCAAAAGATTGTTTGATATGCTCTTTTCATTTTTCGTTATTATATTTTTTTTATCATGGTTCATACCACTAGTTTCTTTACTAATAAAGTTTGACTCAAAAGGACCAGCCTTCTTTATTCAAGAGAGATTTGGTATAAAAAGAAAACCTTTTAAGTGTTATAAGTTTAGAACTCTTGCTGATGAGAAAAAAAATTCGAGTGATTTTGATCCTATCCTTCGATCAGATCCACGAGTAACCCGGATTGGAAAGTTATTAAGAAAAACCAATTTAGACGAACTTCCTCAATTCATCAATGTTTTCAAAGGAGAAATGTCGGTAGTTGGTCCTAGACCACATCCAATTGGAGTAGAGTTGGTATATGAAAAGGTTTTTGAGGAAATTAAGATGAGGTATAATGTTAGACCTGGAGTTACCGGCTGGGCACAGATTAATGGGCTTAGAGGTGAAGTAGCAGATGAAGAAGAAAACCGTCAGCGGATTTTGGAAAAAATGAAATATGATCTTTGGTATATAGAAAATTGGTCAATGAAACTTGACATTCAGATTATTTTATTAACAGCATGGCAAATGATAAAAGGGGATACAAAAGGTTTTTAAGTTCGCCTGTCTTTTTCTATTTTAATTTTTAGTTGTCTAGCTTATTCCACAAAACCTCTTCATAAAATAATCTAATATTTTATAGTACGGATTTTTAATTTCAAATCTCAAATGCCGGCTAAGATAATTCTCCGGAAAAGACAATAATTTAAAGTTAGCTTTAATGTATTAAGTTTAGTGTGTAATTAATTTATGGGTTACAAATCATTAAGCTATTTTTTGGAATTATTTATTAAATGAACATTCTAAATATTCTATATTTCTCACCTAAATTTGGCGGAGGTATAGTTAAGCATCTTATCGCACTTGGAGTAGCTGCAAAATCGAGTGGTCATAATCTTATTCTTGGCTTTACAAAAAAGTGCGAATGGCAAGAAGAGTTGCAGACATATGCAAAAGTTATTGTTGTACCAGAAATTGAAAATCCTCTGAGGTCTGGATTCCCTCGCATCTTAAGGGATATCTGCAAGTTTCATTCGATTGATATTATTCACTTCCACTTTCTTTTTGCTCTACCTTTTTCTCTAGCATTTTCAATAAAAAGATGGAATGTTCCAATAATCTATCATTGGCATAATCCACCTATTTCATTGAACAACTTCTTAATTACTCCAAAGAGTTTAAGTGGAATACTGCGTCGATTTTTTTCAACCGTTGTCGCTCGCATCACAGATAGCAGAGTAATCGATATGCATATTTCGATTAGCAAAGAAATAACTGAACTACTCCTAAGAAATAAGTGGACATCAAAAAATAAAATTATCTTTCTCCCAAACGGAGTATTGGGCAATATCACTAATAAAAATATCCGGTCCATAGAAACTACAAGTGTACTTATCATTGGAACCGTGGCAAACTTTAGACCACAGAAAGACTTTGAAACACTTTTAAAGGCCTTCAGTAATTTAATTAATTCAGGGAAGCGGTACGAATTATGGGTAGTTGGTGATGGTCCTACTAGACCAGACATTGAAATGTTGGCAAATGAAATGGGAATTGGTACTCATGTACGTTTCATTGGAACACTTGCAAATCCTACTGAAATGTATCAAATGTTTTCAATCTTTGTGCTTTCGACTCATTATGAAGGGCATCCACTAGTTATTTTGGAAGCGATGAGTTTTGGATTACCAATCGTAGCTACAAAAGTATCCAGTATATCAGAAGTAATAACAGATGGAGTAAATGGTCTGCTTGTTAATCCTAAAGATCCTGACAGTATGGCCGAAGCTATCCAAAAACTTCTTACTGATCAATTATTATATGATCAACTTAGTGAAGCATCATTGAAAACTTTTAAAGCACAACAAACTGTTGATGAATGGGCTGCAGAGATTTTATCTGTATATGAAGGAGTAGTCACTAGTCGATTGCGGTGATTAGAGTTTTGCAATAATTCCAAAACTAAAAATTCTAAAATTTTCACAAACTTATTTCTTAAAGTTTATTTTAACTCATTATTCTGAGAGCAGTAAATCGGACGTATGGGTAAAATTATTTGTAATTTTTTATTCCTGCAAATTAAAGTGTATCAACAATTTGGTTAATAAAAATAAAGCATTAGTAATAGGCTAGCTAACTTACTTACAGAAATTTGTAATGAAGTCAAAACTGCTATTAGAATAGTCTTTTTTTTGCACTTGCCTTGATATAACCAAAGTGCTATGTTTCGCCTGATTTTTCAACCTTCGAGGAGCTCAATGAAATTAATAAATCATCTGTTCTTCATTAATTTTTTCTTGTTAATATCTAGCCTCAACACTTATGCGCAAGTTTATAGGGTTATTGAATCTGACATTGATCACATTATAATTGAATTCAATTTTGGTAAATCATACACAATTGTAGATACCACTGTCGAGGGAAAAACATTTCAAAAAATTCGGGGGGACGATCATTCCTTACGAAATCCGGGTGATCCATGGATCCCCGAATTTAAGGTATTAGCAGGTGTACCTTTCGGTAGCAAATCAACTATTAAAATACTTGAACAAAAGCAGTCAGTTCAAAAAAATAAATTTATACTACCTTACCCGGAAGAAGATCCTGCTCTTGTAAAGCAGGATTTTGAAAAAATTAACAAGGAAGTATACTCAAAGAATGAATTGTTCCCTGCTTCTGCTGCGATTCTTGAAGAAAACTATGTTGTTCGCTACACAAATGTACTTCCGATAACTCTTGTCCCGTATCAGTTTAATCCGGTTACTAGAGACCTTGTTTTTAATTCCTACATCAAGGTGAAGATAGACTTTAATGCACTAAATTATCAGAATGTTGTGGCATTGAATGATGCAATGTCTGATGACTTTTTAAAAACATCTGTAGTTAACTATCCGGTTGCTTTAAATTTTTCCGGAAGAGAAGTATCAGGCAACGCACCTTTGCAACAGAATTCTTACTGGTATAATCCCAATAAAAATTACTTCAAGGTTTATGTTAAAGAAAAAGATGTTTACCGTTTGACTTTTGAAGAATTAAGTTCAGCAGGTGTTCAGTTTGGATCAAATACTTCAATTAAAAAATTAGAAATATTCAATGATGGTTTACCTGTTCCAATAGAAGTATTCGACAATAATGCAGATTCGCTTTTTAATCCAGGAGATTATTTACAGTTCGTTGGGTATCCAGCAACAGCAACTCTTTATTGTAAAACGAATATATATAATTTGACTAATGTTTATTGGTTCTCCCATGAGAGCGATTCATCAGGAGTAAATTATAAATTGACACCAAGTTTTACGGGCAGTTACTATCGTTCTTATTTTGCAAATTTAACTACACTTCATTTTGAGAGAGATTCATTATATGAACGGTTAGGTTATGCACCAGATGATAAAAGAGACTTCTGGCACTGGGATAGAGCATCATCACGTAATGGTGTAGCAGAAAAAGCATTTGGACTATACTTTGAATCTTTTGATAATTGGTTTTATCCAGATTCACCTTATGTACGATTGAAGATAGCGATGCAAGGATTACTGAATAGTGGAATCTGTCAGGTTGACCATAAGGCTTATGTGATGATAAATGAGCGTCCTGTTGGCGACATAAGTTGGAATGGGCAAAATGATGTCGTTTTTGATAAAAGATTTTATGCTTCTCCCGATAGCATTCCGATCTACCCAGGGAATCAATTGTTAGTTGAAGTGAGAGGAGATGTTTGTCCTGATGATGATGAAATCAGAATAAATTGGGTTGAATTTGATTACTGGAGAGGAAATTCAGTTTTTGGTAAAAACTATAGTTTTATTAATTATGATGTTTTTGGGGTAAATAGGTATGCGATATTTGACTGGCAGGGGAACGATATGAGAATTTATATACCTAGCAAAAATAAAATGATGTATTTACCAAATACGACAAATTACGAGCAATTTGTTGATACTATGAATGCTAAATCGGAATATTTTTTAGCATCAAGTGATTATTTTTCAATTGTGGATTCTATTGTTGCTGATGCCTCTTCTGACCTTAGAAATACATCTAACGGAGCTGATTATATAATAATCACACATAAAAATTTTGCAGACATAGCAGACCAGCTTGCCGAACTTCGTTCCAATAATTTCCCGGACGAAAATATTCCAAATCCAAGAATAGCAGTTGTAGATGTTCAACAAATTTATGATGAATTTGCATTCGGATTGTTGGAACCCAATTCTCTAAAAGAATTTGTAAAATATGCTTTTGAAAACTGGCAGCTGCCAGCCCCCTCATACATAGTATTATTAGGTGATATGAGTTATGATTACAGGGCACTACTGGAATCAAGCCGTCCAAGTTTTATTCCTTCGATTCCCTATTTTACCAGCCTTTATGGTCAGGCAGC
>Ga0208980_10001738_pt1 | contig 13247 bp, 9 predicted proteins | sample WetSurMetagenome_3_FD_187993 | JGI IMG/M metagenome (GOLD analysis project Ga0208980, IMG submission 187993) | Wetland microbial communities from Twitchell Island in the Sacramento Delta, sample from surface sediment Aug2011 Site A1 Bulk (version 2) | ecosystem: Environmental > Aquatic > Marine...
GCCGCTCCGGAACCACCCCGGTGATCTGGGGGATCACGTCCCCGGCCCGGCGCACGATCACGCTGTCGCCGACGCGGATGTCCTTGCGGCGGATCTCGTCCTCGTTGTGCAGGGTGGCGTTGGTGACCCGGACCCCACCCACCTGTACCGGCTCGAGCCGGGCCACCGGCGTCAGCGCCCCGGTGCGGCCTACCTGTACCTCGATGTCGAGCAGCCGGGTGATCTCCTCCTCAGGGGGGAATTTGTAGGCGATCGCCCACCTCGGCTCACGGGTGCGGAACCCTAACTGCTGCTGGTCGGCAAGGCGGTCCACCTTGAAGACGACCCCGTCGATGTCGTAACCCAGGCTGGAGCGTTTGGCCTGGATCTGGCGGTAGTAGCCGAGACACCCCTCCAGGCCCTGTACCCGGCAGAGCTCGGGGGATATCCGCAGGCCCCACTGGCGGAAGCGCGCCAGGGTCTCGGCCTGGGTTTCGGGCAGCTCGAAGCCTTCGACCTGACCAAACCCGTAGCAGAAAAGATCGAGCGGTCGACTGGCGGTGATCCGTGGATCGAGCTGGCGGATGCTGCCGGCGGCGGCGTTGCGTGGGTTGGCGAAGGTCTTCTCACCGCGGATGCGGGCCTCGGTGTTGAGGGCCTCGAAACCCGCCCTGGGCAGGAACACCTCGCCCCGCGCCTCGAGCACCGGGGGGAAGCCCTCGCCCACCAGGCGCAGGGGTACCGAGCGGATGGTGCGCACCTGGGCGGTGACGTCCTCCCCCCGATAGCCGTCGCCCCGGGTGGCGGCGCGCACCAGGCGGCCGTTCTCGTAGATCAGGCTGATGGCCAGGCCATCGAGCTTAGGCTCCGCGGTGTAGGTGATGGCGGACGTCCCCAGCTCGTCGCGTACCTGGCGGTCGAAGGCGCCCATGTCGGCCTCGTCGAAGGCGTTCCTGAGCGAGAGCATGGAGACCGCATGCTCCACCTCAGCGAAGAACTCGAGCGGCTGGCCGCCCACGCGCTGGGTGGGGGAGTCGGCGGTTGCGAGATCAGGATGCTCGGCCTCCAGCGCCTGGAGCTCCCGCATCAGGCGGTCATATTCGGCATCCGGGATGAGCGGATCGTCGAGGACGTAGTAGCGGTAGCTGTGGTAGTTAATCTCGCGGCGCAAGTCCTCGGCCCGTCGGGCGAGCGCGACGGGTGTTTCGGTCATGGGTGCTTTTTGGCGATGGCCAGATGCCGGCGGTGCTCCGCAATCCCGAAGCGCACGTGCTCGATGGTCTGACGCGAGAGCACGCTATGGGTTTCGTCACGGAGCTCGCCGTCAAGCTGCTCCGCGAGCTTCCGCGCGCTGGCGAGCATGGTGTCATAGACGAACTGACCGTCCCGGGGACCGGGGAGCTGGGCGAACAGGCTCAGACCCGGGGTGGCGAAGTGGTCCATGGCGTCGAAGGGGAAGGTGCCCGGCTCGACCATGCTCGCCATGCTGAAGAGCACCCGGTGGGGGACACCGGGCTGGTCATAGCGGTGAAAGATGTTCATCGCCCCCTGCTCTAGCCCCGCCCGGGCGGCGGCCGCGGCGATCGCGTCGCCCTCGAAGCGCCCCTGCTTGGCCGCCACGTTGATCTGCAGGATCAGATGCGGAATGCCACTGCCAGGCGGGTGATGGGGTTCTCCCGCCTCACTCTCGCGCGCCGCGGCGGGCGGTTCTTCTTCCTGCGGCGCTTTGGACTTGCCCCAGCCAAAGAAGCCTTTGTGTGGTTTCGCCTCTGTCTCGAACGGCTTGCTGTCGGGGTGCTCCAGATGCAGGGGGGGGAGATCGGCAAACTCTTCTTCCGGGGTCAGATCGCGCCCCTCGCGGCTGGGCTGGGCTTGCTCGATGTTTTCCCCAACGGGGCCAAGGGTCGGCTCCTGTTTGGCGGCGCGGCGGTGGCCCGAGCCGGATTTACCCGATCGGCGTCGATCCCACAGATAGATGCCGAGGATCAACACCACACCCAGACCGAGCAGGATTATGCGTAAGGTATCGGAGTCCATGGGCAGCGCAGCTGTAAAGGTGCGGATGGCACGGTGATCAATAGCTTAACCCAATCCATGCCCTGGTACAGCCTGTCACAGCGCCTCGTTACATCGCGGCGAGGCGGGCGGCCTCTTCCACATCGACCGAGACCAACCGCGATACCCCCGGCTCCTGCATGGTGACCCCCACCAGGTGTGAGGCGATCTCCATGGTCAGTTTGTTGTGGGTGATGAAGATGAACTGCACCTGCGCCGACATGGAGCGGAGGAGCTCGCAGAAGCGCCCCACATTGGCATCATCGAGGGGTGCGTCCACCTCATCGAGCATGCAGAACGGCGCCGGATTCAGCTCAAAGATGGCGAACACCAGGGCCACCGCGGTGAGCGCCTTCTCTCCGCCCGAGAGCTGGTGGATGCTGGAGTTGCGTTTGCCCGGTGGGCGCGCCATGACCGAGACGCCGGTATCGAGGAGGTCCTCACCGGTCAGCTCCAGGTAGGCATGGCCACCGCCGAACAGCCGCGGGAAGATCTGCTGTAGGCCGGCGTTGACCCGCTCGAAGGTGTCCTTGAAGCGGCTGCGGGTCTCGCGGTCGATGCGGCGAATGGCCTCCTCCAGGGTGTCGAGCGAGCGGGTGACGTCCAAGTGCTGCTCATCGAGGTAGCGCTTGCGCTCGGCCTGCTCCTGGTACTCGTCGATGGCCGCCAGGTTGATCGGCCCCAGACGCTCGATGCGCTGGGCGAGCTTGTCGAGGCGTTCCTGCCAGTCGCGCTCATCCGCCCCTTCGGACAGGTCCGCGAGGAGTTGACGCGGGTCGCCACCGGCCTCGCGCAACTGCTCCTCCAGGGTATTGCTCCGCACCCAGAGCTCCTGGCGCCCGAGCCGATGCTGCTCGAGGCGGCGACGCTCCGCCTCCACCGCCTGCAGCGCGCCCTGACGGTCCTGGTCGAGATGTCGCAGCCGGGTCTCAAGGTTCTCGAGCTGCTCGCGCACCTCGGTGAGCTCGCGCTCGACCTCGAGCCGCCGGGTGAGCTGCTGCTCGAGCCGGGAGCGGAGATCATCGGTGGGTGCGGCGCTCTCCTCGATGGCGTTCTGCAGGGCCGTGTGTTGGCTCTGCAGGTGCCGAAGCTGCTCCTGGAGCCGCCCGAGCCCGAGGGCGGTCGACTCCATCCGTGCCGCCCGGGTTTGCACCGCCAGCTTGAGCTCCTGGGCCCGCCGCCGATGGGTCTCCGCCGCGGTGCGCAGGGCGCCGAGCTCCGCTCGCCGCTGCTCGCGTTCCGCGACCAGCACCTGGCGCTGGGCGTCGAAGGATTCGATCTCGGCGAGGGCCTCATGCAGGCCTATGCGCGCCTGCTCGATGGCCTCGCGGGTCTCGCCGAGGGCTTCCCCAAGCTCCCCGTGCTCCGCCGCGATCACGCGCCGTCGCTCCAAGAGGTGCTCCAGACGGGTACGGGCGCCGGTGAGCTGGGAGCGCACCCGCGAGAGCTCCCGGTGCAGGGCGATCATCTCTGCCTGGCCGCGCTCGCGCTCCGCCGCCGCCGCCGCGCGTTCGCTGTCCCGCTCCGCCAGGCTCTGGGAGAGGTCCTCGCTCTGGATCTGCAGGGTTTCGATGTGCCCGCCCAGCTCACGCAGGGCTTCGGCGCGGGCGAGGACGCCGAGGGTCTGATCGTCGCGACCGGGAAACCGAAGCCAATCCCGCCCGACCTGCTCCCCCGCGGGGGTGACCAAGGCATGGCCAGTGGTGAGCTTGCCCCGATCGCGCAGGGCCTGGGTGAGGTCATCGGCGGTGTGCACCTCGCCCACCAGGTTGGCGAGGGACCAGGGTGCCTGGATGTGGCCGACCAGAGCGTTGGTGCTTGTGGTGGGTGCCTCGGCCAGGCCGGGCTGGAACAGGGCGAGGGAGGCGGGGGCGGTCTCCCGCGCGGGCGTGCCGTGGGCGTCAAGCGACCCCACGCAGACCGCCTGCAGGTGCCGGCCGAGCACCACCTCCACGGCCTTGCGCCAGCGTGGGGTGACCTGGAGGTGCTCGGCGAGGGGTTTGGCGTCCGCGAGACCCTGGGCGCGGAGCCACTCGGTCAGGGCCTGATCGTCGCGGGCCAGGGCCGCCTCCTGCAGGGCCTCGAGCGACACCTGGCGCCCCCGGGCGGCCTGCAGCTCGGCGCGGGCCAGGTCCAATGCCTGCTGCTCGGCCGCCTGTGCCCTGGTAAGGGACGCCAGTCGATCGGCAATCCCGCGTGCGCTGGCCTCTAGGGCCTCGAGCCGCTCCTGGATTTCGGCCTCCGCCTCACCCAGGTCCCGGGCCTCGGTCTCCAGATTCCGGGGGTCGAGGCGCCCGAGCTCGTCGGCCATCGCCTGCAGCCGCCGCTGGTGGCTCAACAGTTGCTGCTCCTGGTGGTTGATGCGCGTGCGTTCGACCTGGGCGGTCTGGGTTGGGTGGTTGGCAAGCTGGTTGAGCTCGTCCCAGCGGGTTTGCCAGAGCTGCATTTGCTCCTCCGCCCCCAGCAGCCCCTCGGCGCTCTGTGCCGCCTCGGCCTCCGCGGCGGTGAGCAGGGGACCCTCTGACTCCTGGGCCAATTGCAGCGTGTGCAGACTGGTCTGGTCCTTACTTTGCTGATCTTGCGCCTCGCGCCAGGCCCGCTCCGCCTCGGCCAGCTCCCGTTCCCGGCGCTGGCGGTTCTCACGGGCGAACCCGATCGCCTGCTCGAGCTGGGCGATCTCCGCTCCCACCGCGTAGTAGCGGCCCTGCACCTCGTTGAAGCGTTCTTCGGCCTCCTCATGGGTGGCCCGAATCACCTCGATCTCGGCCTCCAGGTGCCGCTGCCGGGCCAGGCTGGCCTCCAGGTCGGTCTGCCGCTCGCGGATCGCCACATCGGCCTGCGCCAGATCCGCTGCCAGTACCTGCCAGCGCAGGGCCATGAGCTCGGCGCGCACCTGGCGCTCCTCCTGTCTGAGGCGCTTGAAGCGCTCAGCCGCCGCCGCCTGTCGTTCCAGGTGCAGCAACTGCTTGGTCACCTCGTCGCGGACGTCGTTAAGGCGGTCGAGGTTTTCGCGGGCGCTGCGAATGCGGCCTTCGGTATCGCGGCGGCGGTCCTTGTAGCGGGAGATGCCGGCCGCCTCCTCCAGGAATAGCCGCAGGTCCTCGGGGCGCGCCTCGATCAGGCGCGAGATCATCCCCTGCTCGATGATGGAGTAGCTGCGGGGCCCCAGCCCCGTGCCAAGGAAGAGGTCGGTGATGTCGCGGCGGCGGCAGCGGGTGCCGTTGAGGAAGAAGCTTGACTGGCCGTCGCGGGAGACCTGGCGCTTGACCGCGATCTGGCTGTACTGGGCGTATTGTCCCCCGGCGCTGCCGTCGCTGTTATCAAACAGCAGCTCGATGGTGGCGGTGCCCACCGGCTTGCGATTGCTCGATCCGTTGAAGATCACGTCCGCCATGGACTCGCCGCGCAGCATCTTGGCCGAGCTCTCGCCCATGACCCAGCGCACCGCGTCGATCACATTGGATTTGCCGCAGCCGTTGGGGCCCACCACCCCCACCAGCCGGCCGGGAAAGGGTACCGTGGTGGGGTCCACGAAGGACTTGAAGCCGGCCAGTCGGATCTTTTCGAGAAGCATGGGCGGCACAAGATACCGGAGCCGTAGGGGTAGCACAAGCCGCCGCAGCCGCGAGAACCTGACAAAACCGGCGTAAGATTAAGCGGTTACATCACTTGCGTGGAGCCCGCGCGGTGCGGCCCCGGGGGCGGTTGCGTATACTGGCGGCTTTTCTGACTGCCGACAGAAGATCATGGCCACCCAACCGAGCAAGTTCCTGGAGACCTTTCCTAACCCCCAACCGGGGCGCGACTATAGCATCCGCATCCGCATCCCGGAGTTCACCTGCCTCTGCCCCAAGACCGGGCAACCGGATTTCGCCGAGCTGACGCTTGAGTACGTGCCCGATGCCTGGTGTGTGGAGCTCAAGTCGCTCAAGCTCTATAGCTGGTCCTTTCGCGACCAGGGCACCTTCCATGAGGCGGTGACCAACCAGATCCTCGGCGATCTGATCGCGGCCACCGAGCCACGCTTCATGCGCCTCACCGCCGCTTTCAACGTGCGCGGTGGCCTCTACACCAGGGTGGTGGCGGAGCACCGCGCGCGCGGCTGGGCCCCGCCCCCGCCCGTCGTGCTGCCCTGAGCGAGTGCGAAAAACCGGCTGCGCGATCCCAACAGCGGTGCCCGGTTCTCGCTCACCCCTCGCCTATCTCGCCGAGGGGCGCCCTGTGCTCGGGCCGCTCGCGACGCGGTTTTCACAACCGCGGATGCCTGGGTGATGGCCGAGCTCTGCGCGGCGGGCATCGATCTGGGCACCTCCGGGTGCCGGGCGGTTGCCGTCGACCGCGGGGGCGGGGTGCTTGCCGAGGCCGCGGTGGCACTGCCGCCGCCCGAGCGGCCGGCTCCGGGTTACTCCGAGCAGACCCCAGCGCTCTGGTGGCAGGCGGTGCGGCAAGTCCTCGCCGATCTTTCCGAGCGGCTGCGGGATTGCCCGATCGGGGCCCTGGCGGTGGATGGGACCTCCTCCACCCTGCTGCTGTGCGATCCCTCAGGCACTCCCCTGGCTCCCGCCCTGATGTACGACGACGCCCGCAGCCGTGCGGAGGCGGCGCGCATCGCGGCGCTCGCATCCCCCGATTCCCCCGCCCGTGGGGCGAGCGGGAGTCTCGCCAAGGTCCTTCACCTGCTCGGAACCCTCCAGCCCAGGGGCAGGGTGCTTGCACTGCACCAGGCGGATTGGGTCCTCGGCCAGCTCTGCGGCCGTTTTGGGGTGAGCGACTGGAACAACGCCCTCAAGCTCGGCTATGAACCAGCGGCCGAGCGCTGGGAACCCTGGCTATGGGGGCTGGGACTCGACCCAAGCCTTTTGCCCCAGGTGTTGCCCCCAGGGCGCGCGGTCGCAGGCCTGCGCCCCGAGCTGGCCAGAGGGTACGGCTGGGCCCAGGAGGTACTGATCTGTACCGGGACCACCGATAGCACCGCCGCGGTGATGGCGGCGGGCGCCGCCGAGACCGGCGAGGCGGTGACCAGCCTAGGTAGCACCCTGGTGGTCAAGCTGCTCTCCGAGCGCCCGATCGCGGATGCCGAGCATGGGGTCTACAGCCATCGCTTGGGTGACCGCTGGCTGGTGGGGGGCGCCTCCAATAGCGGCGGCGGGGTGCTGCGGGCCTTTTTCTCGGAGTCCGAGATCGATGGCCTGAGCCGGCAGCTCCGCCCCGAGGAGCCCACCGGCCTCGACTATTACCCCCTGCGGGCACCCGGCGAGCGCTTTCCCCGCAACCATCCCGACCTTCAACCGCGGCTGCAACCGCGCCCGGCGGAGGACTGGCGCTTCTTCCAGGGTCTGCTCGAGGGCATCGCCCGCATCGAGGCCGAGGGCTATACCCTGCTCGGTCGGTTGGGGGCGCCAGCGCCCACCCGCATCTACAGTCTCGGTGGCGGTGCCAAGAATGCGGGCTGGACCCGCATCCGCGAGCGGGCACTGGGGGTTCCGCTGTGGCCGGCAAGGCATTCCCAGGCGGCCTACGGCACGGCGCTCCTGGCGCTGCGTGGTCTCGCGGGCACCGCGGGCTAGGTCCGCAGGCGGGCCCGATTCGGGTTATCATGCGCGGGCCGTCGCGGTCCCCCCTGCATATCCACCGCGATGGGCTGCCCGGGGAACGCCTCATGTCCATTCACTTCGACCCCAATGAGATCCGGATCGGTGTCGTCGGTCTCGGCTACGTGGGTCTGCCGCTGGCGGTGGCGTTCGGTAAGCGCTATCCGACGCTCGGGTTCGACATCGACCGTCGCCGCATCGAGGAGCTGCGCGCGGGGACCGACCGCTCGCTGGAGGTGACGGCGGAGGAGCTCGGCGGCGCGTCACGGCTGAATTACACCGATCAGGAAGGTGCGCTCGCCGAGTGCAACGTCTTCGTCATCACCGTGCCTACCCCGATCAACCTTCACAAGCAGCCCGATCTCGGACCCCTGGAATCCGCTAGCCGAACCGTCGGCCGGCGCCTGGCTCCGGGCGACATCGCCATCTTCGAGTCCACCGTCTACCCGGGGGCCACCGAGGAGGTCTGCGTACCGCTGATGGAGAAGGCCTCGGGGCTGCGGTTCAACCGAGATTTCTTTGTCGGCTATAGCCCCGAGCGCATCAATCCCGGCGACCGGGAGCACCGGCTGGTGAGCATCAAGAAGGTGACCTCGGGCTCGACCCCGGAGGTGGCGGAGTTTGTCGACAGCCTTTATCGGAGCATCATCACCGCCGGTACTCACAAGGCGAGCAGCATTCGGGTGGCCGAGGCGGCCAAGGTGATCGAGAACACCCAGCGGGATGTCAACATCGCGCTGATCAACGAGCTGGCGCTCATCTTCAACCGCCTGGGGATCGATACCCAGGAGGTTCTGGAGGCCGCGGGGAGCAAGTGGAACTTCCTGCCCTTCCGTCCGGGACTGGTCGGTGGGCATTGCATCGGCGTGGACCCCTACTATCTGACCCACAAGGCCCAGGCCATCGGCTATCACCCAGAGATCATCCTCGCCGGCCGGCGTCTCAACGACAGCATGGGCTTCTATGTGGTGAAGGAGGTGATCAAGCTCATGCTGCGGCGCGATCTCCTCTGCGCCCGCAGCCGGGCGCTGATCCTGGGCCTCACCTTCAAGGAGAACTGCCCCGACCTGCGCAATACCCGGGTGGTGGACATGGTGCGGGAGCTCCAGTCCTTCGGCATTGAGGTCGATGTGCACGACCCCTGGGCGGACCCCGCCGAGGCGGAGCGGGAGTACGGTATCGCTTTGGTCCCGGTGCCGGAGCGGGGGGCCTACGATGCCATCATCCTGGCCGTGGGCCACCGGGACTTCGCCCGACTCGGCGCCGCGGGCATCCGTGCGTTGGGCACGCCCAGGGCCGTGGTGTACGACATCAAATACCTCTTGCCCGCCGATCAGGTGGACGGGCGCCTCTAGGGCAGCTTCCGGCTGCTCTTTGCTACTGTGGGAACGCGGAGGTTGTCGATGCGCGTGTTGGTTACCGGTAGCGCCGGGTTCATCGGTTCAGCGCTCGCGCTGCGCCTGCTCGAGCGTGGCGACGAGGTGGTGGGTCTCGATTGCCTCAGCGACTACTACGATGTCCGCCTGAAAGAGGCGCGGCTCGAGCGCACAAGGCGTTACCCGGGGTTTGCGGACCTGCGGGTCAACATCGAGGACCGCACCGCGGTGGCCAGGGTGTTTGCCGAGTATCGCCCGCAGCGGGTGGTAAATCTGGCCGCCCAGGCGGGGGTGCGTTACTCCATCGACAATCCGCAGGCCTATGTCGATACCAATCTGGTGGGCTTCGCCAACATCCTGGAGGGCTGCCGGCATCAGGGGGTGGAGCATCTGGTGTACGCCTCCAGTAGCTCGGTGTATGGGGCGAACACCAACATGCCGTTCTCGGTCCATCACAACGTGGACCATCCCCTGAGCCTGTATGCCGCCACCAAAAAGGCCAACGAGCTGATGGCCCATACCTACAGCCACCTCTATCGGCTGCCCACCACGGGGTTGCGGTTATTCACGGTGTACGGGCCCTGGGGCCGACCCGACATGGCGTTGTTCAAGTTTACCCGCGCCATCCTGGCCGGCGAGCCCATCGATGTCTTCAACTACGGCCACCACCGGCGCGATTTCACCTATGTCGACGACATCGTCGGTGGCGTCATCGCGGTCCTCGACCGTCTTCCCAAGCCCAATCCGTCCTGGTCGGGGGCCGAGCCCGATTCGGCCACCAGCCTGGCCCCTTATCGGCTCTATAACATTGGCAATCACCAGCCGGTGGAGCTCGTGCACTACATCGAGGTGCTCGAGCAATGTCTCGGCCGGCCGGCACAGAAGAACCTGCTGCCCCTGCAGCCAGGGGATGTCCCCGACACCTACGCCGATGTGGAGGACCTGGTGCGCGAGACTGGCTACCAGCCCGGCACCCCAGTCGAGGTGGGGGTGGCGTGCTTCGTAGCCTGGTACCGGGACTACTACGGGGTTTGACACTAGCCGCCGGCTGGGGGTGCGGGCCGGTGAATGCCTGGCTCGCCCTCACCAAGCTCTGCCGGCATGCAACTCCTTGACGCTACTCGCTGTCGATGCTAGGAAGGTATCATCACCAGGCCTCCAACGAGGGCATCCATGGCCAACAGACCCAGCAAAGACGAGCAGGGCCCCTTTCATGCCGACCAGCTTAGCGACGGCGATCGCTACGAGCTGAGCAAGGGACACCCGATCTATTGTGCACCCGCCGGCCGCGAGCACGCGGGGCGGAGCCTGACCGGCGCCGCGGTCCTCGAGACCGACCCCGACGTGGAATGGGCGGGGGTCGATGCCGGCTTCTCACCGGACCCGGGCACTCTGCGTGCCCCGGACGTGGCGGTTGCCTCCGCCGGGGGGGAGCAGGGCTGGATCCCCGGCGTGCCGCCGCTGGCGGTGGAGTATGCCGGTCCCGGCCAGGACGAGGAGGACCTGCGGACCAAGGTCGCCGAGCTGCTCTACAACGGCACCCGGCAGGTCTGGATCGTGCGGCTGGTGGGGCCGCGGCGGGTCGAGGTGCACCTACCCGATCAGCCCGCCCGCGTGCTCGGACCCGGCGAGCTGCTCACGGCCCCCGGCATCCTGCGCAATCCGGTGGCGGTCGAGGCCCTCTATGACCGTGAGGCGGGACACCGTGCCGTGCTGCGCAACCTACTGCAACGGGAAGGATACGAGGGCATCGACGCCATCCGCGAAGAAGGTTGGAGCGAGGGGCGCGAGGAAGGTCGGAGCCAGGGAATCGCCGAGTCGGTACTTGCCGTTCTCGCGGGACGCGGGCTCCCGGTCGAGGACGAGGTACGCAGCCGCATCGCAAGTTGCCGGGACGCAGATCAGCTCAAGCGCTGGTTACTGGCGGCGGGGTGGGTGGAGGAGGCATCGCGGCTGTTCGACTGAACCTAGCCTTGTCGTTCGACCCCGACAGCCCTGCGAGGTCGATATCAATGAGATCAACGCTGAAGACAGGAGAGGTGTTTGGATGAAGACGCTGGTGACGTTGCTCGCGGTGGCCACGGTGTTCCTCATCGTTGGCTGCTCCAAGCAGGGGGAGGAGGGCAAGGCGGAGAAGGCGGGCAAGCAGGTCGATCAGGCGATGGAAAAGGCCCAAACCTACACCGGTGAGAAGATGAAGGAGATGGGTCAAGCCATCGAAGGCACGGGGGATGACCTGAAGAAAAAGCAATAGCCTTGCCGCCCCAGGAGCTGATTCAACATTCGGAGAGAACTTATGAACCTGTTCAAGAGTAACGTAGGAAAGATCGATCGCATCGTCCGAGTCATCCTCGGCGTCCTGCTCGTCGGTAACGTCTTTTTCGCCTTGCAGAACCCAATCGGATGGGTCGGTGTCATCTTGGTGGCAACCGGCATCGCCGGGATTTGCCCGCTCTATTCCCTGCTCGGCATCAACACCAAGTCGGCCGCGGAGCGGGCGCACCTGGACTAGCGCGGGCTCGGGGATGTGCGCAGGTGTAACCAGGCGATCGCTTGGCGGAGCGGCCAGGATGGGTTGGGTGCCACGCGTTTCTTGATGCCAGCGTTTTTGGGTACCGCGAGATCTGGATCAGGCGTCGTGCGGACACCACACCTGATCGGTTTTCTCAACCGGAGTGACGTTGCCGGTGTGGCGTGGCTGAACCCAGCCGAGGGCGGTCCAGCAGCGGCCTCGCCTTAACCCTCGGTGTCGAGATAACCCTCCGTGAACAGGTAGAGCAGGATCTCCTGGGCGGCCTCCGCGGGTGCCAGGTCGCTGGTGTCGATGCACAGCTCGGGTCGCTCGGGGGTTTCGTAGGGGTCGCTGATACCCGTGAACTCGGGGATGAGTCCCTGGCGCGCCTTGGCATACAGGCCCTTGCGGTCGCGTGCCTCGCACACCTCAAGCGGAGTGGCCACATGGATCTCGATGAAGGCCCCGTGCGTCTCGATCAGGCTACGGACCGCGCGGCGGGTCTCGCGGTAGGGGGCGATGGGGGCGCAGATAGCCACCCCACCATTCTTGGTGATCTCGCTGGCTACGAATCCGATGCGGCGGATATTGATGTCGCGGTGCGCCTTGGAGAAACCCAGCTCGCTCGAGAGGTTCTGCCGCACGATGTCCCCGTCGAGCAGCGATACCGGTCGCCCGCCCGCCTCGATCAGCTTGGCGTAGAGGATATTGGCCAGGGTGGATTTGCCCGAGCCGGAGAGGCCGGTGAAGAACAGCGTGATACCCATGCGGCTGCGGGGCGGGTAGACCCGGCGCAGTTGACTGAGCACCTCGGGGTAGCTGAACCACTCGGGGATTTCCTCGTCGCGGCTCAACAGGTCCTTGAGCTGGCTGTCGCCGATGACGGTGCCCTCGAAGCCCCCGGCGCGCGCCCGGTGGTCGGGGAGGAAGGTTCGCTTCTCGGTCACGTAGTGCATCTCCGGCACCGCGACGATTTCCACCCCGATCTCGGGGGCGTACTCCTGGACGAACGCCTGAGCCTGATATTTGGCGTAGAAACGATCGCCCGTCACATCGGGCGGCGGGGAGGCCTGGTCGGGCCCCACCAGGAAGTGGCTACAGCCGAAGTTGCGGTTGATCAGTGCCCGCCACAGGGTCTCCCGGGGACCGGCCATGCGCATGGCCAGGGGCAGCAGCGACAGCATGGCCATCTCGTGGGGGAAGCGGGCACAGATCGCCTGGTAGCACTTGACCCGGGCGAAGTAGTGCAGGTCCCCCGGTTTGGTGGTGCCCACCGCCGGGTGCAGCAGGATATGGGTGCCCGCGGTCTTGGCCGCGCCTAGGATCAGCTCGCGATGCACCCGGTGCAGGGGGTTGCTGCAATGCACTCCGAGCACGCGCCGCCAGCCCATCTTCTTGAACCGGTGGTGCAGCTCCTCGGGGGTGTCCCACAGGTCCTCGAACTCCGCGTGGGTGGGGAGCTGCAGGCCTTCGATGTGACCCCCCAGGTAGACTGGGCCCATGGCCTCATAGAGGTAGCGCACACCCGGGTGCTTGGCCGCGGGGGTACCATAGACCCGTTCCGCCTCCAGCGGCTTGTCCGGCCGCCAGATCTCCTCCACCCTGAGCACCGCCGGCATGAAACCCTCGGCGTCCCGCAGCGCCACCCGCCGACCCACCTCCAGCTTTTCAGCAAAGGCCTCGCTCACGTCCAGCACCACCGGGATCGGCCAGAGGCGGCCATCGGGTAGCCGG
>Ga0208980_10001739_pt1 | contig 13247 bp, 10 predicted proteins | sample WetSurMetagenome_3_FD_187993 | JGI IMG/M metagenome (GOLD analysis project Ga0208980, IMG submission 187993) | Wetland microbial communities from Twitchell Island in the Sacramento Delta, sample from surface sediment Aug2011 Site A1 Bulk (version 2) | ecosystem: Environmental > Aquatic > Marine...
CGGGCCGATGACGCCGACGATCGAGCCGGGCGGGAGACTGATCGTCAGGCCGTCCATGAGCACCCGTTCGCCGTAGGATTTGCTCACGCCGTCCACGTCGATGACCACGTCGCCCAGCCGGGGGCCGGGCGGGATGGGCAGCTCCTGGTTCTCGCGGTAGTGTTCGAAGTCCTGACCGAGGAGCTGTTCGTAGGCGTTGACGCGGGCTTTGCCCTTGGCTTGGCGGGCCTTTGGCGACATCCGGACCCACTCGAGCTCGCGGGCCAGGGTCCGCTGGCGCCGCGACTCCGTCTTCTCCTCGACGGCCAGCCGGGCCTGCTTCTGCTCGAGCCACGAAGAGTAGTTCCCCTTCCACGGGATGCCCTCGCCGCGGTCGAGCTCCAGGATCCAGCCGGCCACGTTGTCCAGGAAATAGCGGTCGTGGGTCACGGCGATGACCGTGCCCTTGTACTCCTGCAGGTGCCGTTCGAGCCAGCCGACCGATTCGGCGTCGAGGTGGTTGGTCGGCTCGTCGAGGAGCAGGATGTCGGGCTCCTGGAGCAGGAGCCGGGTCAGGGCGACGCGGCGCCGCTCGCCGCCCGAGAGCACCGTCACGGGCGTCTCCGGCGGCGGGCAGCGGAGTGCTTCCATGGCGCGCTCGAGGTGGCTGTCGAGGTTCCAGGCGTCGTGCTTTTCGATCTCCTCCTGAAGGCGCGCCTGTTCGGCCAACAGAGCGTCCATATCGGCGCCGGCATCCCCGAATTTATCGCAGACCGCGTCGTAGCGGGCCAGGATGTCGACGACCGGCTGCACGCCCTCGCGGACGGTCTCGATCACGGTCTTGGCCGGGTCGAGCTGGGGGTCCTGATCGAGCAGCCCGATGCTATAGCCTTTGCTGACGGCGATCTCGCCGATATAGCCCGGGTCCTTACCGGCGATGATGTTGAGCAGGGTCGATTTGCCCGAGCCGTTGAGCCCGAGGACGCCGATCTTGGCCCCGTAGTAAAAGCCGAGCGAGATGTCCTTCAGAACCTGGCGGTTGGGCGGGTGGACCCGACCGACCCGCGACATGGAGAAAATGACCTGGGTGTCGGATGGCATGGCTGTTATCTGATCCGCTCCCAGCGGATGGCGCGCTTGAGGATGCGGTCGGGGACGACCTCGACGCCGAGGCCGGGGCCGGCGGGGATGCCGATCCAGCCCCCGGCCTCGAGAACGACCGGCGGGACGGCGATGTCCTCGTCGAAGTAATTGCTCGTTTCCGAGGTGTCTCCGGGCAGGGTGAAGCCGTCGGCCGTCTGGAGGTGGATGTTGACGGCCCGGCCGATGCCGGTCTCGTCCATGCCGCCCGACCAGACGTCGATGCCGTGAGCGGCGCAAAAGGCGGCGATCCGCACCGACTCCAGGAGGCCGCCGACCCGCCCCTGCTTGATGTTGACGATGCGGCAGGCGCCGAGGGCGACGGCGGCCGCCGCGTCGGCCAGGCTGTGGATGGACTCGTCGAGGCAGATCGCGGTCGTCATCTTCTTCTGCAGGAGCGAATGCTCATAGATGTCGCTGTAGGAGAGCGGCTGCTCGACCATCATCAGGTCGAACTCGTCGAGGCGCCTCAGGTGGTCCGTGTCCGCGAGCGAATAATCGCCGTTGGCGTCGACCATGAGACGCAGCTTTGGGTGGCGCTCGCGCACGGCCCGCACCCATTCGATGTCCTGGCCCTTCTTGACCTTCATCTTGACCCGGTGATAGCCCCGCTCGACGGCGTGCTCGACGGCGGCCAGGAGGGCGGCCGGCGATTCCTTGAGGCCGATGCTGAGCCCCGACATGATCTTCCGGGCCGGGAAGCCCAGGAGCTCATGGAGGGGAACGCCTCTCTGCAGTGCGACGAGGATGAGCAGGCCGTTCTCGATGGTGGCCTTGGCCATGCCGTGACCCCGGACGTGCAGGAACTCGGCCGCGAGCCCGCCGAGCGTCTTCCCCGGTTCGACGAGGGGCAGGAGGAAATCCTTGATGATGTGGCGGGCCGTCCCGTTGGTCTCGTAGAAGTAGAACGGGTCGGGGTCGGAGACGCACTCGCTCCAGGCCGTGACGCCTCCCGACTCGAGGCGCATCAGCATGGCTTCCTTGTCCGTCCAGACGTGGACGCTCGTCCCGAACGGGGCGACGAAGGGCAGTTTGACCGTGACCAGGTCGACGCGATCGAGCTTCGGGACCGGGATGTTCTCGAGAGCTTTGAGGGACGAGGCGTCGGTCATCTGCGGATCTCCTCACTTGCCGGGGGCGGGTTTGGCCAGCCGCTTTCGGAAGAATTCGACCAGGCTCGGCAGGTCGACCTCGTGCTCGCCGCGGTGGATGGCCAGCCCGACGTTCCCGGGACGTCCCAGGGCGGCGTAGATCGGGCGGATCTCGTCCATGGCCTGCCGGGCCAGCGGCACGACGAACATGAACGGCGCCTCGCGCAGGCCGTTCTGGCACTGCAGGGGCCGCGGGGCGACCAGACCGAAGATGTCGGCGAAATCGGCCAGTTCCCGCAGGCCGTCGAACTTCCAGCACATGCAGTGATCGTACTCCATCTGGTCCATGGTCGTCAGGAAGCCGGAGCTGACGCAAGCGGCGATCCGCTCGTCCATGGCCGCGAGCCACATGGCCATCTCGCCGCCGAGGGACAGGCCGGCGCAGCCGATCCGGGCCCGGTCGACCTCCTTCATCTCGGCGAGATAGTCGACCGCGCGCATGAGGTCGCGGAGCCGTTCGCCGTTCAGCAGCCGCCCGGGCTCGTAGACGACGTGCTGGCCGACGTCGACGGCGATGGTGACATAGCCGGACCCGGCCAGCTCGGCCGCGAACCCTTTATACACGCTCGACCGGTCGTGGACGATAAAGCGCGAGCCGCCGTGGCCGTGGATGGCCACGACCGCGGGATAGGGGGCCGGGCCCGTGCGCGGGACCGTGACCACCGCCTTGATGCGGCGGCCCGGCGTCGAATTGAACTCGACCTCCTCGAAGACATACCCGTTCCGCTCCTCAGAAAAGAGAACGCGCGTATCGAGCGGGACCGTCGTCCCGACCTGGTCGCTCATCGCCAGCCGTTGGAAGAGCCGGGTCCTCAGGTCCTTCTGCCAGGCCGCGGTCGCCCGCGGGGACCGGGGCGTGTACTTCATGGCCCGGAGCTTTGGCGCGGCCGGGTCCCGATACGGCTTGACCGTGAGCCGGAGCGTCTCGCCGGCCTTGACCTTCAGCGGAAGCTCGTAGAGGTCGTGACCCTTGACGACCCGGGCTGGTTCTTCCCCGATCCCCACCTCGTAGTCGCCGGTCGCTTCAGCCGTGAACCACTCGGGGAACTGGTTGATGCGCGGATAGTCGAACGGCAGGTACATCCGGACGCGGTGCCGCGGCCGGTCGAAGCGGAGCGTTCCCGACCAGGGCCAATCGCCCGCCAGGACGATCTGGACGCCGCCGTCCGGGAGCGGGACCGCGCCGAGCCTCAGGTCGTCGCGCCAGGGCGAGGCGGCGACCCCCTGGGTCTTGGCCAGGGCCCACATCAGCGCGGTCCGGGCCGAGTTGCCGTCGCCGTGCCAGCCCTCGAGGATGCCGTCGGGGCGCTGCTTGCCGAAGAGGAACTCCATGGACTTGTCCACCCACCCGGACGCGGCCTCGGAGGGGAGGCGGTTGAGGAGGTTGAGCGCGCTCTCGATGGAGTCGGCATATCCGTCGGCGCTGCCGTTCTCCCAGTCATAGCCCTCGTATTTGGAGATGGCCGTGACAGCCCGTTGCGCGGCTTCGCGGTAGCGCGGCTCATTGTCGATGGCGGCGATGGTCAGAAAGGCGTTGTACACGTAGCCCCAAGTATCGGCCAGGCCTTTGTCCAAGACCTCGCCGGTCCGCGGGTTGATGGCGTTGTAAAGAAGGCCGTCCGGATTCGTCCCCTTCTCCAGGACCCGGTCCAGGATGGCCCGCATCCGGGGACGGTAGCGTTTCCAGCGTTCGGGGTCCTCGCGGCTGGCCAGCACGCAGGCTTCCGTGAGGCCGCCGATGATCTCCGAGCCGTGGTCGCGGAGCCGGAGGCTGTCACCCGCCAGAAGGTCCCGATGGACGAGATAGAGGTCGGCCAGCCGATAGGCCCAGGTCCGAAAATCCTCGTCGCCGGTGGCCCAGGCCAGCCGGCACGACGCCTGGAGCAGGTCCCCGACGACCTCGACGTCGAACGACGGGACCGGGCCGGACGGCGTCTCGAGGGAGGCCTGTTTGAAGACATCCCGGACGAGGTCCTGCATCCGGTCGAGCCAGGGCGACGGTCCGAGCCATTCCGAGACGGGCATGAGCCCGTCTTTGGCGTATTCGGCCGCGCCGAAGACGATCTCCCCCGGGTCCGGCTTCTCCGTCCGGAAGCCCTGCGTCGCGAAGAGGAAGTCGTCGGGCAGGGAACCCAGGCGCGAGGTCAGCTTCTTCTCGCTGGCGAGCATGACCGCGACGGTCTCTTTCAAGTGCTGATCGTCGAGGACGTGGGCGGTGAGGACGATGAAAGGGTAATTGTCGGCGGCCGCGTCCTTGGCGTTCCAGAAGGCATCGACCGTTAGGTTCCGGGGGATCAAACCGGAGCGGGGATCGGCATGGACCAGCCAGCCCTGGGCGAAGCGCCGGCAGAACCGGACCGCCTTCTGGCTCGCGGCGGCGTTCTTTTCGGCCCGGGCCCAGGACTCGTCCTGAGGCGCGGCGGCGAGAGCGGCCACGGAGCAGGCCAGCATCGCCAGGAGGGAGAGCGGCTTTTTCGTCATGTTGACCCTCTTCTTCGGACGGGCGTTCGGGATTGACGGCAACATCCTACGGGGAGCAGCAAACAATTCTACCTCATCCTTGCTGCTCCCCGAGTACTAGCCGGGCGAGAGAGAAGTCTGAAGACATCGATTTTCTGCCCGGCATGGTAACACCGGCCCCGGCGACTGTCAACGCCGTCCGGCCGCCGTCCTTCCTTGCAACGCCCGGCCGTCGAACCTATAATCCCAGCCATGCGGAGACGATGCGTTCTGTTGGCGCTCCTCTTGCTGCTTCCGGGCGCGACGGCGCCCGCCGGCCGGGCCCCCTCGCTCTCGCCGCGGCTCGGGGTGTGCACGCCGATCGGCAACGCCGCCGCCGTGAAGAGCGCCGGCGGCGACTACGTCGAAGAGTCGGTCCAGGGGTTCCTTCTCCCCGACCGGCCCGACAGCGAGTTCCGGGAAAAGGCCGCGGCCGCCGCGGGCTCGCCGCTGCCGGTCCTGGCCTGCAACAGCTTCCTGCCCGCTTCCCTCAACTCCGTCGGCCCGGACGCCCGCCCCGACGAGATCGCCGCTTACGCCGAGACCGCCTTCCGGCGGGCCGCGGCGACCGGCATCACGACCATCGTCTTCGGCAGCTCCGGCTCCCGCGCCATTCCCGACGGATTCGACCGGACCGAGGCCCGCCTCCAGTTCGTCGGCCTGCTCCGGCGCTTGGGACCCATCGCCGCGGCGCACGGCGTCGTCGTCGCGATCGAGCCGCTCAACAGGGACGAGTCGAACTTCATCAATACGGTCGCGGAAGGCGCCGCCATCGTCCGGGAGGCCGGCCATCCCAACATCCGGCTGCTGGCCGACGTCTATCACATGCTTCGCGAGAATGAGGGCCCGGAGGCGCTCGTCGACGCCGGTCCGCTCCTGCGGCACGTCCACATCGCCGAAAAAGACCGGCGCACGCCCCCCGGCGTCGCCGGCGACGATTTCACGCCCTATCTGCAGGCGCTCCGGCGGAGCGGCTATAAGGGCGACATCTCGATCGAGTGCCGCTGGGACGATCTGGCCGCCCAGCTTCCCGCGGCCTTGAAGGCGCTGAGAGACCAGATCGCTGGGCTCGACGCGCCCGGCCCCAAGAAAAGATGTTCTTCGCCCATCTCTGGGATTCCCTCTCGCGGCAGCGATGGGTGTTGCCTCGAAGATCCCCGTCCGTGGAGAGGGGACCCGCGCAGCGGGGGGAACCGGACGACTGGTTCCCGGGGGGCCGGGGAGCTAGAGGCAATACCCTGAGCTAGGCCGGAGAGAGGGATTCCCCGAAATCAGGAGAAGAAGCAGAAATCAAGGAGGGTACCATGGCCGAAAGAGATCACGTCTCCCGACGGAGCTTTCTCCGGACGAGCGGCCGATTCGCCGCCGGGGCCCTGGCCGCCGGCGCCCTGGCCTCGCCTCGAGCCGCCCGGGCGAAGCCGCACCCCCCCGGCCAAGCCGCCGGGGCCGGCGACCGCATCAACCTGGCGGTCATCGGTGTCCACGGCCGCGGCGTGAACCACATCGACGCGTTCGGCGCGATGCCGAACGTCCGGATCGCCGCGCTCTGCGACGTCGATCTGAACGTCCTGGCCGAAAGAGCCGCCTACGTGGAGAAGACGTTCGGCTACAAGCCGGCGAGCTATCAGAGCCAACAGAAGCTGCTGGAGGACCGAGGCATCGACGCCGTATCGATCGCCACGCCCAACCACTGGCACGCCCTGGGCACGATCTGGGCCTGCCAGGCGGGCAAGCACGTCTTCGTCGAGAAGCCCTGTTGCCACAACGTCCAGGAAGGGCGGCGCATGGTCGAGGCCGCCCGGCGTTCCGGGCGAATGGTCGCGGTCGGGTTCCAGAACCGGTCCAGCCGGGCCGTCCGCCAGGCTATGGCCTTCCTCCACGGCGGGGGCATCGGCCAGGTCTATATGGCCCGCGGGCTGTGCTTCAAGGCCCGCGATCCCATCGGCCTTGTGCCCGACGGCGTCGGGACGGGTGAGGCGTTCCGGTACTTCGTCTGGAACCAGCCCGGCCTCAATTACGACCGCGCCTACTTGGAGAAAGTCGATTACGACGCCTGGCTCGGCCCGGCCCCCAAGCGCCCCTTCAACTACAACCGCTTCCACTACAACTGGCACTGGCACTGGGATTACGGCAACGGCGACATCGGCAACCAGGGGCCGCACCAGTGGGATATCGCCCGCTGGGGCCTCGGCCAGGACGGGCATCCCCTCAGGATCAGCTCGAGCGGCGGCCTCTACGGCGAACGATCGGCCCAGGAGACGCCCAACACCCAGGCCGCCGAGATGATCTACCCCGACGGGCGGATGATCGAGTTCGAGGTCCGGGGCCTGGCCGCCAACGCCGAAGACGGCGTCATGATCGGCAACCTGTTCTTCGGGACCAAGGGCTGGCTACGTCTCGACGGCGACGTCTGGCAGTCCTATTTCGGCCGCAAGAACGAGGAGGGCCCGGGCTCGAAGACCGTCAAGGAGGGCGATTTCCCCGACCCCCTGGCCGCGGCCGTCGAGGGCGGACACTATGCCAACTTCATTCGTGCTCTCAGCCTGAGCAAACCGGAGATCTTGACCTGCCCGATCGAGGTCGGCTTCATGTCCTCGGCCCTTCCGGCTTTGGCCAACATCTCCTATCGCCTCGAGCGCAGACTGTCCTTTGACGGGGGGAAGGAACGGTTCTCCGGCGATAAACAGGCCGACCGGATGCTGACGCGCGCTTACCGAAGCCCCTACCTCTTGCCCAAGGCCGCCTAGAGCCGGATAGGCTCAGGCTCGGAAGATGGGGTCGAGCCCGCGGGCGCCCGCGAGCAGGTCTTCGCGCTCGTCCGGGCTCAACGGGCGGAACCGGCCGGCGCAGTCGAGCGCCAGCCGGAAGAGCTTCGCGTCCCCCGGGGGAATGGCCGCGGTCACGTCCTCGCCCAAGGTGAAGCGCACGGACTTCTCAGCCAGCGCCGGGTCATCGATGGGCTTGTACCAGCACTTGGGCCAGGCAGACCGGTCGGCGCCCTCCGCCCAGGAGTGGTGGGCCAGGGTCTTCAGGGCCAGGCGGGCGACGCCCTTCTTTTTCGCGTGCTCCAGGATCTGGGGCCCGAACTTCCCCTCCTGAAAGAGGACGAAGTTTACCGGGAAGAGCACCGAGTCGAGGGCGAAGCGGTCCATGAGGGAGATGGCCGCCGCGGCGCTGTGCGCGGACGCGCCCAGGAAGCGGACTTTGCCCTCCTCCCGGGCTTTCAGGAACGTCTCCCCCGCCCCGCCCGGGCCGACGATCTTGTCCACGTCCTCGAGGCTCGAGACGGCGTGGAACTGGTAGAGGTCGAAGTGGTCCGTCCTCAGCCGTCCGAGGCTCCGCTCGAGCTCCTTGCGGGCGCCGCCGGCGTCGCGCTCCAAGGTTTTGCAGGCCAGGAACGACCGCTTGCGGAAAGGCTCCAGGGCCGGCCCGAGCTTCGTCTCCGCCTCGCCGTCGAAGTAGCTGGGGGCGACATCGTAGTAGTTGACGCCGCGGTCGAAGGCCTCGGCCACGATCCGGTCGGCCTCCTTCTGGGCCATGCCGCAGACGACGATTCCGCCAAAGCCGATGACGCTCAGCTTCGCCCCGGCCTTGTATTCGCGCCGGGCCAGGCCCTCGGCCCTCGCCGTGGACGTGGCCAAAGCGCCCGCGGCCGCCGCCGTCACTTGAATGAAGGTCCTTCGTTTCATGCATTTACCCCCGCGCCAATCTATCATATCCCGAAGCGGAAATTCAAAGAGGTGGACCGCCTGGAGGATGAGGGGGCGGCAAAAAAAACGCTCCACCCCGCCAGGCGTTCATCCCGCCGGGATGGAGCGCGAGTGACTCAGTCGATCAGAACCGGAAGATCAGGCCGCCGGTGAATTCCCACTGGCCCATGTACTGGCTGACGGGGACGAGATAATAGCCGCCCCACCACCAGTCGTACCACCAGCCCATTTGATCATTGATGTACGTGGTGAACCACTTGGCCGTGACCCTGAGGCCGATCTTCTCGTTGAACATCTTATCGAAGCCCATCCCGAGGTTCCAGGAAAAGCGCGAGACGGCGCCAAGGCTTTCGTGCTGGGCGTCGGCGAGAGTCACGCCCAACCCGGTGACGAAGAAGGGGCGCATGAGCTGGTTCTCGCCGAAATAGAAGAGGAAATTGGCGTGGATGACATCTTCGGCGATATTGAAGAGGTCCAGGTTGGGCTGGCCGACATAGTAAGAGATGGCCTGGGCCATGGTGACCGAACGGGTCCAACCGGCTTCCATCGTGATGTACGGGCTCAACCTGTAGCCGAGGGACAGGCCATAGGCCAGGCCGTCCGTGAACTTGACGCCGCTGTAGTCCGTGGCCACGTCGGTCGTGGGGCGGAGACCGAAGTCGCCGGACGTGCGGTAGCCGACGGTGGGCGAAATGACGATCCGGCCCTGGGCCCAGACCGACGTCGCGCCGAGCGCAAGCAGGCCGACGACCATCAGTAATGTGACTTTCTTCATGTCCTTACATCTCCTTATCGCTGGGATCAAGGTCCCTAAATTATAGCATTCCGAACGAAAATACAATAGGATAGGAGCGCCGGCGCTGGCAATTGGACCTTAGTCCAGGTCGGAATTTGCCAATCTCCCCCCCGACGGACTAAAATAGGTCACCTCGGAGAAGAAACCGATGTCCTTGCCCGCAGAGACTGTCTACATCGTCGACGACGATCCGTCCGTGCTCAAATCGTTGGCCCGGCTGGTCGGGGCGGCCGGCTACAGGGTCAAGACCCTCGACCGGGCGGCCGCGTTCCTCGATTGCCGCCTTCTCAAGGGACCGAAATGCCTGGTCCTCGACCTCAAAATGCCCGGGCTCGGCGGGCTCGATCTCCAGAGGGAGCTGGCCGCCCGGGGCTTGGTCCTGTCCGTGATCTTCCTGACCGGCCACGGGAACGTCCCCTCTAGCGTCGAGGCGATGAAGGCCGGGGCCATGGACTTCCTGATCAAGCCCGTTCGCGGCGAGGCCCTGCTCAACGCCATCAGGGCCGCTCTCGACAGGGACAAAGCCCGGCTGAGAGATCAGCGCGGCCTGGATCTGATCCGCCGGCGGATCGAGACGCTCTCGCCCCGGGAACATGAAGTCTTCCGCTGGGTCATCGCCGGCTCCCTCAACAAGCAGACCGCGGCCGAACTGGCCATCAGCGAAAAGACGGTCAAGTTCCACCGGGCCGAGGTCATGCGAAAAATGAAGGCCCGCTCCGTCGCCGAGCTGACCATGCTCGCCAACCAGGCGGGCGTCGCGCCGATGAGGAAGATCGGCGTCTAATCCGGGCCGCGGGGATCAGAGCTTGAAGCCGGCCCCGAAATAGAAACCGCCTTCCACGAACTTCGTCCGAAGATCAGGGGCCTCGTTCTTGATGGCCAAAGTGCGGAAGCCGAGCTTCAGGGAGACGCTCTTGGATAAGCCGATCCTGAGACCGGCCAGCGTCTGCCAGCTGAGCTTGGAGTCCCCCGCGCCGATGTCGCCGTAGCATTCGATCATCCAACTTCGCGTCAGGGGCACTTCCAGGCGGGCCCCGACGAAGCCGTCCAGCGCGGTATTGCTGCTGGAAGCCTGCTGGCCCTCGAGGGCCCCGGAGGTCACCTCGAGATCCGCGGAGACCGGCATCAACCGGACGCCGCCGACGATGGTCAGAGCCTCAAAGGCCCGGTAGGACGCGGCAAACGAATAGAGCTGGGTGACGATTTCGGCATGAACGGTCCGGTCAGCGATCCCGGAAGACTCCCCGTCCTTCGTGAGCCTGGCATACATCCCGTCGAAGACGAACCCCACCCGGCCTTTGCGGACCTGGACCATGCCCATCAGCCCGAAATCCAGGGAATTCAGGATGTCCGAGAAAGATACCGCGATCGTCGTGGTTTCCCCGCCGGACTGGATATCCCCCGTAATGCCCGTCATCCAAACGTAGGGGGAGATCTCCACCTGCCAGCCGGCGGGGGCGGGGTCGCCCGTCTGAGCGAGCGCCGGCGCCGCCACGCAGAGTGCCAGAGCGGCCAGAATGGCCCACGACCTAAAGGCCGGTCGCGCTGTTCTCAAAGGGATCTATACAGATGCCGCGCGCTCGTCACTTGACGAGCGGGATCTGGGCCATGATCTGGAAGTCGAACACCGTGTTGATCGAGCGTTCGATCTGCATGTACTTGGCCGCGAGGACCGGGCCCATGGCCTTGGAGAACTCTTTGTAGTACGTCTTCTGGAGCTTGAGCCTGCCCTCGAAGAAAGCGAAGGTCTTGTTCGTCAGCTCGTCGGCCTTGACCGGGGTCATCGTTTCGAAATTCGCGGCGTAATCCTTGATGACGGCGAGGCGCGTGTCGTTGAGGACCGTCAGCTCGGCGTCATATTTCCGGTAGATGGGCCAGAAAATGGCGGACTGGGCGTCGGTCATGGCCATGGCCTCGGTGATGACGGCCACTTTCTGGGTCTTGAGGTCGCTCTTCAGCAGTTCCAGGTAGGTCTCCTGGTTGGCGGGCGCCGGGGGGGTCGTAGCCTGCGCGTAAGCGGCGATCGCGGCCGCGGCGACGATCAGCAGGAAGATCAGAGTTTTCTTCATGGCCTCACTCCTTATCGACGGATTGTATTTTCGGCCGGCCAAATATGGCAGATTGCCGGCCGAGCGTCAATGGGACCTAAGTCCCATTTACGGGGCTAGAAGTGGTAGTTCAAGCCGAAGGTGGCGCTCCAGGTCTGGGCATCCAGCGGGTTTTCGGCGAAGGTGAACGTGACCCACTGATACCTCGCTTCGAGGGCGACGGAGAGCTTCCGCAGAACGAGCAGGTCCAGGCCGGCGCCCAGGTTGAAGCCGCTGCTCCGGTCCTCATCGTAGTCGACGAAATTGACCCGGTAATAGCCGTAGCCTCCGGTCAGGTAGGGCTGCAGGGTGGACGACAGGAACGGGTAATAGAGGATGTTGAAGGAGAAGGAGTTCAGTCTGAACGTGGTCGCCTCGAGTTCCGGCGGCGCCTCGGCCTTCGGCGTGAGCGAGCGCTCGGCGTGGAAATAGCCGACTTCCGCCCCGATGTGGCCCTGACGGAAGCCCAGCCGCAGCCCATACGTCGAGCCGAGGTCGGTCTCGAGATCGAAGGGCAGCGCGTCGTATTTCGAATCGTCAAGGGCCAAGCCGAACCTGATCCCGATGGTGATGTCCTGCCGGTCGGCTCCGGCCATCGGAAGGACCGCCAGGACCAGGGCGGCCGCCACGATGAGCATCTTCTTCATCATCGACTCCTACCGCACCCGCTTTCGCGCCATGGTCGCCTTCTCGTAGGCGCCGACGTGGAACATCGCGCCGTTCCCGCTGCCGCCCCAGGCGACGTCCAGCCGGACCATGCCGACGATCGGGACGAGGAGACGGACGCCCAGGCCCCAGCCGGCGATAAAGTTCTCTGAGTCGAACGCGCCGCTCTGGTCCCAGACCGTGCCCGCGTCCCCGAACAGACAGAGCTGCAGCCCGCCGCGATAGCGGAGGCCGAACGGCAGGACGAGAAGCCGCGGCTTCAACAGGGTGATCGAATATTCGAGCGTGCCGACGAGCTGGTTCTTCCCGACAAACGAGGCGTACTCCCAGCCGCGCACGGTGTTGGTCCCGCCCATGCCGAACTGCTGCCAGGGGGCGATGTCCGTTCCCGTCACGCCCGTCCTCAAGGTCAGCAGGGTCGTGGCCGTCAGCGTGTGCCGGTCCCCGAACGGAAGGGGCTGGTAGCGCCGGATGTCCAGGTCGAGCTGAGTGAAATTGCTGGAGTTCTCGAAGAGCCGGAACTCCTGGGACAGCCGGACCTCGCCGTACCAGCCCTCGTGCGTGCCGACGAAGGCGTCCTTCTTGTCGTAGGCCAGGTAGATCCCGAGCCGGGTCACCTGGTCCTGATTGTCCGGAGAAAGGGTGACGCCGTCCCGGTCGCTCCGGACGTCCAGGTAGTCGAAGTTGCCTCCGAGACGCCAGTACTCGCTGATGGCCGTGTTGACGTCCAGCACGAGCTCGTGGGAGGTCTCGAGGAAGTCGGCGACGAGGTTCTGCCGGTCCCGATAGTAATATTCGAAGCTGTATCCGACGCGGTTCCCGATGAACCAGGGATTCTGAACGACGATCTGGCCGAGGGCGGACCCGCCGCCCATGATCCGGCCGGAGAAGGAGATGTCCCGGCCGCGGAGGTTCGGCACCTTGACGCCCACCCCGACCGAGATGCCGTTCTCGTCGGTGATCTGCACGCTGAGAGACGGCAGGAATTTCAGGATCTCGACGAACCGGTAGGTCAGGACGACCTCGTTCCCCTCGACGGCCGCCTCGATCTGGATGTCGACGAAGATGTCGAGCCGCTCCAGCCGGGTTTTCTCCTTGGCGACATTCTCTTCGCGGAACGGCTCGCCGACGCGCGATACGAGCTCGCGCGTGACGATGTATTCCCTGGTCCGCTTGAGCCCCTCGAATCGGATCTCTTTGACGATCAGGCCCTCGGCGG
>Ga0208980_10001740_pt1 | contig 13246 bp, 9 predicted proteins | sample WetSurMetagenome_3_FD_187993 | JGI IMG/M metagenome (GOLD analysis project Ga0208980, IMG submission 187993) | Wetland microbial communities from Twitchell Island in the Sacramento Delta, sample from surface sediment Aug2011 Site A1 Bulk (version 2) | ecosystem: Environmental > Aquatic > Marine...
CCGACGCGACCCATCCGGCACCTGTTACAGACACATCAGAATGAAATTCAAAAGTAAGCGCGCCTGAAGAGTTATTAGTAGTTCCCGTAATGGTTCCAGGTGAATTTGTTCCGCAATAAGTCCCGAGTAATGAACTAGAGGTTGATGGACCGTCATAAATTTTAAGATAATCATATCCACAGCTGGATTGATACTCCAAATCAAATACGGAAAACACCATTTGAACGCTCTTTGAAGTATCTCCCGGGTAAAAAGTCATAGTATAATTAAGGTTGTCGAGATAATTACTCGTTCCCTGCGGGTCGTAAAAAATCCCGGTACACACTGTCAATGAACCATTTGTCATGTTATAGGATTCCGGAAGAACCTCAATATAATTCGTTTTTGTCGTAGTCACATTCCCATTTATTGTCAGTGAAACGTTTTTCAAGCCTGTAGTAGAATAGGTGACCGAGTGCGGACCCTGGGTGGTTGCCGTTGCAGGAGAGGCATCCGCTCCGAAATTCCATGAATAGGATGAAATGTTACAGCTTGACAGATCTGTAAAAACGACCGGATAATTTATCACGGGCTTCAGGTTATTGGCCGAAAAATCAGCGTTGGCATAATTAACACTGATGAAATTATTTTTTACAAGGGTGTCGTAACCGATCGCATTGGCAACAATCAGCTGAACACTATAATTTCCATAAGCATTAAATGTTACATGCGGATTTTGGGAATTGGCCGAGGTGCCATCCACATAAGTAATGGTGGAAGGAGTGATGGTCCATGACCAGGAGATGGGGCTTTTATTGGTCATGTCGGTAAACACGACCGTATTATTCAAACAAGGCATTGTAGAACTGGCTGAAAAGGCGGCATTTGGAAGCGGGCTAAGGTCGAATGGAGAGCAATAGGACATCACTGTGCCGGTCCGGTTATCAGGCCAGACCGGATACACCTTGTTATTTCTCGCTGAAATGCCCAGATAATCACCCATGTAACCTCCTGCCAAACCTGGAATTGCAGATGGAGTAAAAGCTATATCGCTCACCTTAAAATCGTTCCATGTATCTCCGCCATTAAATGATGTGGCGCAAAAAACCTCGCACTCGGTACTTGACACGTTCCGGTCATCATAGAAAATGACTGAGAGGTCGCCCGTGACCGGGTCGCAGGTGATCCAGGGAAAGTAGTGCTGCTTGCCCTGACCTGCCGGGTCCTGGTTGACCTTTACCGGGGTTGACCAGGAAGTGCCGCCATTCGTAGAACGAATAATATAGACATCTATATCGCTGCCGGTATTCACGCCGGGCACTCCAATATTTGCCCAGACAACGTAAATATATCCATTCCGTGCGCCCCCACTGATATCCACTGCCATCGAAGGAAATGAGTTGACCCTGTGGCTTTTCGAGGTCTCTGAGGTACGGATCCCGCGGATGTTGCTGATAATCCTTGTCCCCGGTGCGTAAGAGGTGCCCCCATTGGTGGACTTTGCCAGGCCAATTGCCGATTCATCCGTCGGCCATCCGTCATAAATGGCCCATGCTACATACACCTCGCCATTGGGGCCAGTTTGAATATTGACACCCTGGTTATGACTGCCGGCATTAACAGCTGCACTCACATTGACCGGGGTTGAATAAGTGAGGCCGTCATCGGCAGAACGGGTGACCATGATCTGGTTTGTATTCGTATTTCCAAAGTCGGTCCAAGCAGAATAAACATTGCCTTCATACGGACTTGACGGGCTGTTGTCAATCCACATATGGTTTTTGTCCAGGAGCCCGCCGTTATAGGTGCCGCAAACAACTGCAGTCCAGGTGGAACCGCCATTTGCAGACCAGGCTATTGACTGTCCGCTGGAGTTGTTAATAAAACCGACATACATCCTTCCGGTAAGGCTTATAGCGGTAGCCGGGTCGCCGGAATTGCTGCCGCCGGCTCCATTCACTGAACCGCCCCATGTTGTCCCGCCGTTGGAAGACAGAAGATAATCAGCCCCATATAGTGAGCCAACAGGGTTCTGGGTAGAATTATTGGAATTCAGGATTGAAAATTCATTTTCAGGCTCCACGAAGATGGAGTTTTCACTTTGAGTTGAAACAACTGATGTCACCGGCACATCCGGGGAATTTTCCGTCATCACCATCGGGCTTTCTATAAGGCTGCCAGTAAAATTTGCAGGAGGGACGTTGTCGAAAGGAGCTACCTGAACGTAACCCGAATCGGCCATCCGGCGCCAGTAGCCCATGTTGTCTACCCTTGTATCAATTTTACCGATGCCTTTCTCGGTTGGTTTAGGCAGGAACCTGCCCGGCAATTCTTTATCCTGGGCTTGAATTAGATTAATAGAAGCGATGATTAATATAGCGATGATAACTGGTCTATTCATGGTAATTGATATTTATTATTAATCCTCCTGGTGAGGTATTAGTAATCTGTTATTTGCCTATAATCTGGCAATTGCCCCGGTTGAGATCATGTTCGATCATTTTGTATTTAGTCACCAGGATCCTTCCATCGTTATATTGAACTTTTACTTTATCATTTCGCCCGATCTTGGGAATATCGCGTTTCAGGGGCTCTCTAACCTGGTGGGCCTGTGTATCGCTGTGGGCTTGAGCGAGCAAGTCACGGCGCTCCTCTCTCACCCTTGTGCGGTCAATGCCACGGGGTGCCCGGGCTTCCCTCACAGATGAGGCATCCTGGAGCGGCAGTTTGCCACGCATCAGGAAGGATGTGATCTCCTCGTTGATCTTGACAACCATCTTCTTAAAAATCTCAAAAGCCTCAAATTTGTATATCAGTAATGGATCTTTCTGCTCGTAGGCGGCATTCTGCACTGATTGCTTCAATTCATCCATTTCCCTGAGGTGCTCCTTCCACTCATCGTCGATCATGGCCAGCGTTATGCCCTTCTCTATGGATAGTGTGATCTCTTTACCTCCATTTTCGTAGGCTTTCTTCAGATTGGCGATGACGTTCATGGTCTTCATACCGTCAGTAATGGGGATGGCAATATTTTCAAACTGAGGCTGGTTCTCATAAACATCCCGGATCACCGGAGCTGCAAGGTCGGCAATGCGTTTTGATTTATCTTTATAATGCTGATAGGAAGCTTCATAAAGCTTGTCGGCCATTGCTTCAGTCCGCATTTCAAAGAACTGGTCCTCTGTAAATGGTGATTCGACTGCAAGATCCTTGAGCAAGGCAAGTCTGAACCCGTCGTAATCCTTCTGGTCCTGGTAATTCTGGATCAGGTTTTCCCCGACATCGTACATCATATTTGAAATATCCACTGCAAGGCGGTCGCCAAACAAGGCATGGCGGCGTTTTTTATAGATGACTTCCCGCTGCGCATTCATCACGTCGTCGTATTGCAGCAGTTTTTTCCTGATGCCGAAGTTGTTTTCCTCGACCTTCTTCTGTGCCCTTTCGATGGATTTGGTGATCATGGAATGCTGGATGACTTCTCCTTCCTTGATACCCAGGCGGTCCATAATTTTGGCGATGCGTTCAGATCCGAACATACGCATCAGGTCATCTTCCAGGCTGACGAAAAACTGCGATGAGCCCGGGTCACCCTGGCGTCCCGCCCTGCCCCTGAGCTGGCGGTCCACACGGCGTGATTCATGCCTTTCAGTACCGATGATGGCAAGTCCACCTGCTTCTTTCACTCCAGGCCCCAGTTTGATGTCTGTACCACGGCCAGCCATATTGGTGGCAATTGTTACTGTTCCGGCACGACCTGCTTCCGCCACAATCTCCGCCTCTTTCTGGTGCAGCTTTGCATTCAGCACGTTATGCCTGACCCTAACACGGGTAAGCATCCTGCTGAGGAGCTCCGAGGTTTCCACAGAGGTGGTACCAACCAGCACCGGGCGCCCCTTTTCAACCAGCGACTCGATTTCCTTGATGACCGCGTTAAATTTTTCACGTTTAGTCTTATAAACGAGATCTTCCATATCCTTCCGGACCACCGGCCGGTTCGTAGGGATAACGACTACATCAAGCTTATAGATGTCCCACAATTCGCCAGCTTCCGTTTCCGCCGTACCGGTCATACCGGCCAGCTTATTATACATCCTGAAATAGTTCTGCAAAGTGATCGTGGCATAGGTCTGTGTAGCAGCCTCCACTTTCACATTTTCCTTCGCCTCGATGGCCTGGTGCAATCCGTCGGAATACCTTCTGCCTTCCAGGATACGGCCGGTTTGTTCGTCTACTATCTTGACTTTATTGTCCATGATCACGTATTCCACATCTTTTTCAAAAAGAGAATACGCCTTCAGCAGCTGATTCACCGTATGGACCTGCTCTGACTTAATGGAAAACTCCTGCAGGAGCTCATTTTTCTTATCCATCTTTTCGTCGTCATCCTTGCCGGTTCTTTCAATTTCTGCCAGTTCTGTGCCAATATCAGGCAGGATATAGAATTTGGAATCGCCGGTGAATTCAGTGATCAGGTCAATGCCTTTCTCTGTAATATCAATGGAATTGTGTTTTTCATCGATGACGAAGAAAAGTTCATCATCAATGATGTGCATATTCTTGGATTGTTCCTGCATGTAAAAGTTCTCTGTCTTTTGCATCAGGGCTTTCATTCCCGACTCACTGAGGAATTTGATCAGGGCATTGTTTTTAGGAAGGCCACGAAAAGCACGGAACAATTGTTCTCCTCCTTTCTTTTCTTCTTCGGGAGGGGCATTTTCGGATAACAGCCTTTTTGCCTCGGCCAGGATCTTTGTTACATAAGCTCTTTGGGCCTGGTACAACCTTTCGACCAGGGGTTTGTAAACCTCGAATTCCTGCTTTTCCCCCTGTGGCGTAGGCCCTGAAATGATCAGAGGTGTACGCGCATCATCTATCAAGACTGAATCGACTTCGTCGACAATGGTATAATTATGGCCCCGCTGGACAAGTTCATCCGGGTTGCCGGTCATATTGTCCCTGAGGTAATCAAACCCAAATTCGTTGTTTGTCCCGAAAGTGATATCAGCCAGGTATGCTTTTCTTCGGGCTGCGCTGTTAGGCTGGTGCTTGTCTATACAATCCACCTTCAAACCGTGGAATTCATATAAAGTGCCCATCCATTCCGAGTCACGCTTGGCCAGGTAGTCGTTTACTGTCACAATGTGGACGCCTTTTCCCGGTAATGCGTTCAAATAAACCGGCAGGGTGGCTACGAGAGTTTTCCCTTCACCGGTGCCCATCTCGGCGATTTTCCCGGAGTGCAGCACCATACCCCCTATCAGCTGAACATCATAGTGAACCATGTCCCACCTGATGATATTCCCGCCTGCGAGCCATTCATTTTTGTAATGGGCCTCATCTCCGACAATAATGATGTTTTCTTTCCTGGCGGCCAGTTCCCGGTCGTAATCAGTGGCGGTCACCACAACCTCATCGTTATCCTTAAAGCGCCTGGCTGTCTCTTTCATGACAGCAAAGGCTTCAGGCAGGATCTCATCCAGGATTTCCTGGCTCTTTTTATAACTTTCTTTCTCGAGTTTATCCACTTCTTCCCATAGCTTTTCACGCTCCATGATGTCATCTTCCAGCTCCATGCTGGCCTTGATCTTCTCAATCTCGGCCTCTTCCGTGGCAATGGCTGCTGCAATCTTCTCTTTAAATTCGGCAGTTTTAGCACGGAGGCCGTCGTTGCTGAGCTTGGAAATAGATTCGTAGGCTTCTTTGGTTTTATGAAGAATGGGACTAATCTCCTTGATATCACGGGTTGATTTGTCTCCGAAAAGTGCTTGTAAAATTTTCATAGCATGCATGATTTGGGCAAGACAGGCTCAATAATTGTTCCTTTTGGTCTTCCCGAGTTTGAATGACACATTGGCAGGTGTACGGTAACTGTTTAGGCTTGCAAAATTAATCCAAATTCGTGGATGAAAATAAATCCGGTCAAATTGAATCCAATACTTTGCGGATATCTTCGCTGGGGCTGGGAGCAGGACAACGAACTATTCGTCCCTTGTCATCGATCAGGATGAAATAAGGGTAAGCAATTGCATCATAGCTCTCGAGAAGGTCAAGGTTATGATCATAGTAGAGAAGATTCCATGTTCCGGGAGGTATATTTGGATTTCCGGTAATGACGGATGGATCTTTATCCACGGATATTGCCACAAAAGTGACTTTCATTTTATAATCATCATATATACCTCTTATAATGGCAAGTTCGGCCTGGCTGGCCGGGTTTCCGGAATCAAAGAAAGCAAGGTATACATACTGGCCGATGAAATCTGACAGCCTGTATTCCCTGGTGCCATCAATAGAAGGCAGATTAAATTGAGGCGCAGGGCTGCCGGGTTTGAGGCGATTGAAACGATAGAGGAGGTTACCCGCCATTTTCCTGATATCTGCATCAGAACCATTAATCGAAATCTCCCGGACCAATTCAAGGATCCGGGTCTTGCTGAATCCTGACATCGAATACAGTTCTTTCATTCCAGACAGGAGCACAAGTTCCCGGAGACTTCGGTCCTTTAAAACAGGATCTGCACCGAGGGAATCGAGGACAGTCTCAAGGTTCGCTGATCCATTGATCAAATCGTAGGTTTTATTATAATCAACGTATTTATTTCCGGAGATGAAATATTTATCAAAATACATCCGAAAAAAATCCATGTATTCAACGTTTTGGAGAGCAAGCGGCTTACCGGTCAGGTATTCCAGACCGGCTTTATCCCGGCTTTTAAGGCGCAGGAACATTTCAACCGATGCACACGAATACCTGACATAATCCAGGAAATAAGGATTGTCGGCATTTTTAAACCTCAAATCGATGGCCGTTCTGAAAGCACTATAAGAAGCGGTGTTTCCTTTAGATCTGATGCTTCCTGCATAATTCAGCATAAAATCATTGTAGATTTCATTGAAATCCCTGATATACATATTCAAATGATCCTCATCGTCGCGGACCAGTTTCAGAGGAAGAGGGGATCTGTCGTAATAAGAAGTCGAAATCGAAGCCTGGTCCAGGTCTATTTCGACATCATATGATTTTCCAGGCTGAAGGAAGAATTCTGCCTGCCGGAATTCAATATCCAGCCAGGCATATATGGTCTGTTCCAGGTCTGCCGAGAGCCGGAATGATTCATCCTCATTGATAGTGGCTGATGCCATAGTCTGCCTGAGGTTGGTAACCTGGTCGGCATAAGTCATGAGCCTTATGGTATAACCTTTACCGCCGGTCACTTTTCCTGTGATTGTCGTCACTGCGCCGAATCCTGCTGTAAAGAACAGCAAGACAAAGAATAATAATATGATTATCTTATTTCTGATCATAATTTATAGGAAACGCCTTTTTAACAGTTTTAGTTTCCTGACGGCGATAAAAAAAGAAGAGATTTAAGACTTAATTGCAACTGCATCAGGCACAAAAGGCGACGGATCACCTCCATTTCTCACAATATCCCTTACTATAGAGGAATTCAGGGCTGTATGCTCAGGGGCTGTAAGGAAGAAAACCGTTTCTATGGATGGGTCCAGCTGTTTATTAATTTGCCCGATGCTTCGTTCAAATTCGAAATCGGCAGAAGTTCTCAATCCCCGGAGGAGAAATTTCGCATTCACGGTACGGCAAAAATCGACTGTCAGCCCTCCATACTGCATGACAATGATCTTAGGCTCATGTGCAAAAACTTCCTGAAGCCATTTTAACCGCTGCTCAAGGGAGAAAAAGCTCTTCTTTTCAGAATTGGTGCCAATGGCTATGATAATTTTATCGAAAAGGGGGACTGCGCGAAGTATAACAGATTCGTGCCCTTTGGTAATCGGGTCAAATGAACCCGGGAATACTGCAATTCTTTCCATCACAGAGGATTTTAAGCAAAGATAAATTATTTCAATGGGTATGAAATAACATAAAAGAAATCGAAGTTATGAACAAAATAAGCGTGAATATTATTATCTTTCTATTTTTGTCCTATGATCTTTAACGAAGAAATTTCCAGGACGACTGCCAGGTCGCTACTTCAAATTAAAGCAGTCAAATTAAGTCCGCATGAACCCTTCACGTGGACTTCGGGTATCAAATCCCCAATATATTGCGACAATCGGATTACATTATCATTCCATGCCATCCGGACCTATATCCGGCAGCAATTTGTCCACATCATCCGTGAGGAATTCGGGCCTGTGGAGTATATTGCCGGGGTAGCTACGGGTGGAATTGCACAGGGGGCCCTGGTGGCACAAGAGTTTGGCCTTCCATTCGTTTATGTCAGGTCCGAAAAGAAAGGGCACGGTTTGGAGAATAAGATAGAAGGCCGGGTAGAAACAGGCAAATCTATCGTCATTATAGAAGATCTGGTTTCCACCGGCGGAAGCAGCCTTGCGGCCTTCCATGCACTGACGGAAGCCGGTTTCATCGTGAAAGGGATGGTGGCCATTTTCTCTTATAACCTTGAAGTAGCCAATAAAAATTTCAAGGATTCCAAATGCCGCCTCATCACGCTCTCCGATTATAATTCCCTGATAAATGAAGCATTAGAAAGCAATTATATCACGGATGATGAGCTCCAGAGCCTGGTAAAATGGCGTGAAAATCCTGAAAAATGGGGTACGTAGATTTTAAAAGCCATATCATTCAGCTCCCGGCCTCAGCAGAGGCCGTTTTTCATTTTGTCAGGGACCTGAACAATTTTGAGAAGCTGATGCCTGAACAGGTGATAAACTGGCAATCCACAGAAAGCGACTGCGAGTTCGATATCAAAGGCATGGCCCACATCAGGCTCAAAAAGGAAGAAGAAATCCCACACAAATCCGTCCTGATCCATTCCGGCCCCGACAATCCCATCGAATTGAAGATCAAAGCATTTATTGAGGAAGAAGCAAAGAATTCCTCCACAGCTCACATCGTGCTTTCTGCCAATCTAAGCCCAATCCTGCAGATGATGGCGTCTTCACCTCTGCAAAACCTGGTGAATATTATGGCAGACAGGCTGAAAGCAGTGTTTAATGTTTAGTGTTTAGGGTTTAATAACGCTACTTCTTTCAGGTCACATTCCAGCATCTTCCCTCCGGGAATCTCCAGCATCAATTGTCCATAGCGGTTTACACCGGTGATTTTTGCCCTGATTATCTTCCTTCTGTATTTGAAGTCATTAATTTCATTGTAACGATACAGGCAGCTAAGGTAATCCTCATCAAGGATGCCCACACTTCGCTCTTTTAACTGGTTCAGGCGTACATAGAGGCAATCCAGGAGCTCGTCCAGGAGCCTGTCCAAGGGGTAATCCTTACCTGTAATCATTTTAAATGATACCGGACTGACGGGATATTGATCAAAATTTTCCTGGTTAATATTAATCCCTATTCCAATTACCGAAAAATCAAAGAAATTCCCGATAATGCCGTTTTGGATGAGTATGCCCGCCAGTTTACGATGATCAAAATAAATATCATTAGGCCACTTAATTTTCAGTTCTCCCGGGACATCAAGTGCATTTCTTACAAAATCCGACACTCCCAAAGAAACGGCTTTATTCAGGCTGAACTGGTGGTCAACAGGCAGAAAACCAGGATAGATCACAAAACTCATGGTCAGATTTTGGCCGGGCATGCTTTCCCATGTATTCTTGTCCAGCCCTTTACCCGCTGTCTGATAATTAGTTACAACAACAGTCCCTTCCTCCGGTCTTTCTTTCATGATCCAATCCATCAGGAAGCGGTTGGTAGAATCCACCTCGGCAAGTTTGATTATCCGGCGACCAATCATCATGAACCTGAAACTTTTCCTGCAAAAATATGTTTATCATGGGAAAATAGATGAAATTCATCCACAGTGTTAATAATTAACGGGTAATGAAAGGCATCCAAGCCATCTCATCCCAAAAAAGCTTAATTTTGCCGGTTAATCGACTCCTGAATGAAGCAGCAATTGTATGAATCCGAAGCATTGGTCCATGCGGTCCTCGAAGGCATGGAGGAAAAGAAAGCCAGGGATATCACAATCCTTGACCTTCAAGATATCGAGCATGCTGTCACCAACTATTTCGTGATTTGCCATGGCTCTTCAAAACCACAGCTGGAAGCTCTGGCAGAAGCAATTGTAGATAAAACCCTCGAAAAGTTCGGGGCCAAACCCTGGCATAAAGAAGGTTTTGAAAATGCGGAATGGATTTTGCTTGATTATATCGACGTTGTGGTTCATATCTTCAGGGAAGACCGCAGATCTTTCTATCAGCTTGAAAAACTTTGGGCTGACGCAAAGATCAAACATCATCATTACAAAGAATAGATAATATTTTGTTTCTAGGAATAAAGAGAAATCGGACATAATGGCAGAGGATCAATTTAATCAACAGAATAAAGGCGAAAGCAATCCCGGCAAAGGCAAAGTGCCAAAAGCACGGTTTAGTTTCTACTGGATTTATGCAATTTTACTGGGTGTATTTTTCCTGACATATTTTATTAATTGGGAAGGAACCGTTAAAAAGACGACCTGGGGAGATATCAAGGAAATGCTTGCCAGTGGCGATATCCAGAGGATTGTACTGGTCAATAAAGAAACCGCTGAAATCTATCTGAAAGAAAATAAGCTGGAGGATCCGAAATACAAAGAACTGCTTGAAAAGAGCCCCGGCAAGGGCCCCCAGTTCACATTCAATATCGGAGACCAGGGGCAATTTGAGAGGAATGTGATGGACGCCCAGGCTGATGTTCCCGAAAAAGAAAAAGTTTACATCGAAAACGAGGTGCGCCGGAACTGGACCACCGAAATCCTGGGCTGGCTCGTACCGATCGCCATCCTGGTTATTGTATGGCTGGTGATCATGAGGATGATGAGCCGGAATGCCGGCGGTGCCGGAGGACAAATCTTCAACATTGGAAAGAGCAAGGCGCAATTATTCGACAAGACCACCAGCGTTACGATTAATTTCAATGATGTGGCGGGCCTGGAAGAAGCCAAGGTTGAAGTAAAAGAGGTAGTGGATTTTCTTAAAAATCCGACAAAATATACAGGGCTGGGAGGCAAAATCCCGAAAGGGGTGTTGCTTGTCGGACCTCCAGGAACAGGGAAAACTTTGCTGGCAAAAGCGGTAGCAGGTGAAGCCCAGGTGCCATTCTTCTCTCTATCGGGATCTGATTTTGTTGAAATGTTTGTTGGGGTCGGTGCCTCCAGGGTGAGGGACCTGTTCAAGCAGGCCAAGGAAAAAGCACCGTGCATCGTTTTTATTGATGAGATCGATGCCATTGGCCGGGCCAGGGGAAAGAATATGATCACCGGGGCCAACGATGAGCGGGAAAGCACCCTGAACCAGTTGCTTACCGAAATGGACGGCTTCAGCACCAATTCAGGCGTCATCATCATGGCTGCCACCAACCGTGCCGACATTCTTGACAGGGCATTGCTGCGTGCCGGCCGGTTTGACCGCCAGATCAATGTAGAGCTCCCTGACCTGGATGAACGCAAAGCCATCTTCAAGGTGCATACAGCCAACCTTAAATACGACAAGGAAAATATCGACCTGGAATGGCTGGCCAAGCAGACCCCTGGATTCTCCGGAGCAGATATCGCGAATGTTGCCAACGAGGCCGCTCTGATAGCAGCCCGAAAGGATAAAAAGGTGATAGAAAAGCAGGATTTTGCTGATGCCATCGACAGGATAATAGGAGGGTTGGAAAGGCGCAGCAAGATCATTTCACAACAAGAGAAAAAAGTGATTGCTTTCCATGAATCGGGACATGCCACCGTCAGCTGGCTGCTGCCCCATGCCCATCCTCTGGTCAAAGTGACCATTGTTCCCCGTGGCAAAGCATTGGGAGCCGCGTGGTACCTGCCTGAAGAACGGCAGATCACCACTTTTGAGCAGATGCTCGATGAAATGACCGCCACATTGGGCGGCCGGGCCGCTGAACAAGTCATTTTCGGAAGTATCTCCACAGGAGCATTAAATGACCTGGAAAGGATCACAAAGCAAGCCTATAATATGGTGGTATATTTCGGACTGAATGACAAACTGGGCAACGTTAGTTATTATGACTCCACCGGGCAACAGGAATACTCGTTCCAGAAACCTTTCAGTGAAAAAACGGCTGAAATCATCGATGAAGAGATAAAAAAACTGATTGACCTGGCATATGCCAGGGCCGTGGAAATCCTGAAATCTAATAAAGACAAGCTTGAAGAGCTGGCCGGGATCCTGCTCGACAAAGAAGTGATCTTTGGAGAAGATCTGGAAAGGATATTTGGCAAAAAGATCCAGCACAAAGATCATTCAATCGTGGTCAAAGATCCGGACAAGAACGGGAATGGTCAAAAAGTGCCTGAAACAACCGTAGTTCCTGAGAAAAAGAAGCGCGGAAGGCCACCCAAGGCCACCTCTGAAAAGAAAACCGTCTGATATTCCTTTCTCATTTCTTCCTAAAATCGGGGTTGAATTATTCTGATTCAATTTTGCTATCTTTGCACAGATATGGAAGAAAGCACCTCGAAGGAAAAAGTCTTGAAACATGTCAGGGAAGCCTTGATTTCCAAGACTGACCAACCATTTCCAAAGATAGATTTTGATAAGCCTGTCTTCCGGGATCTGGAAGAATCCATGGACATTAATTTTGCGCAGGAATTAACGCAAGCAGGTGGCAATTTCATTTACTGCGATAATGAAAACGAATTCCTGCAAGGACTTCATTTTCTGATTAAAGACCGGCAGTGGGGGCAGGTTTTCGCAATGGAGCCAAAGATTGCCGATATCCTTAAAAAAGGCCAGATCACTTTCAGTTACTATCCGGAAGAACTTGTCAATGCCCAGGTTGGTGTCACTGGTTGTGAATGCCTGGTATCCCGCCTGGGAAGTATTATGGTATCAACGGGGCAAATGGCCGGGCGAAGAATATATGTCAGCCCTGAAATCCATGTTGTGCTGGCTTATACTTCCCAATTGGTGGCAGACCTCAAGGATGCCTTCAGCAAGGTCCGAAAGAAGTACGAATCCAGGATGCCTTCCATGGTGACTTTGATTACTGGTCCAAGCAGGACTGCCGATATAGAAAAGACCCTGGTTGTAGGGGTTCACGGGCCTAAAGAGCTATATGTTTTTCTCGTGGAAGATCGCCCATAAACAATAAAACGGAAATCACGTGCAAAACCTGTTTACCAGGACTATCACCGGGATCGTTTTCATTGCCTGCATCATAGGCTCGCTGCTATGGCATCCATTCGTTTTCAGTATCGTCATATTCATATTGATGATCATCGCCCTGAAGGAGTTTTACCATCTTTCCCATCTACATAATATTC
>Ga0208980_10001741_pt1 | contig 13242 bp, 9 predicted proteins | sample WetSurMetagenome_3_FD_187993 | JGI IMG/M metagenome (GOLD analysis project Ga0208980, IMG submission 187993) | Wetland microbial communities from Twitchell Island in the Sacramento Delta, sample from surface sediment Aug2011 Site A1 Bulk (version 2) | ecosystem: Environmental > Aquatic > Marine...
GGGTGAAGGCAATATAGGGGTTTGGGTCGGTGGAACCGGAGGTAACATTCACGGTCTTCAGATCAGCACCAGTCATAACGGTGTGGAAGACCTTGGTCTCGGTTGGGGCGGCTTCGGGGGTCGCGCTGCTGGAAGCAGAAGGAGTGGGTTGTACGGAGGGTTGCTGAGACCCGCTGCTGGCAGCATCAGTGACCACCACAGTGCCTGGTTCCAGGTAGGTGGAGCCGGCATCGATGAATTCCAGCAAACCTGTCTGCTGCAGAATGCTAACGACTTGATCGGTGTTTGTTTTTCCGGGGAATTCACCCAGGATGTACTGAGACCCGATCACCTGGAATACCTGCTCGGAGACACCCAAAGCATTGCTTCGGTTTTCAAGGATTTTGCTTGCATCCTGAAGGTTCTGGTTCGAAGCCTCAAAACCAGCCGATGGTTGAAGAAGGACCTGGACGCCTCCACGGAGATCCAAACCAAGCGCTGGCTGCACGTCCCTGCCCATGAGCGAATTGATCGCCTCCGGGGGGTTGGGGAGATCCACCAGTACGGCGATCACCACAAGCAGGACAATTAAGAGAAGATAGATGTACTTGCGTTGCATGCAGAAAAGACCTCCAATCAAGCAAATGCCAGCCTATGGCTGGATTTAACATTGCGATTATACCCTTGATGGAAATGGGTGAGTAGGGAACTCACCTGCCATTTTCGCCAGATGATTGACCTAAAAAGCGGATGGCACAATCCGCGATTTGTTCCGGGGTCAGTTCATCTGTCGGGATCACCAGGTCGGCACTTTCTCGGGCGTTTTGCAACCTGCGGAGTTGTTCGGTGAATTCCGCTTGGCTCCAATTTAATTTCCGCCGGGATGTGGCAATTTCAAAACTTACTTCCAGAAAAATGAGGACATCCGGGTGAACGATACGCAGCCACATATCAGGGACGTACGAGTGCTCCTGGGCGATGTGGCGAAGATCAAAGTTCTGACTATTCAACCGCAACAGGTTAATTAGCGTGGTTTTTCCGGAGCCGCAAGGACCAACTATACCTACACGGAGCATCCTGACCTTTTTAGATTTCGATAAATTTCTTGGGTTTTCAAAAGGGCATAACTTCCCGGAGTAGGAAAATCACCAAGTTTGCGTATTACGCAGGGGTGGAACTGGAAGGGTAAGTGTCATCCGGCGGATCTGCTCGGATTCCGCGGCTGAAACCCGTAACACAACCACGCTCATGTCATCATTTGGCCGGTTCTGATCCAACCGCAGCGCCTGATGAAGCAGTGAATCCGCCAGGTATTGCGCACTGGGATTTTCCTCTTCCAGCATGCCCTGGATTGCGCTGCAGATATCCATTTTTTGCCCGGTACGGTCGCCAGCGAAAAAGATACCGTCAGTGAACATTATGATCGTTAAGTTGGGAGACAGCGGAATTTCGGTGATTTCGGGTTTGATATTTCGCGATGTACCAATGGGAAGGCTTGACTGGTCGATACACTTTAACTCGTCGCCATTGGCAATAAAAATGGGGCTGGGGTTGTTCCGTGAAAGGACAACAGTCTGACTTTGGAGATCCACCGAAAGAATATTGAGACAGGCGATCACTTTGCCATTTTTTTCGGTAAAGAGGGCATCGGATGCTGCCCGGGCGGCAGCTCCATCCCGTACGCCCTCGGCGAGCAGGGAAATAACTTTTCGTACTACCAGAGTCGATACGGCTTTTGCGCCGCGACCGCTGGATTGCCCATCTGCCAGCACGACGGACACGCCACCGTTCGGCCGTTCCACCATTTCAAGTGTATCCCCGCTCTCCGGGGTGGCATATTTATTTGTTTTCGCAGCCGCGATTTGAATATCCATGAAAATGATTGTAATCCAATCCAATATCCTTTTTCAAGTCGGTAGAATGAGAGCCCATTTTTCCTTGACCGATGGGGTTGGACTATGTATAATTCGTGGCTTGTGCAATTCGGAAAGTTCGTAATAATCAGGAGTAATTAGAATGGGTCCACTTCCAAAGAGAAAATCTTCCAAAGGCCGGCGTGACCGCCGCCGTTCACAGGATGCGTTGGAATCCACCAATCTGGTGCAATGCAGCAACTGTGGTGAAATGCGCCTTCCCCACACGGTTTGCCCCAAATGCGGGCATTACCAGGGTAAGGAAGTCGTTGCCGTCGATAAAGACAAGAAAAAGAAGTCCTGACCAAACAAAAAGAGCGATTATAATCGCTCTTTTTTTATTTAATCCGGGGTGGGTAAATCCTTGCTTGGTTTGTGGATGAAAGGCTGGAATTGGGCGAACAACCTGCCCGGCAGGGAACCATGTATGGTCACCCCGCCGCGGGTGTGATCCAGTTTGTCGATACGCCCCTGGTCGTGGAAAAGAGAAATCAATTGACCCTGCTGGTAAGGCAGGTGGACGACGATCGGTTCGAAAGATTCAAAAAGGATACTCTCGATGGAAGCCAGCATCTCCGGCAAACCGGCCCTGTTTCTGGCAGAGATCGCGTATGAGCGCGGGAAACCTTCCAGTCTGCTGAGCGCATTTTCCGGATCAGGTAGCAAATCGATCTTGTTCAGGACGGTGATCGAAGGGATTTCATCCGCCTGTATCTCTTGCAGAGTCTGATGGACGGATTTGGATTGTGCAACCGCATTGGGATGAGTGATATCCACCACATGAAGCACGAGATCCGCTTCAGTGATCTCTTCCAGGGTGGCACGGAATGCGGCTATCAATTGGGTGGGCAATTTTTGAATGAATCCAACTGTATCGGTGAAAAGGACCGTATGCCCTTGGGGCAGTTTGACCCGCCGGGTGGTGGGATCGAGGGTTGCGAATAACTGATCTGCCACGAACACATCCGTTTTGGCAAGAACGTTGAGAAGGGTGGATTTCCCAGCGTTGGTATATCCGACGATGGCGACAACGGGGATTTGGGAGCGTTTTCGCTGAACGCGGTGGCGGGCGCGATGCGCACGCACCTTTTCGATCTCAGCCTTAAGGCTGGAGATGCGCTTACGAATTTCGCGCCGATCCACCTCCAACTGCGTTTCGCCCGGACCGCGCAAACCCACGCCGCCCACGCTGCCAGTCCGGCCAGCGCCGCCGCCTGCCTGGCGGGCAAGATGGGTCCAGGCACGGGTGAGGCGGGGCAACCTGTATTCGAGTTGGGCAAGTTCCACCTGCAGGATCCCCTCGCGGGTGTCGGCGTGCTGGGCGAAAATGTCCAGGATCAACGCGGTGCGATCAATGACCTTTACTGGCGGGCCGATCAATTCCTCCAGCTCGCGCTGGTGGCGGGGGGAGAGCTCAGTGTCGAATAGGACCACATCCGCAAGGGAATCCTCTACGAGCATTTTTATTTCTTCAAGTTTGCCGGAACCAACCAGGGTGGCGGGGTGGGGGTGATCCAAACGTTGCGTCGTTTCACCGATCACCTCCAACCCTGCGGTATCCGCCAGCAGCTCGAGCTCAGCCAGTGAATCAGACAGGCTCAGCAATGACGGATCGCTGCGAATCTCGACACCAACCATGAAGGCTCGTTCGCGCGGAGAAGCTGTGTTAATCGGGTTTTTTGGGGACATTTTTTTAGGGTATCATCCCACCCATTTTGCCAGGCGATCCATGGCCTCAGCCATACGTTCCGTCTCGGTCACCAGGGAGATACGGGCAAACCCTTCACCGTGATCGCCATAAACAGAACCGGGGGTGATGCTCACACCCGTTTCCGATAGCAGCGCATCGCAAAATGCCTCGCTGGAAGCAAAACGGTTGGGGGTTTCGAACCAAACGTATAAACCAGCAGTAGGGGGATCAACCTCAAGACCGGATTTTTTCAGGCGATCCACCACAATATCCCGCCTTGTCCGGTAAATCTCATTGCGGGTGGAGATCCACTCCTGGTCCCCGGTGAGGGCGGTGATACCAGCCTCGATCACCGGCAGAAATTGAGACGAATCCACCTGGCTTTTATAGGTGTAAATTAATTGAATTACATCAGGATGTCCGCATGCCGTTCCCAGGCGCCAACCGGCCATGTTGTAGGTTTTGGAAAGCGAGTTGAATTCTACACAAACCTCTTTTGCTCCCGGCACCTGCAGAATGCTTGGCGCAACGGAGTTGGTAAAGGTGATTTCCATATAGGGGGCATCGTGGGCGATGAGGATATCAAATTCCCTGGCGAATTTGACTGCATCCTTGAAGAAGCCAAGGGAGGCAGAAGCCCCAGTGGGATTGTTGGGATAATTCAACCAGAGAATTTTGGCCTGCCTGGCGATTTTTTCAGGAATATTTTCAAATTTGGGTAAAAATCCATTCTGCCTCAGCAACGGAAAAAAATAAGGCAATGCGCCGGCAATTTTAGTGCTGCCCTGGTAGACGGGGTACCCGGGGTCCGGGATCAGGGCAATGTCCCCTGGATTTAAAATAACCTGACTTAGGTTAAAAAGCCCTTCTTTGGAGCCGATCAGCATCAGCACCTCAGATCTGGGATCCAGTACGACGCCATAACGCCTCAGATAGTAGTCTGCGGCAGCCTGCCGGAAAGCGGGTGTGCCACCCATGGCGGAATAGCCGTGCTTATCCCGCCTGCGGGCGGAGTCAACCAGGCTCTCAATGATGAATTCTTCGGGGGGCAGATCGGGCGAGCCCATGTCCAGCCGGATGACATCCACACCGTCCTTTTGAAGTGCTGCGATCCGGGTATTCAATTGGGCGAAAAAATAGGGTTTGAAGTCCGCGATCCGGTCTGAGGGTATTATTTTCACTAATGAACTCCGTGTAGTTTCTCTGGGTATTGTATTCCCAAGCAGGTCGTTTGGCAATTTTCCAAGATGGGGTCGCAAAGATGATTCAACCATCTTCATCCATTATTGCTTGGTATGATTCTTGCATTGGCACATAACTTGCAACATAGTGTGATATCCTTATAATTGTTCGAAGAGAGGGCTTCACCATGCTAACTCATGTACAAATCACTTCCACCCGTCCGGTAACCACAGCGCATTTAGCGCAGACGATGACCTTGCTTAGTTTGCCGATCGATGAACTGGCCGAGCAAATCGAGACAGAATTATCCAACAATCCCGCCCTGGAAATGCTGGAGGAACGGCGCTGCCCGACCTGTCATCGTCCATTACCGGATAAAGGCGTGTGCCCCATTTGCAGCCGGCCGACCAATGTCAACCCGGAAGAGCCGGTGGTTTTTATCTCAACCCGCGAAGATTTCTTCCCGCAGGGCGAGACTTCTGCGGAGGATTATCCGGATGAGCCGATATCACCCTCTGTGGAAGATTTGCCGACCTTCGTTATGCGGCAGATCGCGACAGAACTGGTGGATAACGATCGCGGGGTCGCAGCCTACCTGCTGACCCATTTGAATGAGGATGGTTTTTTAACGACCACGCTCCTGGAGGCGGCCACATACTTACACGTACTTCTCAGCCGGGTGCAGGAAGTACAGGAAATCATCAAACGCGCTGAGCCGATCGGTGTTGGCTCCCTCAGCCCACAGGAAGCCTTGCTGGTTCAGTTGGAGGTCCTGGCTGAAACGGAACTCATCCCGGAGCTTGCTGCCCCGATCATCCGCGACCATTTTGATCTGCTCACACGGCATCATTTTGCCGATCTGGCGAAAATATATGAAACCACCCAGCGCCAGATCCAGAAGGTGGCTACATTCATCAGTGAAAACCTCAATCCTTTCCCAGCCCGGTCGCATTGGGGCAATATCCGCCAGCCAGGTCTTTCTAACGAGCAGGTTTACCGGCAGCCGGACATCATTATCAATCACATGAACGAGGACCCTGAGCAACGGCTGATGGTGGAGATCATCATTCCGCTGCGAGGCACCCTGCGGGTGAACCCGCTCTTCAAAGCTGCAATCTCGGAGACGGCAGAACAGACCAAAGAAGATATGAAGACCGATTTGGATCGTGCGTCGCTCTTCGTAAAATGCCTGCAGCAGCGCAATCACACCATGCTGCGCCTGATGCAACGAGTTGTTTCCTTGCAAAAGGGATTCATCCTGATGGGTGACAAGAACCTTAAACCCGTGACGCGGGTACAATTATCCAAGGAACTGGATGTACACGAATCCACCATCTCGCGGGCTGTGGCGAATAAATCCGTCCAATTACCCAACCGGCGGATCATCCCGCTCTCATCCTTTTTTGACCGCAGTCTAAATGTGCGCACAGTCATTAAGGAAATGATAACGAACGAGAAGCGCCCACTCAGCGATTCCGATATTGTGGAGTTGCTTTCCCGCCAAGGTTTCTGTGTTGCCCGCCGAACGGTGGCAAAATACCGGGCCATGGAGGGCATCCTGCCGGCGCATCTGCGGCATTTGAATTGATGAATACCGCGCAATCCCGCGCGATCTTCGACAGTATTTTTCGTGGCAAAGCACCAGGTTTAAGCGAATTTGGTGCTTTGCTTCAATACATTTCCACACCGGCAGTTTTGATCTCCACCCAAAAAGAGGTGATCGCCGCGGTCAATTCGGGGGTGATGAAATTAACAGCTTTTTCGCAAGCGGAACTGCTGGGAAAGCCTTATGAAGTTCTTTTCAACAAACCGATAAACCGGGTTTTCAGCGTCGGCGGTGACCATTTCATCACTGTGAATCGCAGCAAACGACCTGCGGTGACCATTAAAACCAGGGTGGTATTGCTGGAGGGTGGGAATGGTTGGGTACTGGTGTTGCTTTCTCCCGGGGATGAATCCGAAGATATGGTTTTCGGCGAGTCCGAGATGATCCTGCAGGCTGCGGCTGAATTGATGGCTTCTGACCGCCTTGAAAGCATCGACCTGAACCTGGAACGAAAATTACAGCTCCTGGAGAATGTACTGCGAACGAATGTGGTTTGCCTTTACCAGGCCGGCACCGGATCCCCGGAATTGATCAAGATCAAGACCCGCGAGAGTCGAGAAATCTTTCCGGAACGGCTTCCGTCCACCGATTTGGTCCGGTTGAACGAGCCATTCATATGGACACCAGCGAAAAAAGTGCTGACAGAGCTGCACCAAAAAGGACGCGCTGAAAGCCTGCTTTATATCGCCTCCGTTCCCATCGGGGATAAAGGCGCTTTATCAGGGTTGGTGGTCGCGGGTGATTACGTCCGGGAGCCAATCGGTTACCTGATTCCCATCTTGAAATTACTGGCAAATTCAATCGGATCGGGAATTCAGCAATATCTGAAAGCCAAGAACTTCCAGGAGACTGTAAACCGCCAGCAAAAGCTGATGGATATTTATAGCCTGGGGATCGAGCACGCCAGGGAGGGGATCGTGGTTCTTAAACCTGATCTCTCCGTTCTGCAGATCAATCCTTCCGCTGAATGGATGCTCGGCTACTCGAATTCAGAAGTTCAGGGCCAACCTGTCGATAACATCCTGATCGGTTCCGAGCGGCTGATCCCAGCTTTTGAATCCTCGCTACAAAATATCCCCACGCTTAACATGGGCAGCATCACCCTCAACCGCCGAAACGGGCAATCCTTTCCCGCGTCCATGCAGATCATCCCGGTTCAGAAGAATGACGCGCTCTCCGCGGTTTTGGTTTTTCTTTCAGACGTGAGCGAGCATGAGTTGATCCAGGCGAGAACGCAGCAGCTTGAACACCGGGCGTTGCTTGGAGATTTCACCAATGTCTTCGCTCATGAGGTACGAAACCCGATCAATAATATTTCGACGGGGATTCAACTGATTGCCTCTCGTATCGATGAAAACGATCCCAATAAGGAAGTGATCGACCGGATCCAAAATGATTGTTTGCGCTTGAACTCGCTCATGGAATCGGTACTGGCATTTTCCCGCCCGGTGCCACGGCACCTGGCTGCGGTTGACCTGAACTTGATGCTCTCGCAGATGATCGGGCGTTGGTATCCGAGAATGGCAAAGGTCAACGTCACCTCTTACTTTCAGCCCAACCCGGAGATCCCGAAAGTGGAAGGCGACTGGAGATCGCTTGAACAAGTTTTCACCAACCTGATCAGTAATGCGGTGGAAGCGATGGAAAAAACGGGGGGCACACTTGCGATAAAATTGGATGAGACCCGAATCCCGGGCGGCGAGGGGATGGTGGAGATTAAAATAAGTGATACCGGTCCGGGGATTCCCGCCGAGATCCGGGCGAAGATCTTTGAGCCATTTGTTACGACTAAACAAAATGGTACCGGTTTAGGTTTGGCGATTATTAAAAGGATCGTGATTGCGCACCGCGGAAATATCGATGTGGAATCTTTCCCGGGTGGAACCGTCTTTCGGGTGACATTACCAGTTTACAACGGAGAGAATGCATGAGCTACAGCGTACTGATCGTGGATGACGAGGAAAACGCACGTAAAAATATTGGCGATTTCCTCACCTCCAAGAAATATGAAGTGATCGAAGCCGAAAATTTAAAGAAAGCCCGGGAAGCGATCCAAAAAGGTACCGGGGACGTGATCCTGCTGGATGTGCAGCTGCCAGACGGGTATGGTCCAAACCTGCTGCAGGAAACCGCCAACCTGGCGGTGCGGCCGCCTGTCATCATCATTACCGCCTACGGGGATATCCAGATGGCGGTTGAAGCGATGCGCAACGGCGCGCATGATTTCCTCACCAAGCCGGTGGATCTGACGAACCTGGAGCAATCGCTGCAGCGGGCTTGTGAATCGGTGGCGCTGCGGCGCGAGCTTGCCCACCTTCGAAAATCGCAAACTGAAAATCTTGGATTTGTGCTTGGACACAACCCGCTAATGCAGGGTGTGATCGAGCAGGCCAAACGGGCAGCGGATGCATCCGTCTCGGTGCTGATCACCGGCGAGACTGGCACGGGCAAAGAGGTGCTGGCACGGTTCATCCACTCCTCCGGTCCCCGATCGGGTAAGCCCTTCATTGCCTTGAATTGTGCTGCCATCCAAAATACCATGCTGGAATCAGAACTTTTTGGGTACGAGGCAGGTGCTTTTACTGGGGCGGAGAAAAGAAAACCCGGTTTGATGGAGGTTGCGGACGGGGGAATTCTCTTCCTGGACGAGATTTCATCGATGCCGCTGGACACGCAGGCCAAACTTCTGCGAGTGATCGAAGAAAATGCTTTCAGGAGGGTGGGGGGCACCACGCTGATCCGGGTGGATGTGGAGGTGCTGGCCGCCTCGAACCGTGACCTGAAGCATATGATGAAAGAGGCACTTTTCCGAGAGGATCTGTATTACCGCTTAAAGGTGGTCGACCTGAACTTGCCTGCCTTGCGGGAACGGAAAGAGGATATTCCTGACCTGGTTGGCTTTTTCATCCGTAATTTCAACATGAAGCTGGGCAAGAATATCCTTGGGATCTCCCCCAAAGCTTTGCAGGCGCTTAAAACCTATAATTGGCCGGGAAACATCCGGGAATTAAGTAACTCTCTTGAAAGGGCATCCCTTTTTTGTGATACGGAAATGATCGAGGTCGGAGACCTTCCGATGGATATCGCCAAAGTGTAAGCAAAACAAATCAGCTGGCACAATCCTTGCAACATACCTCCTGAGACTGACCTCCGGAGGTTTTTTTATGTTCGAAATGACTGTAAATGACTTCTTTTTGACCATGGCAGCCGTGCTAATGCTGCTGGGTGTGATCACCTTCGGGATCGGGGTGTATATCATTGTCGCCAAGGTGGTCTCCGGAGATGTTCGCTCGCTGGCAACGCAGACAGCTAAATTGGCGCAAAAGGGGATCACAGATGATGTTTCTGGATTGGTTGGAAATGCATCATCCTTGATCGACAGCCTTAACGGTCTCACAAAAACCTCCGCGGGATTGGGGATGTTCCTGATTTTTGTTGGTCTTGCGCTTTTTGGTGCAGCATATGCCTTGATCACCAAAATCAATTTGCCTTGAAATCCTTATTCGGCTTAATTCAGGAGCCCAAATGCTTGCAGCCGATTTGATCACAACTCTCAGGGGGGCATTACCTTCGGAGGACTCCAGCAACCTGATCGCTGCCCTGCGGCAAGATCCGCTTGTCTGGCAATCCTTGCATGATGATGCATTCCTTGCGAAAGTCCTGAATAAGGCCAAGGCCGATCCTTCCATCTGGTGCCCTGCGAACCTGGCAATTTTGGCGCTGGGGGTGGATATCTCATCGACCATTTTGCAGACAATCTTGAAGCCGATCCCTGATAACGCACTTAGTATCCTGGCTGTGTCCAAATACGAAGAAACCATTGTTTCGCGGCAGATCCCAGCTACGCTTTCACAAGCGGGACTGATCGCATTGGGGATGCGCGAAAAAGCAGCCGCCTCCGGTTCAATTGACACCATTATAGAAAGCATTCTTCCTCCTACATCCGGGGAATACAAGAACACCTATCAGGTCTGGCGGACCCCTTTGACCGCTCTTTTCGGTATGCTGCCCGATCCCGGGGAGCTGCTGCTCACCCTTCTGCCGAAACAGGGATCCAAGATCCGTATCGAGTGGATCTCGCACATCGTACTCTCTGATCCTGCGCCGCAAGAAACGCAGATCCACACGCTATATGACTTAATCTCGCGTGTATCCCTGGGCATTCAAGTGGGATGGTTGATCGACCTGAATCGCATGGGGAAGAATGCCATCGTAGTTGAATTGGCTAAACGGATCCTGGACGACCGTAAACAAGCATCTTCGCGAGATCAGAAGCCGACGGATACCGCCATTTTCAAAGGCGATCAATACGCGAATCGCGTGATGGAAACTCAATATCTGGCTGAGCTGGAGCAGTTGGCAGAAAATACCGATGAAGCCCGCCAATTGCTGGATACAGCAAGTGAAGGGCTGAAATCCTGGATCCGCGATCTGGACCAGCAGCGCGATTGGATCGACCCCGAAACCTCTGGGGATAACATGTATCCATCGCAGACACTGGATGAAGAAAACCCAGTCGCGCAAATTATGAAGACCGGTGCGTTGAAAGAGGAATCCGAAAAGCGAATAGAGATCGTCAAGGCGGCAGCCATCCGACTGGTGGAGATTATCCACACCGACCCGGATTCAATCTTTCCCCGTTACGCGCTTGGGTGGCAGCCGATCGAGATCATCCGGAAACTTTCCGACCTGGCGCTCTACCGCGAGGCGTTTGCCTGTGCGGAAGGATTTATCATCCTACGTCCAGCCGATACTGGATTGATCTCCATTGCCAGTGAACTGGCTGGAAAAATGGGTGACCCGCACAAAGCGGTGGAATACGCCGGGTTGCTGGTTTTGTTTGATCCCGAGAATATCAAATGGCGGCGTAATCTGGCGGAGAAATACCAGGCTGCAGGCGATTTAAATCATGCCCTGGAAGAACGTCAGAAGCTGCTTACAATGAGCGACCAGCCGGAGATCAAGGACTGGCTGGCTATGGCAGAAACCGCCCTGCAAGCTGGGAGCGTTGAAAAAGCTTTAGATGCCTGCAATGCGGTGCTGGCTGCCCAACCCAACAACGACCTCGCCCTGGCATACCTGGGAAAGGCGCTTTACGAAAATGGTGACCTGGATGATGCCATTCAAACCCTGGGAAAATCCACTCAATTGGAACCCGGGCGGGCGAAATCGTGGTTGTGGCTGGCAGATGCGTTGAAGAAAAAGGGAGAGAATGAGAAAGCCCTGGAGACCCTCCGTTCGGCGGTGATCGCAGCACCCAACTCGGTGGAAACAAACTACGCGATGGCTCAGGCGTATATCGATGCCGGGTACCAAACTGAAGCCCTGCCTTATCTTAAGAAAGCTGCGAAGCACGCCCCTGATACCCTTCCGGTCATGATCGGTCTGGTGGAAACGCTGGACGGGCTCGGTCACAGTGTAGATGCGCGTAGTGTCGTGGAATCTGCCCGAGCCAAGTGGCCGGGTGACCACCAACTGGCTTATTTACATGCCAAACTCCTGGCTGAATCCGGAGAGACAGAAAAATCCCTGCAGGTGTTCGAAATCGCTCTGCAGATCGAACCAGCAAATCCCGAATGGTTCATCGATTACGCTTTGATCGCATTCGGGGAGGAAGGCGGATTCATTTTAGGGCAGAGGGAAGCACCGGAAGCAGAAAAAGTAGACCAAATCATTGCCGTGCTTTCGAAGAACGCTGCAGCAATAGACGCGGACTTTCGTTGCAAGATCCTACTGGCTGAAGCGTACCTTGCCAATGGGGAAAACCAGAATGCCCTAAACCTCTACCAGGAAACAATCAATGACCCAGCCCTGAAGAAAGAAGGTTGGCTGTGGCGGAACCGGGTTGGTTTGGCGAAGTCGGCCCTGGCGCTGGAAAAGACCGACATGGCGCTGACCGCCTTGCGAGAAGCATCTGTTTTGAAACCGGATTCTGACCTGATCCTGAGGAACCTTTCGGATGCCTATGCCGCAGCTCACCTGATTCAGGATTCAAATGCGGTTGCCCGGCAGGTTCTGCATCTCAAACCTGAAAATGCGGATACCTTGAACTGGTATGCGGACCAGATGCAGAAAAATGGGAACTTCCGTGAAGCGCTTGAGTCCTTGTCGATTTCGAAGACGCTGGATTCAGAAAATACCAAACTATTACTCAAGATCGCAGGGATCGAATTTACGATGGGCGATCCTGAAAAGAGCCGGGCGGAACTGAACACGATTTTGGATCTGGGTTGCTCGAATTCCTGCGAGTTGCTCGAAGGCGCCAAGATCGCCTTGAAGCTGGAGGATCCCAACCTGGCTCAAGCCTTCCTGGAACGCAGCATCGCATTGGACCCAAAAAAGACGCTGGAAATGCGGCCGGTTCTGGCAGGCATCTACCGGACGCTTGGAAACCCCCAGCCAGGACTTGAACACATCCAAATCTCCATTCAGGCTCATCCGGACGATCCATGCCTGTATGTATATCAGGCGGATCTATTAAATGACATAGCAAAACCGGAAGCGGCAATCGCCAGCTTGGGACAGGCAAGGAGTTTTCTCTCAAAAAGTGAAGCTGGCTGCTTCCCGTATGATCCTGAGGTACAGGTTTTATTGCCGGCTGCCTGGCGTGAAGTCCTTTCCGGAACTGCGATCGCGAAGCGTTTGATGCAATATTACCGGGATTGCGGGGATTATCCTGCGGCGATCACCTCAGCAGAAGAGGCCATCGCGCAGGATGCAGGCGATGTGGAATTGCGGTTCCAATCCATTCTGCTGAGCTTTAGCGCCCTTTGGGATGAAAAAGTTTTGGAGCTTACCCGCGATGAAACGATAAAAACCAATGGTGACCACAAAACCGGATTGGCACTGGCTGACCTGAATGCCATTTTTGC
>Ga0208980_10001742_pt1 | contig 13237 bp, 10 predicted proteins | sample WetSurMetagenome_3_FD_187993 | JGI IMG/M metagenome (GOLD analysis project Ga0208980, IMG submission 187993) | Wetland microbial communities from Twitchell Island in the Sacramento Delta, sample from surface sediment Aug2011 Site A1 Bulk (version 2) | ecosystem: Environmental > Aquatic > Marine...
GCTGCAGCAACGGACGGCAATTTCTTCAAGGCCTTTGGGCGCCTTCATCCCAAAGGCAATTTTCCCCATGTGTCTTTGATCACTCTCGGGATCACTGCGTCGGTTTTCAGCCTTGGCCGGCTGCCGGATGTTATTGGAAGCCTTGTTGCGACGAGAGTACTTGTTCAGTACCTTCCTCAGGCAATCGGTTTTTTTGTCCTTCGTAAACGCGCGCCGCATCTCACGCGGCCTTTTAAAATGTGGCTTTACCCGATTCCCGGAATCATTTCCATTTTAGGCTGGTTATACATTCTCACCACGGCGGCGATGAAATCACTTGTTTTCGCTTCCTCAGTCTTTGCCCTGGGATCAATTGTTTTCTTTGTGCGCGCCAAAATTCGCCACGAATGGCCCTTTTCCGGGATCGGACCACGGTAAATAATTTGATTTACCGGGCGAGGCTGAGCAGGTTAGCGAAGATGCGATATGCTCCGGGAACTCCGGCAGGAAGCTGCCGGAACCACGCATAGGCTGTGTAGATGTAATACCCCTTCCCATAACGCGTCCACAACATGCCGCCGTTTTTTGCGTCTTCACCCGGGTCGTGGCCGGAAAGCAACGGCGTGTAGTGCGAATCCCAGCTGCCCATGAAATACAATCCTCTTTCCTGTACCCAGCCTGCGAAATCGGCATCCGTGATCTTGTTAGGAAAACTAAAAATGGGATTGTCAGGATCCAGAATCGTCAGGGGAGATTCCTCTACGGTGATGCGGTCATTGGCAGAGATTGCCATTGCATATGGCCCGTAAGGAAATGCCGGTGCAGCCACCGGCCCGGGTCCGCCGCGCAGGGGTTGATTGTACTGGACTATTAGCGTTCCACCTTGTTCCACATACTGAAGCAGCCGCTGATTGTTTGTCTTCAAATCCTCGTTGACGTTGTATGCGCGTATTCCGGTGATTATTGCGGAAAAGCGGCTCAAGGCGCCGAAAGCAAGGTCATCGCCAGAGAGCAGCTGAAGCTTGGCCCCCAGCTGTTCCAGCGAAGCAGGGACTTCATCCCCGGATCCCATGATGTAGCCGATCGTAAGATCGGGTGCCGCTTTAATGTCAATGACCTGAAGCTTAGCGCTGGATTGACTGTAGAAATTGCGAGTCCAGTTCTCAGGGTATGAAACGACCTGGTATCCGCGGCGAAATTCTCCGCGGTTGGTTGCCGCAATGGCGTCGAGTGAAAATGTGCCTGCAGGAGTGCCTCCTGGAATCGTAACTGAGAATGCAATATTGAGTGTTTCTCCTTTTCGCGATAACGAAAACGGAGCTTCCGCCGGCTTCACATTCCAGCCGGGAGGAACGACCAGACTCGCATTTCCCTTCATCCCTGAAACCTCGTTATTCAGAATTGACAATTGAAACTGGCGGGTTTGGGGATTGGAAGAAACGGGCGCAATCATGGAATTCGGGAGTAGTCTGACCGAAGCGGCAGGTACGATCTGAAAGTCAATGAAGTCGGATCCTCGGAGAGAATCCCCCCCTTGAGCGAGCGCGGCTTCAGAAACAGGGACCTCCGTGCCGTTAAAAATGTATGTTGCCCGCGCAACAATCACGGGCCCCTCGAATGGAGCGAAAATATCGGCCGTGGGCAGCAGCGTGTAGCGGTTGTCATTTGGATTCTGCCGGCGCCAGAAGGGTTCAGTTGCCTTGGCATCCTGCGGCACTGAGACGGTGAATTCAACAAGTCTGTTATCGCCTGGAGCGACTCGGCCGTACGGCACATCTTCCTGCGGCGATGATTTGTATCCTTTTTCCATCAAAAGCGTGATCTGCTTCAATTCAACTGCCTCTGTGCCGCGATTGAAGAAAGAGGCGCTGAGTTCAACCGTTTGCCCAGGTGTGGCCGTTGCCGCATCCGTTCGGACGAGAAATTGAACTCCCAAAACAGCGCCGAGTGCTTTTTGAAAATCCTCCAACTTTTCCTGAACAGCGCCAGACAGCAGGTCTTTGTGGGCTTTGCTTAATCGGGCGTTTTCCAATTTGCGCAGCGATTGCGCAAGAATATCGGCACCGCGTCTGACCGCTTCCGCACTTTCATGGGAACGGCCCGCCTTATAGAGGCTGAGTGCTTCCGTGCCGGCATTTGCAGCGGAAGCCAGGTCGCGTTGAAGGAAGGATGCCGAGGTCTTCTCTGTGCCGGCCAGCTCCAGAATCGCAAAAACAGATGTGCTTATTCCGCTAAAGAAATCGTTGCCTTGAGGTTGGTCCTTTGATGTTGAATCGATCAACCGATACAAATCGTAATCTTTCCCGGGGAGAGATAATGCCATTCCCGATCCCTGTGAGCGGTGTTTGCTATAACCCTCGGATCCGATCTCACGATAGGAGCGTCCAAGAACCGGATCGTAATCGCCAACTGGAATGCGAATAACGGATGACGCCTCCGCCTGGGATCCTCCTCGCCCCCGAGATCCTTCGATGTTTCCCATAGCGCTGCAAAAGAGGCTTTTAGCTTGCCAGGGAGCAAGGCCTTGCTTCATATGTTCCGGAAATTTTTCCGGATCCCCCGCGGCTCGAAATGCCTCCCTGGCGAGAATGCCGGCGGCCTGATGATGTCCATGCCCATCGGCCGTGGTTCCTTGAAATCTCGAGATGATGATCGTCGGTTTCCAGGTGCGGATAAACCGCACAAGTTCCTCGAGGGTGGGCTCGTGGCCCCATTTGGAAAGCGTTTCTTCACCGCTCTTGGAGAACCCGAACTCAAACGCCGAGGCAAAATAAAGCTCGGCTCCATAATACTTGCATGCCTCCAGAAGCTCGCCGCTGCGCAACAATCCCATGGCCTCATATTTTTCGTTGCCGAGGATATTTTGCCCGCCATCTCCTCGCGTCAGAGAAAAGAGCGCCGTGCGAGCGTGGACCTTGCGCGCCAGCCAGGCCAGCGTGCCGGCGCTTTCGTCATCGGGATGCGCTATTATCTGCAAAACGCGCGCAAATACCGGCAACTTCTCCAGGGCAGCCAACGTTCCGGCCCTGCCTCGATCCTCCGGCAGCGGATAAGTGTTTCGATTGTCCGCCCGGGACTGAAACACTAAAGATAGGCATAAGAGAAAAGCAGCAATGCGGCATTTTTTCATTTTGATCCTCATGCCTCCATCTAAGATTCCATGCGGATGATGCCATGAGCAAAACGGTCGACCTGGCACGAGGCGTAAATCGTATCCATGAGCGCCGGCCCCCGACGCACAAGAAAATCGACAATACACAACTCGCGTTCCTGAAAGTTCCTGTTTGGATAACAATAATTGAGGATGGTGTCGAGATCCTGCAGCACTGATCCGCTTTGGAGTGCGTCGAGTTGAGTAAACTTAACCTTCAGGCTATGCAAGTGGTGAATGATTTTGCTTTTCGCCGTTTCCATGGCTGGTCCCAATGAAGAATCCGCGGCGGCAACTCTGGGGTGTAGTTCTTTAAAACTGGCGTCAACATCTTCATTGAGCTGGTCCAGGATTGCCCCCGCCTTCGAATGAGCCGTTGATTTAACGGCTTTTTCAATCATTTTGTCCTTCTCTCCGAAACAATCCGCAAGATCCAGTTTATATCGATCGAGTTTCTCGGCTATCTCCGGTTCGATCAGGGTAAAGCCGCAGCGCGGCCAAATGACCGGCATGGGGCGAGCAAACAACCTGTAAAGCACCTCGGTCTGAGCGAAGTATGCAATTTCAGCGGGACCGCCTACATAGGCCAGTGTTGGGAACAAGTAGTCCTGAGCGATCGGCCGGAGCAGAACATTCGAACTGAAAAGCTCCGGGGAATCCTCAATTCGAGCGAGAAGCTCGTCCGTGCTGAAGTGAATATCGGTGCCTTTCACCACGAAATCTCCGCTGCTCCTGGTGAGCGGTCTGCGCTCTCCGCGGTCCTGATGAAAGAGCACGGTTGAGCTTTCGAGGACGTTTACCTGTGCATGAAATCCGGCGGATTCAAGCGCGGCGCTGCGCAGCAGGAGCGAGCTGTTGATCTGCCCTGTCTTTTCGACCGCCACGCGATAAACGGGGATCAGAAGTCTCTTCACGCCCGCATCCAGCGGATCAAACAGAATCAAGCCATATCCTTTAAAAAGCCGGGCCATGAGCAGGCCAAACGCTTCTGAAAAGGTGCTGCCGGCATTATAAGTCGATGCCAAAACCTGGCGTATGGCATCCGCGTATTTTTCGCCGTTCCATTGAATTCCTTCTTGAACGAGACGGTCCACTCTTTCCGGGAGTCGTATGGTTCCTACAGATTGCAGGGATTCCAAGGCGTCGCCGAAGAGTAATTGCCGGCAATCAGATCGAATGGGAGAAAAATCGCGGCCGAGGGTTGTCCTGTGCGTCACCTCAGCCAAGTCGTGGTCTTCAGTGTCCATCCAGAAAATAGGGACGGCAGGGATGCCCAGTCCACGCAATCGTTCTGCAATGCGAATAGCGCTGAAGGCTTTATATATGGTATACAGCGGTCCCGAGAATAAGCCAACCTGCTGTCCCGTGAGGACGGCGACGCAATTCCGATCACGGAGATCTTCAATCTGTGCAAGAGTCGAAGCGTCCGATTCGTATTCAATGTTCTGCCTTCGCAAGATGGAGGTGATCTCTTCGCGAGGGAATTCGCGTCCGCCGAGGTCTGCGTGCGCCGCCTGCTCGAGGTTGTCGATGGTGGCGGCGCGTTGATAAAAAGCCAGCGCTTTGGGAGACATGTCCACGTAACTCAGAAATAGATCGGACTGTTGAGGCATGCTGCGGAAGGGTATGGAGCTTGAAATGGCCATATCAGCGAAACTCGATCCTCAAACTGTTCGCAACTTCGCGATAAGATGCCGCCTGAGAGAACGCTATTCTGCCGGCGGAGACGCGAGTGCGCCTATGACTATCTCCGTTTTTTTTGCGTCCTCGTTTAAACCGATCATGATGACTATCGACTTGCCATTAACGTCCGTGCGAAATACGGCGAAAGCTTTTCCATCCCGATTCTGTTCCAACACCTGTGTTTTCCCGGCAAGTTTTTCTTTATAAAAAGCAATCACTTTTTCCGGCGGATCATCGGTTCTGTATATCACCGCCTTAACTAGTTTGGCGCTTTCTGCGGCGGGAAGGCGCATCGAAAATGAATCGGCGTCAGCAGCGGCCCCGGGGTATTCAGGTATGCCTGCCTCGATGGAGGCAGGTTGCGACCACTTCTCCGCAAAATAGAAGACGCCGCCCGCGATTGCAGCTGCGGCAATCACAGCGAGCAGAATATTTTTGACCACGATACCCCCAAATTGCTTACCTTGAAAAAATATATATGCCTTTCTGTCTGGGCGCACAAGGGGAAACTGGGTGCATATACTCATGAAATGGAGGAGCGGATCAGAGGAAGACAAGCGATTTGTGGTGGACAATTTGATTGCGTTGTCAGTTGAGCCTCAATTGCGTTTTGACTGGGTCTTAGCGCTTGCAATCCTGAATGCCCTAGGCTATAAAAGGTGACCTGTTTTTGAAAGGAGCGCCAGGAGATGAGTGAGGAGAAGGAAAATAGGGATCGAAAGGAAGTACTCGGCAAACAAGGCAAAAGGGGTATTGATCGCCGGGATCTCTTGCAGGGAGTAGCAACCCTTCCAGTGCTCGGCCTTTTCGGGCTTGCTGCGCGCCAGCAGAAGAGCTATGAAAATGCGCAAAAGGCTGCCTTATCCGGTGGAACTAAACAACCAGAGAACCTCCCAGTTGTCAACGTAGCGCAGATTGGCGTAGGAGCTCAGGGGGAAGTGCTCCGCGATGCCATGCTGAAGATACCTAATCTGAAATTCCGAGCGGTGTGCGACATTTGGACCGATTACAGTCTCAAGCGGACCGTCAGCACCTATCAGCGGGCCGGTCATGAAGTCAACGGATACGAAGACTATCGGGAGATGCTCGACAAAGAGAAAGAGCTGGATGCCGTTGTCATCGCCACGCCCGATTTCTGGCATGCTGAGCATGCGATTGCCTGTATGCAGGCAGGAAAGCATGTTTACTGTGAGAAGGAAATGTCCAACACCCTGGAAAACGCCAGGAAAATGGTTCTCACCTCGCGCGAGACCGGCAAGCTCCTTCAGATCGGACATCAGCGTCGCAGCAATCCAAGATATCTTTATTGCTATAACAAAGTCATAAAGGAAGCGAACCTTTTAGGCCGGATTGTAACGATCAACGGCCAATGGAATCGTGCCGTTCAGGAGAGCCTGGGGTATGCGAAACGGTACGAGATTCCGGATGCCAAACTAAAACAATACGGCTTTAAAGATATGCAGCAGTTCCGCAATTGGCGTTGGTTCAAAGGGCTGGGCGGAGGTCCGATCGTAGACCTGGGGTCTCACCAGATCGATATCTATGCCTGGTTCCTGGGTGCCCTGCCTACCTCCGTTATGGCAAGTGGCGGCAATGATTACTATTCGACCGCTACCAATGAATGGTACGACACAGCTATGGTCATTTATGAATTCCAGACCGAGAAGGGGCCGGCCAGAGCCTACTATCAGACACAGACAACCAACAGCAGTCTGGGCTATTTTGAGAAGTTCATGGGCGACCAGGGGACCCTGGTCCTCTCGGAGTCCAATGCCAATGCGGTCAATGCGGTCTATCGGGAATCTGCAGCGCCAGTTTGGGATGAATGGGTGCAGAAGGGAATCGTTACCGCTCCCAAGGTTATCGAAACTACGGATGAAACCGCAGCCCTATTGGATGTGCGCGAGAGCGCGTCCCCGGATGAGCATAAGATTCCGGTCGTGTTCACCGATCCGTATCACAAGCCTCATCTGCAGAACTTTTTTAATTCGGTTCGAGGACTCGAGAAATTGAACTGCCCCGCCGAAATTGGATACGAAACGGCAGCAATGGTGTTGAAAGTTAACGAAGCAATCCAAGCCGGCCGAAAGCTCGAATTTAAGCCTGAAGACTTCAAGATAAGTTAATCGGCCCGTTTCCAGATTGCATATCAAGGTGTGAGATGATGGAAGAACAAAGATACAACCATTTGCAAATGATCAGCCTCGTTGTGCTCCGAATAATAATCGGTTGGCATTTTCTCTATGAAGGCGTCTACAAGTTTCAGAAGGAGACCTGGTCGGCCTCCGGGTATTTGAAGGCGGCCAAGGGGCCTTTGGCGGGATTGTTCAACTGGATGGCCAATACGCCCGACATCCTGACAGTGGTCAACTTTATGAATATGTGGGGATTGACGCTCATCGGGTTGGGCCTGATTCTTGGCTGCTTCACCCGTTTGTCGGCGATTGCCGGCGCTTTCATGGTTGCGCTCTACTACTTTTCCAACCCGCCATTTATCGGCTATTTTTCCTCAACAGCGCTGGAGGGAAACTACCTGCTTGTAAACAAGAATCTGGTTGAGATTGCCGCGCTCTTTGTCATTGCTGTGACATATAGCGGCAGATATTTAGGATTCGACCGAATCCTGCACCGGCTTTTTACAATGATGAAAGGTAGCAAAGGGGCGGAGGTCAAGGGCGCGACTGCCTGATCCTGCTACAACTTCGAGCCAAAATTGGTGTCAGACCGGAATTATACTAGTTCACTGATTAGCGTAATTCCAGCCTGACACTTTTTTTTGGGGGGGGATCAGTGTTTGCCAATGTGCTTTCGTTCGCGATAACTTGTTTTGCGAACTCCGGCGAGGTCAAGCAAAGCCTCGACCTTGCTGGGCAAACCGAACAGGTTGATGAACCCTTCGGCTTCCTTCTGGTTATAAACCGAATCTTCCGCAAATGTGGCCAAGTCTTCCCGGTAAAGGGAGTATGGCGACCTTCGGCCGGCAATGATGATGTTTCCCTTGTACAGTTTCAAACGAACCATTCCGGAGACCCGTGTTTGGGTGGAATCGACAAAAGCATCCATAGCATAACGAAGCGGCGTGAACCACTGGCCGTTATACACAAGCTCCGCGTATTTCCCGGCAAGAATATCCTTGTAATGAAGTGTAGCCCTGTCCAGCGTCAAGCTCTCAAGTTCCCGGTGAGCTGTGAGCAAAAGAGTTCCTCCAGGGGTTTCATACACGCCGCGTGATTTCATCCCCACCAGGCGGTTTTCCACCAGGTCGGCGCGGCCAATGCCGTGAGTGCCCCCAATCTTGTTTAAAGTTTCAATCACCTTTACCGGGGTGAGCGCCGTGCCGTCTACAGCGATAGGAGTGCCGTTCTCGAACTGGATTTCCACGTATTGAGGCTTGTCCGGAGCTTTTTCGGGAGAGACCGTGAGGGCAAACATTCCCTCCTCCGGCTCATTCCACGGGTCCTCCAGAATGCCGCCCTCATGGCTTAAATGCCATAAATTGCGGTCCTCGCTATAGATCTTCTCCTTGCTTACAGTTATGGGGATTTTCCGGTCTTGCGCATAATCAATCTCATCTTCGCGCGATTTGAGACTCCATTCCCTCCAAGGGGCGATGATGCGCAGCTTTGGATTCAGCGCCTTGAATGCGAGCTCAAAGCGCACCTGATCGTTGCCTTTTCCAGTGCAGCCGTGTGCGACCGCGTCCGCTCCCTCCTGCTCGGCGATTTCCACTTGACGGCGCGCAATCAGCGGCCTTGCAAAGGATGTGCCCAGCAAGTACTTTCTCTCATAAATCGCTCCGGCGCGCATCGTTGGAAACACAAATTCAGCCACAAACTCATCCCGAAGGTCCTCGATGATGCATTTGGAGGCGCCGGTTCTGATCGCCTTTTCTTCCAGTCCGGAGAGCTCGCTCCCCTGGCCTATGTCGGCGGCAAAGGCGATTACCTCGCCCCCATAATTTTCCTTCAGCCAAGGGATAATGATTGACGTGTCGAGTCCGCCGCTATAGGCGAGGACGATTTTCTTAGCTTTTGTGCTCATCGGCTCCTCCAGATATCGCCATAAAGATTATGACTAGTTGTTTCTCCCACCTGCTCCTGATGAATTCCATTGCCTGTCCGTATTAGAAACTTGATGCAAGGGATCGCAAAATCCCGCAAAAAATTTATTTTGTCTCGAGTGGCCGCTCCAGGGCTCGAACCAGCTGTTTCAGATCTGATGCTCGATCTTTCGGGCACACAAGCACCTTACCTTTAGCTTGAACCACGACCAGATCTGATGTGCCAAAGACTGCCACCAATCCTGCATCCGAATAGACTATGCATCCGTTGGCATCCACGGCGGCGTGAGAACCCTGAAAAATGTTGTTGTTCTCGTCAGCGGGGAGAGCCCTGGCAAGAGCGGCCCAACTGCCGACGTCATCCCAATGAAACTCCGCTGGAATCAGGCCAAAGCCACCTGCTTTTTCCATGATGCCAAAATCGATTGAGATCCGCTCGATGGAGGAAAAGATCTCGAAAATCTGTGCATCGGTGTCGCGCTTGGCAAGCAATGGTCTTAATGCGCACAGGCGCTGATGGGTCTGTGGCATATGCATATGGAAGAGTTCCAGGAGTACCTTGTTGTGCCAGAGAAAAATGCCGCTATTCCAGAAGTATGTACCGGATTTGATGTACTCTGCGGCTTTGACAGCGTCCGGTTTTTCCACGAAACGCGTGACAGGCCATGCGGCTGAAGAATCGGCCGGTTTTTTCGCCTGAATGTATCCGTAGCCAGTTTCCGGTCGCTCGGGTGTAATTCCAAAGACGATTCCGTTCGTGCCGGGCAGATTTTCGATTCCCCTGGCCAAGGTCCTGCGATACGCTTCCGGATCTCCCACAAAGTGATCTGCCGGAACCGCAAGCAAAATTGAATCCGGATTTCGTTTCTCAAGATGAAGGGCGCAGAAGCCCAGGCATGCTGAAGTATCGCGCCCGATCGGTTCGATGATGAAGTTGTCCGGCGGTATCGTCGGCAATTGCGCACGCGCTAAGGCCTCGTGCGCTTTGCCGATGGAGATCAGAACCCTATCTTTCGGAATCAGCGGCTGCAAACGATCGACGGTTTCCTGGATCAAAGATCTGGGGCCGAGAAGGGGGACAAAAGGCTTGGTCAGCTGATCCGTGCTAAGCGGCCAGAAGCGTTCCCCGCGTCCGCCCGCCATTATAATTGCATAAACATCTGTCATCTTTGCGAACTCCTGACTACCCACTTACGTTCATGAGAGAGGTGACATTGTAATCGAAAGGGAGCGAGTCAGGTATCCAAAATTTGGGTTCTTGACCTGTTCTCGATAAAGTCATAACTAGTGGCCTGTAACAGAAGGCTTGCTACTGCCTAGAAACGACAACAAAGCCAGAACACAGTCGATGGCTTTATAGACAGCTAGTGATTTATTTGTTACAGGCCGCTGGTGCAATTTTAGCCTGACACCAATTACACCAATTGTGCGCGTGATCCAAATGGATTGACATGTTGATGCGTCTGCGGCCAGAATTCTCTGAACTTCAGGGCGGGGTGATTGATGCTTAGCTTTCGTGAACTTCAGCGCGCCATCGAAATTCTGGACAGCGTATTAGCCGGAAAGCGATTGCAGCGAGTCCAGCACGCCGGGGCGCACAAGCTGACCCTTGTTTTTCAGGATTCTGGGGCCAAAATCTGCATCCTGCTTAGCTGCAGCCCGGATTTTGCCAGAATCAGCAAACTCAGGGAGCCGCCCGGGCCCTCGACTGCAGAGTCATCATTTGCGGAATATCTGCGCGCTCACATGATCCGTGGCAATTTCGCAGGCACTCGATTATCACCGGGCAATCGACAGGCCGGGATCCGCGTTCAGACTGATGAGGGAACCTTCGAACTGATGCTTTCCATTCTCGGCCCCCGCAGCAATATCTACCTGTTGGGCCCTGATCAAAGGCTGATTCATTCCCTCCGGTCACTCGATGAAACGCGACGCGAACTCCAGCTTGGCTCGTTCTGGACAGATCCCATAAAAGCCCTCCGCTCTGAGGGCACGGACCGCTGGGTGGCGGTGTCCGACGATGACTACCTGGATATCGTGGAGCAGGCCTATTGCGAGCTCGAGGCCAATAAGGAAATTGAGGATACGGCGCGCAAAATCGAAAATGCCCTGGCAAAAGAAGGCGCTTTTATCAAACGCAAAATCACAAATTTGCAGGACGATCTTGCGGATGCGCGCACGGCGGAAGAGATCAAGATAAAGGGGGAATTGCTGAAGAATGTTTTGCATGCCATAGAACCTGGTTCTGATGCGGTCGTAGCGAGGGATTATGCGACGGGGGAAATGGTCGAAATTGCCCTGAATCCCCGGTTGTCACCTGCTCAGAATCTCGAAGCCTATTTTGCCCGCTATCAGAAGGAGGCCAGGGGCGTCGCCATGATCGAGCGCCAGTTGTTGGAAGCGCATTCCGCTCGAGGGGAGATTGATGGACTGCATAGCGGGCTGCAGGACATCATGGGCGAGGCCAAGCCCAACTTGCAGCTGTTGCGGAATCTAGCCCAAAATCGCCTGATGCACAAGTTGTTGACTCGTCATTATCCCGTGCGCAAAGCGCCGAAAGCGCCCGAGGGGACGCGCAAAAGGGCGGGCGTGTCAACCCGACTGCTGCCCAAGCGCTACATGACGGAGGATGGATTGGAAATCTGGGTCGGACGCAGCGACGAAGGGAACGATTATCTCTCCACGCGGCTGGCCCGGGGAAACGATCTATTCTTCCACCTTGACGGATATGCGGGAAGTCATGTTGTCCTCCGCACAGAAGGGAAGCCGGAAGCACCAGAGAATTCGATACTGGATGCCTGTGAGCTCGCGATTCACTTTTCGAAGCTGAAGAACTCCAGCAAGGCTGACGTGCATATGGCTCACATCAAAGATATCAAGAAACCAAAAGGCGCAAAGCCGGGGTTGGTTTATGTTCTGCGCGGCAAAACCATACACCTGAGAAGAAATCCAAAAAGACTGCAGAATATTCTCTCCGCACGCGTGGAGGATTAATTTCCGGAAGGCGTGAGGTATGATTGTTGCCATGAAAAACGGTTATGTTGAGGTCAAGCTGCGCAATTTTCCCAATGCTGCGGAGCTGCTTGGAATTCTGACAAGTCAGCAATCACTCGGAAGCTGGGAGAGCGATGAGGGCTTTTTCATTTACTGGTCCGAGGCCTGTTGGAACGACGATGCACTCCAGGAATTGAAGTCTGCGCTGACAAGTTTGGGAATGGATGGAGCCATAGTATCGATTCGTTCGTTGCCGGAACAGGATTGGAATGCAAAATGGGCAGCTTCCATCCAGCCGGTTCGCATAGGGAATAAAGTCAGAATCCGTCAAAGCTGGAATTCCGCCGATCCTGCTTTTACCGGAATAGAGTTGATTATTGATCCAAAACGCGCCTTTGGTTCAGGCAGCCACGCTACCACCCAATTGCTGATCGAAATGCTGGAGGAGTGCGCACGCGACTCGATTCGATTGCTGGACCTGGGTGCAGGAAGCGGAATACTGGCCATGGCAGCGTTGCGCCTGGGAGCTGCGTCAGCGCTGGGAGTCGACATGGATCCGGATGCGTTAGAGTGCGCCCGGGAAAACGCAGCCCTCAACGGATTTGGCGATGAACTCCAGCTGCTGGTCGGCACTCTTGATGATGTGGGCGCCGAGCGCTTTCAGCTTGTGGTCGCCAACCTCGACCGGAACACCTTCCTGAGGATCGGAGGACTGCTGGGGCTCCATATAGTAGCTGGCGGGAGAGCGCTTCTTTCGGGGCTTCAATCCGAAGACCTGCCGGATATTGCAGCTATCCTTGCTGAATCCGGCGGCACTGTTATCGGCAGAAGAGAGCGCGACGAATGGATCGCCTTAGAAGTTGCCTATTGAACTGCAGCTGAAATCCCCTCACCGCGTCTCCAGTGTACTGAGTACACTCAGCGCGCCGGAAAGATGCACGCCGCACGCTCCCGCATAGCCTAGTTGCAGCACCAAGCAGCGGATCAGTTCTTCCTGCACCAGAAGATGGAACTGCATTATATAGGGCTGTGAGACATAATAATCCAGCATGTGAGGAACAGTCCCTCACGCGCCTGTGGCGCACCCGGTGACGCATGAAAATGTGAGGGTCACGGCGCAGCTTTTTTAACCTGGAACTTGTGGGGCCGGGCTCCGGCCGGCCCAACCCTACATTTGAGGCAATACCGGTCATAAGGATGTCATAGCCTCTATTTTCGGAACAGTCCCTCATGCGCCTGTGGCGCACCCTTTGACGCATGAAAATGTGAGAGTCACGGTGCAGCTCCTTTAACCTGGAACTTGTGGGGCCGGGCTCCGGCCGGCCCCGCTCATCATATTAACCGCTTCATCCTCTGCTGTTAAACGGACG
>Ga0208980_10001743_pt1 | contig 13234 bp, 6 predicted proteins | sample WetSurMetagenome_3_FD_187993 | JGI IMG/M metagenome (GOLD analysis project Ga0208980, IMG submission 187993) | Wetland microbial communities from Twitchell Island in the Sacramento Delta, sample from surface sediment Aug2011 Site A1 Bulk (version 2) | ecosystem: Environmental > Aquatic > Marine...
TGTGTCTTCAGAGGAGGATCCGGTCTGGGCTGAGCGCCGACATGTCGGTGCGGTTCTCGGGTACGAACAGCCGGTATCATCAAAGATCAGCATTGTGGCGGATTGGTTCAGTGGAAAGAATGCCGTTGGATATTTCACACCCGGGGTTTCGATCACTCTCCCGAAGAACGGCTTGCTGAACGCCGGCTACAGCATTGGCAACGACAGCTGGGCAGACGACAATGCCGCAAGGAACCGTTACTTCTTCCTTTACTACGGAGTGACATTCTGACAATTTACGATTGATGATTGACGCAAATCGTCAATCGTAAATCAAAAATCGTAAATCCTTTTATCCGTGGTACTCTTGCAGGCTGCACACGACGAGCGATTTTGTCTTGATAGACCGGATGCCACGCACAGCGGCAGCGGCTCCCGACAGGGTGGTGATGCACGGCACGTTGTGGGCCAGCGCCACGCGGCCAATTTCGTACTCGTGCGTGCGCGACACTTTGCCCCACGGCGTATTGACTATCAGCTGGATTTTTCCTTGGCTGATAAGGCTAAGCGAGGTGTGTTCGCCCTTGCCCACCTTGTGCACCAAGTCGCAGGCGATGCCACAGGCACGCAGCGACTCGCAAGTTCCTTCTGTGGCCACAAGGTCGAATCCCAGTTCCACGAAGTCGCGGGCGATCGGAATGATCCGGAATTTATCGTTGTCATTGACGCTGATGAACACCGTCCCGGCGATAGGCAGTTCACCCCCCGCAGCCATTTGCGACTTGGCAAAGGCACTGCCAAAGTTGTAGGAAATACCCATTACTTCGCCAGTTGAGCGCATTTCAGGCCCGAGATAGATGCTTACGTCGCTGAACTTATTGAACGGCAATACCGCTTCCTTAACAGAAATATGGCGTGGCTGCGGCGGTCTGGTGAGACCCATCTGTTTTAGCGTCCGGCCGACCATCACCCGGGCTGCCACTTTGGCCAGCGGCAGGCCGACGGCTTTGCTGACGAACGGCACCGTCCGCGAGGCGCGCGGATTGACCTCCAAGACGTAGACGCCGCCGTCACGCATGGCGTACTGAACGTTGATCAGACCCTTTACCTTCAATGCGCGCGCCAGTTGATGGGTATAAAGCTCGATGCGCTCCAGTTGCTCCCGCGTGATCAAGTACGGCGGCAATACGCATGCGCTGTCGCCGGAATGAATGCCCGCCTCCTCGATGTGCTGCATGATGCCGCCGAGCAGAAGGTCGTGTCCGTCGTAGACGGCGTCGACATCGAATTCGAAGGCGTCCTCAACAAACTTGTCGATCAGTACGGGGTGTTCTGATGAAGCACTGACCGCGTCGCGCATGTATTGACGCAACATGCGATCGTCGTAAACGATCTTCATTGCCCGGCCGCCCAGGACGTAGGAAGGCCGCACGAGGACCGGATAGCCGATCTGCCGGGCGACGGCCAGCGCCTCGGACACTGATACGGCAGTGCCGTACGGCGGGTGAGGAATGCGCAGGCTGTTGAGAAGAGCGCCAAACCGCTTACGGTCCTCGGCCAGATCAATGCTGTCGGGGGATGTCCCCAGGACGCGCACCCCCGCTCGCTCAAGCGGAATAGCCAGCTTGAGAGGCGTCTGGCCGCCAAATTGGACAATGACGCCGTACGGTTTTTCGTTGTTGATAATACGCATCACATCTTCAAAAGTGAGAGGCTCGAAGAACAACCGGTCGGCAATGTCATAGTCGGTGCTTACCGTCTCGGGGTTGCAGTTGATCATCTGCACCTCAAAGCCTTCCTCCTTGAGTGCGAAGACGCCGTGCACGCAGCAGTAGTCGAACTCGATGCCCTGGCCAATGCGGTTAGGGCCGCCACCGAGGATAATGACTTTCCGCCGTTTGCTGGGTTGCGCTTCGTTTTCCTCCTCATACGTAGAGTAAAAATATGGAGTGGCGGCGGCAAATTCCGCCGCGCACGTATCCACCGTTTTGAACACAGCTTCCAGCCGCAACTGCTTGCGGCGCCGGCGCACCTTGTCCTCAGTGCAGGAGCACAGGAAGGCAATCTGTCGATCCGAAAATCCCAGACGTTTTGCTTCCCATAACTCCTCGCGATCCAGAGAGGCCAGCGCACGGCCACGCAGGGCCATTTCGAAATCCGCAATCCGTTTGACCTCGTTGATGAACCAGGGATCGATGCCGGTGCGGCGGGACAATTCACGGATTGTCATGCCCAGCTGCAGGCCGTATTTGACAAACATGAGATTGTTCGGATGCGGCCGCGCCAGCCGCCGGCGGATGGCATTTTTCATGGCAGTAACATCCGCTTTGGGATCGTGCACGTTTAAAAGATCCTTACCATCGGCGCCCAGGCCGAAATAGCCTATTTCCAGGGAACGGAAAGCCTTCTGGAGAGATTCGGGAAAATTCCGCCCGATGGCCATCGCCTCGCCCACCGATTTCATCTGCACACCGAGTTCGTCGCTGCTTCGGGGGAATTTTTCGAAATCCCAGCGCGGTACTTTGGTTACCACATAATCTATGGAGGGTTCGAAACAGGCGGGCGTCTGGCGGGTGATGTCGTTGGGGATTTCATCCAGCGTGAAGCCAACGGCCAGCATGGCGGCAATCTTGGCAATGGGAAATCCGGTAGCCTTCGAAGCCAGCGCGGAGCTGCGCGATACTCGCGGATTCATCTCGATCACCACCAGGCGGCCATTGGCCGGATTGACCGCGAATTGCACGTTGGCGCCTCCGGTTTCCACGCCGATTTCGGTCATGACCAGGCGCGCAGCATCGCGCATCAGCTGGTATTCCTTGTCGGTCAGCGTCTGTGCCGGCGCCACAGTGATCGAATCGCCGGTGTGCACGCCCATCGGATCCAGGTTTTCGATTGAACAGACAACTACGAAGTTGTCCCGGCGGTCGCGCATGACCTCGAGTTCGTATTCCTTCCACCCGATGACCGATTCCTCCACCAACACTTCATGCACCGGGCTGAGAGCAAGCGCGCGCGCGATCCTGTTTTTGTACTCGGTGCGCCGGTAGGCGGTGCCGCCGCCGGTGCCGCCCAGAGTGAAGGCCGGTCGCAGAATGACCGGATAGTCGATTTCACCCATCAAAGCCAGGGCATCTTCCAGATTACGAACGATGCGGCCGCGCGGGACTTCCAGGCCGACGCGGCGCATGCTGCTGGCAAAGAGTTCGCGACTTTCGGCTTTTTTGATGGACTCAAACCGGGCCCCGATCAGTTCCACGTTGTGAGCGGCCAGGATGCCGTTTTCGTGCAGCGCATAGGCAAGGTTGAGGCTGGTCTGTCCACCCATAGTCGGCAGTAGTGCCTGCGGTTTTTCGCGCTCAATGATCTGGGAGATAATATCAGGCGAGAGCGGTTCGATGTATGTGCGATGGGCCAGCTCCGGATCGGTCATGATCGTGGCTGGATTGGAGTTGACCAGCACTATGCGGTAGCCCAAAGACTTGAGCACCCGACATGCTTGGGTGCCCGAGTAGTCGAATTCGCAGGCCTGCCCGATCACGATCGGCCCGCTTCCCAGGATCAGGATACTTTCTATATCAGTTCGCTTCGGCACAAATTACTCCGTTAAAGATTCGGGGCTGGCGCTGATTCCACTCCTGCCTTCGATTTCTGATCCGCCATCATTTCCACAAACCGGACGAACAGGTAGTGGGCGTCGTGCGGTCCCGGCGACGCCTCCGGATGATACTGTACTGAGAACACAGGCAACTTGCGGTGGGACATACCCTCCACTGTTCGATCGTTCAGATTCAGGTGCGTGCACATCACATCGCCACCCATCGAATCGATGTCGACTGCATAACCGTGGTTCTGCGCCGTGATCTCCACTTTCTGCGTTGTCAGGTCCATCACCGGTTGGTTGCCGCCATGATGCCCGTATTTGAGTTTGTACGTTCTTCCGCCCAGGGCCAGGCAAAGAATCTGATGGCCCAGACAGATGCCGAAGATCGGCTTTTTGCCCAACAGCTTTTTTATTTCCGCAATGGCGTACTCAACGGCGGCGGGATCACCCGGGCCGTTGCTTAGGAAAATGCCGTCGGGATTCCTGGCCAGCACATCGCTGGCAGGCGTCCCCGCAGGCACGACTTCCACACGGCATCCCGCTTTAACCAGATTGCGCAGGATGTTTTGTTTGATGCCGTAGTCGTAAGCTACGACAAAATATTGGCCGCTTTGTTGCTTGACGGACATTCGTCCACTGGCGTTCATGGACCAGGTTGTTTCTGTCCATCCATACGAACCGGAACAGCTAACTTCCCGCACCAGGTCGCGGCCATCCAGCGTCGGGTACGCGGCAGCGCGCCGGGCGAGGGATTTCGGATCGAAATCCAGTGTGGAAACAATTCCTGTCTGCGCTCCCTCTTCTCGCAGATGTCGGGTCAGGGCGCGCGTGTCTATGCCTGCAATCCCTACGATGCCATGGTGAAGTAGATATTTGTGCAGGCTTGTACGGCTGCGCCAATTGCTGGGAATGAGGCAATCTTCGCGCACAACGAAACCGGCCAAAAAGATCCGGTCTGCTTCCACATCTTCGGGATTCAACCCATAATTGCCGATCAAAGGGTAGGTCATGGTAACGATCTGCCCGCGATAAGAAGGATCGGTGAGGACTTCCTGGTAGCCCATCAACGAAGTGTTGAAAACTACTTCACCAAGGGCCTCGCCGGTTGCGCCGACGGACCAGCCGGAGAAGACACGGCCGTCAGCCAGCGCCAGCATTGCTTTAGTGCGGTTTAGCATCGATACTCCTACGCAGGAAGCGCTTTCTTTCTCTCAAAGGCGGCACGGATCAACTCATGGAACAACGGTGCCGGATGTTCAAGTTTGGATGTCAACTCGGGATGGAACTGACAACCCAGGAAACAGGGATGATCGTTCAGCTCCATCGCCTGCATAATCCTGCCGGTCGGATCGTGCCCTGAAAACACCATGCCCGCCTTCTCCAACCGCTCCACATAATCGGGATTGACCTCATAGCGGTGACGGAAACGTTCCCGGATTTTCAGGCTTTTGTAAAGCCTGGCTACGCGGGAGTTTTCCTTAAGAACTATGTCGTGGCCACCTAATCGCATGGTTCCCCCTTTCTGGGTAATGCCGATCTGTTCTGGCAGAATGCATACTACCGGATCCGCGACTTCGACGCCGTCTTCGGCCGCTTCCGTAGTGTGCGCGCCGGCCAGCCCGATCACATGCCGCGCATATTCCACAACCGCCAGCTGCATGCCGTAGCATATGCCTAAAAAGGGAATGCTGTTCTCGCGGCAGTGCCAAATCACCTGGATCTTGCCCTCAATGCCGCGGGTGCCGAATCCGCCGGGCACGATGACGGCATCCACATCGCGCAGAAAGTCGGCGCAGGATCCGCTGCTGCGCTCCAGTTCGGCCGTGTCCAGCCAGTCGATCACCACATGGCCGTCAATGTGCGCTCCGCTGTGCCGCACTGCTTCAATCACGCTGGCATAGGAGTCGTGCAGCCTTGTATACTTGCCACAAATGGCGACCCGAATCAACGGCCCACTTGGCGACAACAGCCGGTCAACCAGATGGCGCCACTCCTGTAACTGCGGCGGCGAATAGATGGAGAGCCGCTTGTGGACGATTCCCGTCAGGCCTTCCTCCTCAAAAATCAATGGGAGCTGGTAAACGGACGGCACATCGAGACCGGAGATTACCGCGGATTTGTCGATGTTGCAGAACAAGGCGATCTTTTGCTTGATTTTTTCAGTCAGCCGCTCGGCACAGCGGCCAACAATGACATCCGGCCGTATGCCGCGCTCGTTAAGCAGTTTGACCGATTGCTGGGTCGGCTTGGATTTTTGCTCCTCCACGCCAGCCGGTATGGGAATGTATGTCAAGAGGACGAATAACACGTTTTCCTCTCCTATTTCCTGGCGTAGCTGTCGAACCGCCTCCAAATACAGTTCGTTCTCCATGTCGCCGACCGTGCCGCCGATCTCTATCAGTCCGATGTCCGCCTGCAGACGTCCGGGTATTTCATAGAAAAATCCCTTGATCACGTCGGTAACATGCGGAATCAACTGCACGGTCTGGCCAAGATAGAAGCCTTCCCGCTCCTGGTCCAGGATCGTTTTATAAACTTTACCCATGGTCAGGTTCCATTCGAAGCGGCAATTCACCCCCAAAAAGCGTTCATAGTGGCCGAAGTCCATGTCCACTTCGCCGCCATCATCCAGCACGAAAACCTCTCCGTGCTCGATGGGATTCATCGTTCCCGGGTCCGTGTTAAGATATCCGTCGCATTTGATGGGTACAATAGTCAGACGGGAACTGAGCAGTTTGCCGATGGAGGCAGCTGCGATACCTTTCCCCAAACCCGATATCACCCCTCCGATAATCACGATGTATTTGGTATGCTCTCGGGCCCAGTCGATAGCCTGTCTCCATTCTCTGCCCCGCTTCAAAGTGGCTACCGTGGATGTGTCCGGCTGCTTGGCCTCCTGCTCCGCCAAAAATTCTTCAAGATCCCCCAAGCTGATACGGTATTGGCCACGATTGCCTACCTTGATTGACCTGAGCTCATTTGATTTCACCCATCGGCGTACAGTGCTGACTGATATCTTCAGACGATCAGCCACATCTTCCAGAGTTAACAACACTTCTTCACTATTCATGGCGATTAAATCCTCAATAATAGTCAATACTTCTCAATGCTAATCTGTTCATTCCCAATGGTCAAGGTTTGATTCTCAAAAAATCTCGGATAGGCGCAAATCTGCACAATTAAGTTCAGAATCCGAGACTCAGAATGGGTCATGGAAATGCGTGTAATTCTTCATTGCTTCGATGCGAAGCTGTCCGGAAATACATCAAACCCTTTAACTCCACTGGAGTCTTTACACCTTGGAGTTCAGTTCCGACCGGGCCCTCAAGACATTAATCCAGCAGATATCAAGGTACTGTTCTTACATTTTTGTAGACTGATCAGCACACTAATTACACAAATGTCATGCAGATTGCACGCCTCGCGATTTTTGCCCATCCATATAAGACATTGATTTTCCATGCTTTACGGAAATACATGCAGATCTTTAAATTTGGCTCGTAGATTGCATTTCAGCCGGAGTGGACAAAAGTAGCAATTATAGAAGTTGGCTTTCCCTGCCTTGGCGTACAACAATGCCAGGGCAAGGCAATACTTGATGTTAATGAAAGGAATCGAACCGATGAACACATCGCGAATGAATGCAGTAACAGCCGTTACAAACTATAAGCCGATCGAAAAGCCGCTGAATTTTGCAGAAACGCCTTCGAAGGATCTTTTCGGAGTGAATGTGTTCAGCGACTCTGTCATGAGAGAGCGTTTGCCGAAGGACGTTTACAAGGCAATACGCCGCACGATCGACAATGGCGAGAAACTGGACATTTCAGTTGCGGATGCCGTGGCCGTGGCTATGCGCGATTGGGCTATTGAAAAGGGCGCCACGCACTATGCCCACGTATTCTACCCACTGACCGGGCAGACCGCCGAAAAGCACGACAGCTTCCTTGAGCCGAACAGCAACGGTGGAGTTTTGGCTGAGTTTTCGGCCAAGCAGTTGATTCAGGGGGAGCCGGATGCATCAAGCTTCCCGTCCGGCGGACTCCGGGCAACTTTTGAAGCGCGCGGCTATACGGCGTGGGACGTGACCAGCCCAGCCTATATTCTGGAAAATCCTAACGGCACAACTCTCTGTATCCCGACCGCCTTCTGCTCCTGGACGGGTGAGGTTCTTGACAAGAAGGTCCCTCTGCTGCGTTCGATGCAGGTGCTCAACGCGATGGCTCAACGAATCCTGAAGCTCTTTGGCAATACAGACCCAGGACTGGTTTTCTCGACGGCCGGCTGCGAACAGGAATATTTTCTCATTGACCGGAATTTCTTCTTTGCCCGGCCTGATCTGATCAACGCCGGCCGCACGCTCTTTGGAGCAAAACCGCCAAAAGGCCAGGAATTGGAGGATCAATATTTTGGAGCCATCCCAGAACGGGTTCTGGCTTGCATGCTGGAAACTGAACGCGAATTATATAAGCTTGGGGTCCCCGTAAAGACCCGCCACAACGAAGTAGCACCTGGGCAATATGAAATCGCGCCTGTTTATGAGAACGCCAACCTTGCGACCGATCATCAGTATCTCACAATGACCATGCTACAACGCGTTGCGCAAAAGTATGGGATGACTTGCCTTCTTCACGAGAAACCATTCGCCGGCATCAACGGATCCGGTAAACACCTGAACTGGTCTCTCGGCACGCGGACGGCAAACCTGCTGGACCCGGGAACTACTCCCCACAGTAATATGCAGTTCCTGGTGTTCTGTGCCGCCGCAATCCGTGGCCTTCACCTTCACGGAGATCTGCTGCGTGCTACGGTGGCGCACGCGGGCAACGATCACCGCCTTGGAGCCAATGAAGCGCCTCCGGCGATTATTTCCATCTACCTGGGCGAACAGCTCACGGACATCTTCGAACAGATCGGCAAGGGGAGCGCAAAGACTTCCAAGAAACCCCGCTTTCTGAACATAGGGGTAGATACCTTACCATCGTTGCCAAAAGATGCGGGCGACCGAAACCGCACCAGCCCGTTCGCCTTCACCGGCAACAAATTCGAATTTCGCGCCGTGGGCGCCAACCAGTCAGTATCCGGCCCGTTGGTCGCTCTGAATACGATCATGGCGGATTCACTGGACTACATCGCCACAGAATTAGAGAAAAAAACTGAAGGGGACTCTGAAAAACTGAACAGAGCCGTGCATGATGTGCTGCAGAAGATTGTCAGAGATCATAGCTCGATCATTTACAACGGAGACAATTATATTGAAGCATGGTATAAGGAAGCCGCAAAGCGTGGACTGCCGAACCTGTGCAATACGGTTGCGTCTTTGCCGGCTCTGATCAGCGAAAAGAACATCGATCTCATGGAAAAGTATAACGTGCTCTCCCGGCGCGAAATGGAGAGCCGCTATGAAATCTACCTGGAGCGATATATCAAGGATGTGGCAGTGGAAGGCAGATTGACCCTGGAAATCGCAAAAACGACCATCTTCCCGGCGGCGGTTAAATATCAGTACCAGCTTGCTTCAACAGCCTTGGCGCTCAAGCAACTAGGCAAGGCGCCCTGCACAATGGTCCTGGACGAAGTGAATGAGTCAGTCAAGGAGTTGCAGAACTCAATTTACAGTCTGGAAAAGGCGCTCGGGCACCATGGCCAAGGATCAACGCTCGATCACGCCACGTACGCGCGAGATCATATGGTAACCTCAATGGCCAAGGTGCGCGACATAGTTGATAAACTGGAATGCGTGGTTTCTGATGAGTTCTGGCCATTGCCGACTTACCAGGAAATGCTATTTATCAAATAGTCAGAACAGCCGTTTTGGGCCGATGGGAACCCATCGGCCCAAAACAGAGGTTAACTCATAATTGTAGCTTTAGCGAAGTATTTTTACATAAGTGTAACTTATGAGGATTAACGTCGGGATAGACGCGGCACCAAACATACAAACTTACCCATGGTACGCAAAAAACTCTTCGGATGGTCTAGCCCGCAATTTCTGCAGCCGAAAGGGTTTTATCCCATTTTGACGCATAGAACGGAACGGGAATCATGTTGAAAACTCATAATTGCGGCGATTTGCGGCTGTCCGATGCCGGGAAAACTGTGACTCTTGCCGGATGGCTGCAGCGCAGGAGAGATCACGGCAACCTCATATTTATGGATATCCGCGATCGTTCCGGACTGGTTCAGGTCACTGCGGATCAGAGTGTGGGTGAAGCCTTCAGCGTAGCGGAAAATGCAAGAACTGAATACGTATTGCAAATATCGGGCAAGGTTCGGGCTCGACCGGATGGCACCGCGAACCCCGAGCTGTGCAGCGGCGAGATTGAGGTCCTGGCGCAATCCATCACTATCCTGAATACCGCCAAGACCGTGCCCATGCCGATGGACGATGACGGCTACAAGACCGACGAGGCCACCCGGCTGAAATATCGCTACCTGGACCTCCGCCGCGCCCGGCTGCAAAAAAATCTTATTCTGCGTCACAAGGTCGTCAAATTCATGCGTGATTATCTGGATCAGCAAGGTTTCGTGGAGATTGAGACACCCATGCTGATCAAGTCAACCCCCGAAGGAGCTCGGGATTATGTAGTACCAAGTCGCATTCAGCCTGGAAAATTCTATGCATTGCCGCAAAGCCCGCAACAGCTCAAGCAGTTGCTGATGGTTGCCGGCTACGAGAAATACTTCCAGATCGCGCGTTGCATGCGCGATGAGGATCTGCGAGGGGATCGCCAGCCAGAATTCACTCAGTTGGATCTTGAGATGTCATTTGTGGAAAGAGAAGACGTTCTTGAGGTGGTCGAGGGGCTCATCACCGACCTGATTCCCGCAGTAACGCCCCACAAACGCATCTTCTGCCCGTTCCCAAAAATGAGCTACATGGAAGCCATGGCTCGTTACGGAACCGATAAACCCGATCTCAGGTTTGGCATGGAGATATTTGACCTGAGCGATGCGTTGAGACAATCGGAGTTCAGGCTTTTTCCTGAAACGCTTGATTCGGGCGGCGCCGTCAAGTGCGTTGTGGCTCCGGGATGCGCGGCATATTCCCGCAAGGACTTGGATGTACTGACAGAATTTGCGCGCTTGGCCGGGGCAAAAGGTCTCGCAACTCTGGGCTGGACTGCGGAGGGGCTGAGAGGAAGCGCCGCGAAGTTGCTCCAGCCGGAGGAAGCTGCGCGAATCGCACAGATCACTCAGGCAAAAGAAGGGGACTTAGCGTGCATTGTTGCGGACAACCCGCTCGCGGCATGCAAGGCATTGGGCGCGTTGCGCCTGGAATTTCGTGATCGGTTGAAATTGGCTCCGCCGGAACTGTTGGCATTTGCATGGGTCGTTGATTTCCCTATGTTCGAGTGGGACGGAGAGGAAAAACGATGGAGCTTTATGCACCATCCGTTTACCAGCCCAAAGGCAGAGCACCTGGAAGTGCTCGAGAGCAACCCTGAAGCAGTATTGAGCAACGCATATGATCTCGTGTGCAACGGGTATGAGCTTTCAAGCGGCAGCATCCGAATTCACTCACGGGACACGCAAACCCGGATCTTCAGGTGCCTTGGCTACAATGATGAGGAAATCCAGAAGCGGTTCGGCCACATGCTGGAAGCCTTCGAGTACGGTGCTCCGCCGCACGGGGGGATGGCGCCCGGAATCGATCGGCTTGTCATGCTGCTTGCAGGCGAGCCTAATATCCGGGAAGTCATTGCGTTCCCTAAACCGGCGAGCGGCAGCGATCTTATGCTGGATGCCCCTTCGGAACTGGAATCCAAACAGCTTCGCGAACTCCATCTCAAGCTCACGTGATTTGCGGCCAACCTTGGAGTTCGCAAGTTTGCCAGCCAGACCCATGCGCCCTCCAGCAACCCACTTGAAACCGCCCCTGGCAATATCCGCAAAGATTTCCTGCACGGACCCGAACGGGATCTTCAGCTGCGGAAACGCCGGCAGTCAATGCCGTGTTTTTTGACTTTGTAGTTCAGGATCCGCTCCGTCGTATTGAGCAGCCGTGCAGCTTTGCTGCGATTGCCTCGCGTGGACTTCAGCACGTCCTGGATCAGGTCTTTCTCGTAGGAAGCCATTGCATCACTGAGCGAAACCTTCACTACAGTGCCCGAAGCTTCGGCGGTCTGAAGTGTGGGTGGGAGATGGTGTCCGTGGATAACGTTTCCGTCACAGATGAGCACTGCGCGTTCGATGGCGTTTTCCAGCTCGCGGACGTTTCCGGGCCAGTGATAGCTCATCAGCATATCGATGGCCGGCGTCGAAATGCGTTTGATGCTTTTGCCGTGTTCCTTCGTGTATTTTTCGAGAAAATGATCCGCAAGGGCCATCACATCGGGTTTGCGCTCGCGCAACGGGGGAATAAAAATCGTGTACACGTTCAGCCTGTAAAAGAGATCTTCCCGAAAAGTCCCATCGGCAATGGCCTTCTCAAGATCTTTGTTGGTAGCGGCAATCAACCTCACGTTGACTTTCACAGTTTGAGTGCTACCCAACCGCTCGAATTCCCGGGCTTGAATCACCCGCAACATTTTTATCTGTGTGGTAAGGTTCAGGTCGCCAATTTCGTCCAGGAATAGCGACCCTCCTTCAGCCATTTCAAAACGCCCCGGTTTGCGATTTTGGGCGCCGGTAAAGGCGCCCTTTTCGTAGCCAAACAACTCCGATTCGATCAGGGTATCAGGCAGTGCAGCGCAGCTGACTTTGACGAAAGGCTTCTTAGCCCTTGGAGAGTTGTAGTGAATGGCGTGGGCAACGAGTTCTTTCCCGGTTCCTGATTCTCCTCGGATTAAAACGGTCGTATTTGTTCCGGTGACGTGAGCAATCTGTTCGTACACCTGCCGCATGCCGCCACTGTTCCCTATCATATGGGAAAAATCATAGCGTTCCTGCAGCTCTTCGCGCAGGTGGATGTTTTCTTCAACCAGACGATGGGTCTCGGCTTCCACCAGGCGCTCGACCTGTACGGCCTGGCCGATCATACAGGCGGCTACCCGGAAAAACTTTACGCTCCGTTCATAATCCCGATCACGGCTGAAGCGCAGGTCCACTCCAAGCGCCCCGATGACTTGGCGGCCGGAAAGGATCGGCACACATATGTAAGTTATTTCTTCCCTGAGCGCCTGCCTCTTGACAGCGCGATTCAATAACATCGGCTCAAGGCTTACCTGGGGAACTACGATTGCCTTCCCGCTCTCAACCACGCGCCCGGTGATTCCTTCGCCTACGCGATAAAATGCTCGTTGTCCGTCAGCCGGAATGCCATTGGATGCTTCAATACGGAGATCGGACTCACTGTTCAAGAGAGTGATCATGCTGCGCAAAACGCCGTGACGCCGCTCCAGAATTTCCAGGACCCGATGCAGGGAGTGCTTCAGGTTGAGCGTCCCGGAAAGGGGTTGGCTCAGTTCCAGCAGTGTTGTCAGGTTTTTGGTGCCCAGCGATTCGTTGGCGCCCATAGGTATCCTCCGACAGGATTGTATCATCATGGAACAATAGTTACATAATTGTTTGGTAAGAGGTTTTTCTTCCTCCCCAGGGATATTGCCGGCGGAAGTTGATCGTGAACGGCATCGAATGCCGTATGTTCAGGTGAATTGGACCCCGTGGAAGCTCGGCAGATGAACTTGGGGGCCATCTTCATATTTTCTTATGTCG
>Ga0208980_10001744_pt1 | contig 13228 bp, 12 predicted proteins | sample WetSurMetagenome_3_FD_187993 | JGI IMG/M metagenome (GOLD analysis project Ga0208980, IMG submission 187993) | Wetland microbial communities from Twitchell Island in the Sacramento Delta, sample from surface sediment Aug2011 Site A1 Bulk (version 2) | ecosystem: Environmental > Aquatic > Marine...
AGAGTATCAAAACCTTTCAGCACTTTTACCTTCAATTCTTAGAGTTGCGGACATTCCCTTCCCAAGAGCTAAAGAAAGAATGGTGAAAAGGATTAACAGCTTAATTTATACTGAGGGAAATATTCACCAACCCATAAAAGTTATTCCGAAAAAGATAGAATCAGATGAAGAACAATTAGAAAAAGTTCTTACTAAAAGTAAAATTGATTGGGGGTCTTTATCGGTTTCAGATTCTTCTCCTAAAAATGTAAAAGATTTTAAAGAGGTAAAGCCTAAAGCTCCTGCAGTGAATAGAGATTCAATTCACTTATCGGAAATAAACAGATTTTCAGATGACGAAAAGCTTGTAAGGGTGGATCATGATAACTCTCAAATTACTTCTGAAAAAACATTTAAATCTTCACCAATCCTAAGAAGATATATTTTGATCTCTATTGTACTATTTGTGATTTCAGCTTCAATATTTGCCTATCTGCTTTTAAAGAATAAGTCTGATACGTCAGAAGTGTTTGAAGAGCATAAGATGACAGATACAACAGCTACTATACTGGAAGAACTACAATACAATAATCTTCCCGAAATGGAGAATACTGTTGATTTAAACAGCACTCAGAAAGTTGAGACTTTGAGTAATGCAAAAAATGAGCAAAATATTCTGCCAAAAGCTCCACCTAAATTACCTGATCCAATGGAAGCACCTCTGATTGAAACCCAAGAAGTTTTAGCTGAAGAAGAATCCAAAGTAGAAGAGGAAATTTCAGTTCCTCCACCAAAAGAAGTAATTGAAGCTACTGAAGAACCAACCTATTTTGTTGCAGTTGAAGAAATGCCTCAACCAATCGGCGGTCTTCAGGGAATCCAGAAAATGATCGAATATCCTGAAATTGCAAAGAGAGCGGGAATAGAGGGGAAAGTTTTTGTCAAAGCATTCGTAGACGAAACAGGTGCCGTGACAAATGCTGAAATAGTAAAGGGCATTGGTGGCGGTTGTGATGAAGCTGCTAGGGATGCAATCCTAAAAACTAAATTCATACCTGGTAAACAACGGGGGAACCCAATTAAGGTGCAGGTGACGATACCGGTTGTATTCAAACGTTGATAGGGTTTGTGACAAAATACTGTTGGTAGTTATTTTAACACCCAGCCTGTTATTAATTGGTAATTATCAGAATTTCCTGCTTTTTTATCCGTGAAAAGTCAATTTAGAATGGTACTTAAATTGCTTCTTTTCTTTAATAATTTTAGTTTTAACTTTGAAAAAAACATTATTAGAAGGGAGAGACCGAAGTGGCTGAAAGTAATTCCTTAACTGATGCAGAAATAATGCTAAAGATTGCGGGATATGATTCCAAAGCTCTGGAGCAATTATATGACCGTTATGCGCCTTTTCTCTATACGTTAATTAAAAAGATAGTTATTGATAAGGAAACCTCGGAAGAGATTCTTTCTGATGTGTTTGTAATTATTTGGAGACAAATCGATCAATTTGACTTCAAGACTAATAATATCTATACATGGTTGGTTACTCTAGCACGGAATAAGGCAATAGATGTGTTAAACAGAAGGGGAGGCAAAATGTTGCCAGATTATAATGATGAGTATGAGAAGGAACATATAATTCCAAAATTATCTAAAGAAGTTGAAACTCTGGAATTAGACGAAGTTCTGAACAGAAAAGAAAAAATGGAAAAAGCTTTAAGCAGTTTAACAGATGCACAAAGATATGTTTTAGAATTAAGCTATTATGGTGGAATGGATCAGGAGGAGATTGCAAACAAGCTGAAGATTCCCACGGTGACGGTCAAATCTAAGCTGCAGGTAGCAATAGGAAATTTAATGCAGAAACTTTCAGAGGCAAAATAGTATTTATGGATAAGAAAAAATGTTTAGAGCTAATTAAGCTTGAGGTCTTAGGTTGCCTGAACGAAACAGATACGGAGAGCCTGAAAATAATGAAAGAAAAAAATGATGACTTTCCCTGGAAGGAACTTTCTGATTATCAGAATCTGGTTGCTTTAATACCTTCAGCTCTGGAGATGAAATATCCGGCAAGCGAACTAAAAGACAAAACAGCAATGAAGCTCTACAATATCAGAGATGAAATAAAAGCTAAAATTGATGCCAAGAAGGCTCTGGAAATTCCATCACTGCCGGTTGAAGAACAACTTGAATCAGAGGAAAAATTTGTAATTGAAGAAAAAGTTGAAGTGGAGGAAAAAATATTTGCTGAAGCTGAAGAGGGATTTCATATTAATACCGATGAACCTCTTACACCGGGTAAGGATGAATCATTTCGAATTGTAAGTAATTTCAAAGAAAAAAATGAATCAAAGAATCTGACAAGTGAAACCCACGGTAATACAGATGTCTCTGTTTCAAAAACTGCACCTGAAAAGGATGTTATTGAAAAAATCACACGTGACTACATTAATACGCATATGGAAAGTGAAATCGATTTGTTAAATCAAGGCATCAAAAAAAATAAAATATTAAGTTTTATTTTTTTCCTTATCACTTTAATTTTGATAGGAGCCTTGTACTTTATTAAATAGTTACAAGCAAACTATTATTGTACCTAAAATATTCTTTAATCATATCCCACTATTAATCGGCTGTATTATTTGTTTCTCAATAATAAAACTAGAACAATAAGGATTATTAATACCGGCCAAAGAATATTTAATATCGGTAATACCGATTGTAAAAATGACCCAAAACTCCAATGACTGTTTATAATAAACAGAGTTAAACCAGCAGATAAAAGTATAATAGAAATTATCAAAAAAATAATTTTTGTTGAGGTGGATATGTGGAGTACCAGCAGACCTGACCCGGCAAAAATGAGTATTAATGATATGCTCATACCCTCACTAATATTCAGATTAAAATTTTCTGTAATTAAAAAATAAACTCCTAAAAGAAAAATTATTGATCCAAGAAAAACTGTTAATCTATTCTGCCTGATGGATTCACCATAAACAAGAGCTATTCCTATGATTAGTAATGCGTAGGATAATATATCAGTGAGAGTGATAGAAATTATCTTAAAAATAGAAAGGAAAAAAGATGCAATGATGAACAAAACAACGATTATAGCAAGATCATTTAATTTCATCAGATTATTCTCTGTCCCATGCTGGAAGCAATCAGTTCAGCAGTGAAAGTTGCACTCTGGTTTTTATGGTCAAGTATAGGGTTTACTTCGGCTATTTCAAGTGAGGACATACAACCGCACTCAGCAATAGTTTCCATCAGCAGATGTGCTTCCCGGAAGCTCAGACCACCTGATACTGGTGTCCCAACTCCTGGTGCGACTAAGGGATCAACACTGTCTAAATCAAAACTTAAATGAATGTGGTTGACCTTCTCACGGAACTGCTTTAGCACTTTAGCGATTATCCTGTGAATTCCAAGTTTATCAATATCGTTCATTGTATAGATTGGAACTTTGAGTTTCTTAATGTTTACTTTCTCAGCCTCATCAATACTTCTAATTCCAATTAATGCGCAATTTTCAGGATGAAATTTTGGTGAAAACCCTAAAAAATTTACAAGCTCATCACAGCCTAAACCCAATAAAGCTGCAAGCGGCATTCCGTGAATATTTCCTGAAGGACTTGTTTCATCAGTATTCATATCGCTGTGAGCATCTATCCAAATAACTCCAAGTTTCAAATTTCTTTTTTTGCAGTGCGAGGCTATACCTGAAATAGTTCCCAGCGCCATTGAATGATCTCCGCCTATGCATAAAGGAAAATCTCCCTTCTCTAAAACTTTTTCTACTTTCTCTGCCAACAGCTTTGATGTTTTAAGAATTTCATCAATATACTTGAGTTTTGGATTTCTAATCTTTTGTCTTTCCATTATTTCAATTTTGATGTCGCCGTTGTCTTGAACTTTATATCCCAGAGCTTCGAGTTTTGTCTGCAGCCCGGCAATTCTAAGTGCTGATGGACCCATATCAACTCCTCTGCGATCAGCACCGAGGTCCATCGGAAAACCTATTACTGAAACATTTTCTTTTGGTATACTTTTCATTCTTTTATGATAGATTTAATTCTTATTAAGCATTGTCAAAATAATTATAAAGCGGGTCATACTCAAAAAACTCTCTTCATCAAAGAAAACTATTCAGTATATTTTATCCCGAATAATAAAAAATTTAACTCAAGGTAGTCTCAGAAATAAATATGTTTTATGGAGAAGAACCATATATCAGGGTTGGAATTCTTACTGATAAGAAGATAAGTTTTGAACTATACGGAGATTTCAGCATTGTTGGATCTAAAGATTCTTTTAGTGGAGTCTATACAGCTGAATTAAAAAATGATCGGATTGTCGGTAAAAGCAGCAAACATGAAATCGAAGGAGTTAGTCAGATAGAATTTATACCTTCTGACCCTATCTCCGAATCTTTCCTTCTCAGAGACGTGATTATAGGAAGTAAATTCCATTGGGAAAGAAAAGAGAAACAAAGATTTATTTATTCTCTCCTTTTGCTAAAATCGGGCGATGAAATTATTGCAATCAATCACATACCGCTGGAAAGATATTTAACAAGTGTTATTTCTTCGGAGATGAGTGCTAAAAGCTCTATTGAATTGCTCAAAGCTCAATCTGTAATTGCAAGAAGCTGGGTGCTTGCTCAGATTGCCAGATCAGAAAAATTAAAAGAAAGCAAGGAAACTCACGAAACATCTCTTGAACTTAAAGATGAATTGATAAGATGGTATGACAGGGAAGATCATAACTTGTTTGATGTATGTGCAGATGATCATTGCCAGAGGTTTCAGGGTGTAACCAAAATAATTTCGGATGCATCTTTTAAGGCAGTTGAGCAAACGAAAGGCATCGTTCTGTTAAGTGGCGGTGATGTTTGTGATGCAAGATACTCAAAATGCTGTGGTGGAATTACAGAATCATTTGAAAATGTATGGGAGCCTGTAAAGCATCCCTATTTAATGTCAGTTGTGGATTATAAATTCGAACCAGAAAATTTTATTCTTGATTTTTCTGATGAAGCAAACTCTGAAAAATGGATCAGAAGCAATCCCGCTTCTTACTGCAATAGCTCCGACCGCAAAATACTTTCGCACATACTTGTAGATTACGATCGGGAGACAAAAGATTTTTTCCGATGGAAAGTTGAGTATACCCAGGATGAATTATCATCCCTTATCAAAGAGAAAAGTGGAATTGATTTCGGAAATATTATAGATCTTGTTCCTGTTGAGAGAGGTGAATCGGCGCGTTTGGTTAAACTTAAAATAGTTGGCTCCATCAAAACTTTAACGGTAGGTAAGGAATTAGAAATCAGAAGATTGCTGTCTAAGACTCACCTTTACAGCTCGGCATTTATTGTAAAAAAGATTGGCAAAAATAACCCCGACAAATTTATTCTTTATGGCGCAGGGTGGGGACATGGCGTTGGTCTTTGCCAGATTGGAGCTGCTGTTATGGCTGAGATGGGTTACAATTTCGATGAAATACTTTTGCATTATTTCAAAAATTCAGAGTTGAAAAAAATTTACTGATAAGTTTTAATGAAGATACTTTTTTCCTGCTTATCAAAAAGCTGGGGTGGATTGGAAATGATTACTCTTACCTCAATACAACAGCTTTTAAAAAGAGATATTAAAGTTGAACTTATCTGTTCTACAGATTCCAGAATTCATATTGAAGCAAATAATATGGGAATTATGCTCCACCCAATTAAAGCCAGCGGTTATTTCCATCCTGTAACTACAATGCGACTTTCCCTTCTTATCAGAAGCAACAATTACTCTCTTGTTCACGCGCAGGCTTCTAAAGATTTATGGCTGTTGGTTCCTGCATTATTTTTGGCGAATAGTAAAATTCCGCTCTTTCTTACCAAGCATGTAGGATCTTTTATTGTTAAAAAAGATTTATTGCATAAGCTATTATATAAACGTCTTACTCGACTTTTTGCTATTAGTACGGCCATTAAAAAAAATTTGATTGAAACTACATCTGTTAAACCTCAAAACATTATTATTCTACCGAACGGAATTGATACAAATAAATTTGATCCCGAAAAAATTAATGGCAGAAAAGTCAGAGAAGAATTCAATATTACATCTGAAGAAATAGTCATTGGAATGTTGGCACGATTCACACCTGGCAAGGGTCACGAAGAATTTCTTTTGGCTGCAAAGGAATTAAGTAAAGAGTATGTAAATCTGAAGTTTTTAGTTGTTGGAGAACCAAGTAGAAAAGAAAATGAATATGCGGAAAGAATAAAACAGCTAGCCAGAAATTATGAACTAAACAATTTAATTTTTACAGGATACAGGGGAGACATACCGGAAGTTCTTGCTGCAATGGACATATTTGGGTTTCCTTCGCATTCGGAATCTTTCGGAATAGCGCTTGTAGAAGCAATGGTGATGAAAAAACCTTCCGTCTGCTCAAATTCCGAGGGTGTGCTTGATATTGCAGTTGATGGTGAAACTTCTTATCTCTTTGAGAACAGAAACGCTAATGATTTGAAAGCTAAAATGAAATTGTTAATAGATTCTAAAGACACACGGCATAAGTTTGGTGAAAACGCCAGGAGAAGAGTAATAGAAAATTTTGAAATCGAAAATGTAACTGACAAAGTGTTAAAAATATATCAAGATGAAATTAATCACGCCTCCTGAAGAATGTCTACTAATAAAAAAATAACTGCCGTGATCTTTTCTTTTAACAGGAATGTCACTGCTAGAATAATTTCAAACCTGAATCAAAGTGAATTATTTGATAAGATTATTATTGTATCAAGCAGTCAAATCAACGATAATACACTTTGCTTTATCAAATCAGATCATCCCTTCAGTAGTGAAGCAATCAGAAAAGTAGTTGAAGAAACTTCAACATCTTACTTGTTATTAATAAATACTAACAATTACGTTGAGTTGACCATAGTTGCTGTCAATAATTTTATGTCCGAATCAGATAAATCAAAAGCCGGCTGGATTTATTCAGATTATTATGAAAAAGGAAAAGACAAGTTAGTTCTGCATCCATTAATAGACTTTCAAGCTGGGAGCGTTAGAGATGATTTTGATTTTGGCAATTGTTTTATGATAAGGACGGATGTAGCAAAAGAATGTTTGCCAGATTTATACTCAGCAAAAAGCAGTTTACGTTATTCGGGGTTGTATGATCTGAGATTAGCAATCTCCCGTCATTCTGATGTGATAAGAATTTCCAATGCTCTCTATTCTGTTTATATTTTTGATGAAACATCTGCAGCGAATAAAATGTTTGAATATGTCAATCCCAAAAACCGCGAAGTGCAGATTGAAATGGAAAAAGTTTTCACATATCACCTAAAAGAGATTGGTGCATATGTTGATCCCAAAATTAAAAAGTCAGTTAGCTTTGAGGATAAATTTAACTGCGAGGCTTCAATTGTAATTCCAGTCAAGAATAGAGTGAACACAATCGGGGATGCTATTAAATCAGCTTTGAAGCAAGAAACAAATTTTAACTTTAACATTTTGGTAGTGGATAATCACTCTGATGATGGCACAACAGAATTAATAAGAAATAAATGGTCAGAAGATAAAAGAGTAATCCATATAATCCCTGAAAGAACTGATCTGGGAATTGGCGGATGCTGGAACGAAGCAATCTTTCATCCCGAGTGTGGTAAATTTTCTATTCAACTTGATAGTGATGATTTATATTCAAATGAGAATACTTTACAAAAAATTGTTGATAAGTTTTATGAAGAAAAGTGTGCGATGGTTATCGGGAGCTACAAATTAACAAACTTAAATTTGAATGATATTCCGCCGGGAATTATTGATCATCGTGAATGGACTGACGAAAATGGTCACAACAATGCACTGAGAATTAATGGACTTGGTGCGCCCAGAGCATTCTATACTCCAATTATAAGTGGAATAAAATTTCCAAATGTCAGTTATGGCGAGGATTACGCTATTGGACTTGCCATATCCCGTCAGTACAAAGTTGGAAGAATTTATGAGCCGGTTTATCTTTGCAGAAGATGGGAAGGAAATACTGATGCATCGCTTTCAATCGAAAAGTTCAATTCAAATAACTTTTACAAGGATACTCTTCGCACAAAAGAAATAACTTTACGTCAGGAATTAAATCGAAATAGTCCATTGTGAAATTGCCCGAGAAGAAAACCTTAAACGATCTTGAAGTTCGGAGCTTAATCAGCAATAATGATTATGCATCTGCTGCGGATTGTCTTTTCAACTCTCAGTTAAACAGTTGGGAGCTGTTAAATAAAAATTATATTGCTCTTAAGAATATTCAAACAAAATCTTTCTGGTTTGATGGCTTTAAGCTGAAAGTTCAATTCAATCCAGAAAGAATGAAATCAAGTTCAGCAGAAGTTGATGAGAACTCTGTAAAGAACAGAGAGTGCTTTCTCTGTATTAAAAATCTTCCGGAAGAGCAGAAGGGAATTAAGATTAGGGACGATTTTATTTTACTGTGTAATCCTTATCCAATTTTCCCACAGCATTTTACAATCAGTTCGTTTAATCATAGTCCTCAGAGTATCATTGAATCTTTTGGTGAACTGCTTGAGTTAACCAGGCTGCTATCTCCCGACTACACAGTGGTCTATAACGGACCAGCTTGTGGTGCATCAGCACCGGATCATTTGCATTTCCAGGCGGGAACAAAAAACTTTATGCCAATAGAAAATGATATTCAGCAATTGAAAAATGATTTTGGAAAGACTGTTCAGGAAGATGAATTCATCACAACTACTTTTATTGATGATGGATTAAGAAAATTAATATTGATTGAATCTGCAGAACAGAAGATGATAGAAAAATCATTCAGGAAATTTTTTAAAGCTTATAAGGAGTTCTCAAAAGAAGAAGTCGAACCGATGTTAAATATACTCTGTATTTATAATGAAGAATTTGGCTGGAGCGTGATTATTTTTTTGAGAAGTAAGCATCGTCCGGAATGTTTTTATAAAAATGATCCCGACAGAATGCTGATCAGCCCTGCTGCGATTGACTTAGGAGGTGTAGTTATAACTCCACGGGAAGAAGATTTTGTCAGGATTGATAAAGGACTCCTTCAACAAATTTTTAGAGAAGTATCCCTTGATGACAAAACTTTTTCTATTTTAGTTAAAAAAGTTAAAGCTGAGCTTCGCTAATCCAGTAAGCCCGATGGTGTTTGCGGTGTTGATATCAGCTTCGTTAATATTTCCCATCTCCTTGCAAGATTATACTCTGTGCCGCCATTTCTCTCAACATAGTCACGGATGAGTACTTCACCCATATTATAAGTAACCACATAACTTCTGTAGGTTTTGATAAAGGAGAGATATTTCTCTGCTCTTTCTTTTGTACGAAGCTGAAATTTTTGTAACCAGGCTACTGTTTCCTCATCTGTCCAGTCTCCGTTAATATAATTTCTGGCAGCCAAAACCCCCGCACCACTAAGTTTTTCCTGCAAGGAAATAACTTTGTAGTAGAGATCAGCTTTATTTGTATCCAGTTTAGCAAGAGGAAATAGGACGTCTTTCTCAAACTTCATTCTTTCGTTTCCTGGGAAGAGAATCTCTTCTCCAATAACTGCCGTACCTTCAGCAATGAGAGATTGCGGTGAGTAAAGCGGATAAACTGTATACTCAATCCAACCTTTATCTTTAACAAGATTTTGCTCCAACAAAATGTTGTAAACATGATGGCCAGGATAACCTTCGTGAGAGGCAAGTCCGACCGGGCTATTAATGTAAACAGGAAAGTCAGTGGCTATTTGGATAATGCTGAAAAGATTTCCTTTATACCAGTTGTATGCACCCCATGGTTGTCCTACAACATATTCAACTTTGAATTTTTCACCAGCTGGAAGATTGATGTACTTGCTCGTTCTTCTTCTGCACTCCTTTATCGCAGCATCAAAGACAGCTGTAATTTTATCCTTTGGTACTTCAAATTTCTTTTTGAAACTGGTAACTCTCTCCGCAACATCTCCTTTGCCGGGAAGTATTTTATCAAGCTCATCTATTACTTTTTGTAAATCTTCTTCTTTTACTTCGGGAGGGGAAACATCATACAAAGCTCTTGATTCAAGATCGAAAGGCAGAACAGAACCATTTAAAATTATTATTTTGGTTTTGACAGCGAAAAGCTGTTTGTAAAGATATCGGTACCTAAGAGTTTCAAGCTCGGTTGCTTTATATTCACTTAATAGTTCAAGCTCATTTAAAAGTGAATCTGCCTTAGAAATTAATTTAGCATTTGCTGTCGAATCAATTTGAAGGTTTTCTTCTGCAGGTTTCCATTCCTTTGGACCATAGTAGGCATCTACATAATTAGCGTCATATTTTCCGACTTCGAGCACAAGCTTAACATATCCTTCTGCAATGCTGTTCATTTTTAATTCCAAATCACTTTGTTGTTTTTGTTCTTTTTTATCACCGCAGGAAATTGTTAGCAGAACAATAATCACTAATAAAAATATTCTATTCACTTCTTTTCCTTCTTGCGTCAATGAATGATTTAATTGCGAAAACTAAAAATATCAAACAGATCACAGCCATTATTGCCTGAATAATAATAGCAGATGGTCTTTCAAACACTTCTCCACCAATCATCATGATGAATTTTATTAGACCACTGACCGTTCCTGCGAATCCCAACAGCATCAGAACAGCAGCAGCGTGCATAGCATGCTTAAGGTATTTTTCATTCAGCGCAAGAAAACCTAAAATAAGAACCGGAATTCCAAGAAAAGCAGGAATTAGTGCAGTTATACTTTCGCTGCTGATGCCAAAGTAGCTTACAATTCCTAAGATAATAAGTATGATTCCAAATACAATTGAGAATTTTGCCATCGTATTACCAAATATTTTTTTGTTTGTATATAAAAGTTAACAAAAACCAGTGGAATAATTTTAAGAAGAAATAGTTGGATTGGAATTTTCAAACACAGAATCCAGACAGAGCCTACCGGAAACCTTAAAACTTTTCTATTAGATAATCTTTATTACTTTTATTAATTATAGTTACTACGTCTTTTATACTCAAGTAAAAATTTTTCGCTTGCTGTAATTCACGGAATCTTTTCTTGGAACTTAAGCACCTATTCATAGAGTTTATAAACATCCAAAACGATTTTAAATATTTAACATCAAGAATTAAAACTCTAAAAGTAACTTTGAAAATCAGTTTGATTTGGTAAAAAAATAATTCAAATCTGTTAAGATGAATGAAGTGGAGATACATCTTATTCCGGCTTGAAATGATTTTAATTTTTTCAGGAGGTTCTTTTTTTATTGTTGCAGAATTCGGATGTCTGCAAATTGCACTATGTTCATAATAGCATTTGTAGCCCAGTCTCCAGGCTCTCAGTCCGAGGTCAACGTCTTCCCCATAATATGGATTGAATAGTTCGTTAAAGCCTCCTAATTCCATCAATTTTTTTCTATCAATCAATACATTAGCACCGGTAAGAAAAAAACTGTAAAGTGCCGACCGGCTTTTGCAAATATAATTTGTTGTAGAAGAGATATTTCCAAAAAAGTATTTCGGATATTTAGCTCCATCCTGAATTTTATCTGAGTAAAGTCCTATAATTCTGCCTGTTACTCCGAAAGTATCCGGTTTGTTAAAATATTTTAAAAGTTGTAAAAAATAATCGTCTGTCAATTTAACGTCTGAGTTTAATATCAGAACTAAATCTTTTTTAGATCGCTTAATTCCGGTGTTTGTGTTGCCAGCGAATCCTTTATTTGTTTCATTCTCAACTAAAATGATGTCGGGATAATTTGTTTTGATAAAATTAACAGAACTGTCAGTTGATGCATCATCAGGAATAATTATTTCAAAATCAGATATACCTGAAGATTGCAAAGCATTGTATACTGAAGGAAGGTTTGTTTCAAGCAGATATTTTCCATTATAATTTGGAATGACAACAGAAATACTGAATTTCATGATCAATTACTTTTTGATAGTTCAACCAGTTTATTAACTGTCTTCCAGTTTCTCGTAGTTGCCAGAACCTTTAGCTTACTTTCGAAAAAGTTGTTGTTCAGTTTTGCTTTACCATAGCCGTTTGGAAGAAAAAGGTAAATCATTTTGCTGTCTATAAAATATTCCTCAGGATTGTAATTAACTTCATTCAGCTTTTTAATGTTGATGCTCGATGGTTCTTCCGAAAGAAATGTGACATAAACGCTGTCGGGATTTGTTTTTTGTTTCTTAACGAATGGATTGTTAATAAGGATAAATCCAAGTTCAGCGCATGTTTTCAAAATAATTTTTACATCAAAACCGAATTTCTCCTTAATCTTTTTTTCGATTTTTCCTCCCAAACTTATTATGTCATTAATATTATATTCAAATATCACATTTCCGCTTTGAATGTAGGTCTGCACTTTTATGAAGTTTAAATCTTCAAAAAGAGATTTCAGGTCGGACATCTTAATTTGCTTTTGCCCACTTACGTTAATTCCTCTTAATAAAGCAACAAACTTTGTCATCTGTCTAATTTCAATATCCGAAAGCCGATGCTGTTGACGCTGAGAGCGATCACATTTTCATTAATTCGAACCGATTCTTCATTTATAAGATCAGTAACCGTTCTCAAATTATAAATTGCCGGAAGTGTCAAGTTGATTACCTGTTCTTTTTCACTTTTATTAAGAATGACCAGAATCCTCTCATTCATATCAGATCTTATGTAAGTGTAAATATTTTTGTCTGCCTGAAGAGTTAAGAAGTCACCATTTCTCAAAGCAGAATGATCTTTCCTAATGTGAATTAATTTACTTACATCTTTGAATGTTTGCTTTTCAAATTCATTCAGCTCATCCCCGAATCTCATCATCCTTCTGTTATCCGGATCGGAAGCGCCGGTCATTCCGATTTCATCGCCATAATAAATTACAGGAACTCCAGGGATCGTTAAAATATAAGCAAGATGCAGCTTCAGTTTATCATAACTCGATGGATTATCAACTTTAGGTGGATTTGTCCACGCAAATTCACTTGCTCTTCCATCGTTTATTTCGAGATCACCATCTGCATAAGCCATATAACGAATTTTATCATGACTGCTTACAAGATTTCCCATCAAATGGTTTACACCATAAACCTGGAAAGTTTTCTGCATCTGAAGATCAAGCAGCTCAAAGGAACTTTCTTTATCCAGAAAAACAGGTATCGCAGTATCGTAAAGGTTAAAATTGAACTGTGAACTAAGTTGTCCA
>Ga0208980_10001746_pt1 | contig 13223 bp, 13 predicted proteins | sample WetSurMetagenome_3_FD_187993 | JGI IMG/M metagenome (GOLD analysis project Ga0208980, IMG submission 187993) | Wetland microbial communities from Twitchell Island in the Sacramento Delta, sample from surface sediment Aug2011 Site A1 Bulk (version 2) | ecosystem: Environmental > Aquatic > Marine...
GAAGAAGCACAACCTGTCGCGACGACGCAGGAGGAAGCGACAGCGTTGGACAGCAGTTCCGTCGGCAGTCAGCAAACCTCAACCCCTGAAACCACTGGAACTTCTGGAATCCCTGGAACCTGGAACCCAGAACCCGGAATTTCTATGCTTCCTTCCCTTCGCTCTTCCGCAGCAAAGACGCAAAAATGCTCATAGCCAATACCCCCAGAATGAAGACCAGCGAAATTTCAGTGCCTATTTTCCAGTCATGATTGATGAGCGGAAGCAGCATTTTCACGCCTATAAATGCTAAGAGCAAGGCCAGTCCTGCTTTCAGGAAATAGAACTTGTTGAAGAAGTGGGAAAGCAGGAAGAACAGGGAGCGCAATCCCATGATGGCGAAGACGTTGGAGAAAAAAACGATGAATGGGTCGCGGGTGACAGCAAATATAGCCGGCACGGAATCGACCGCAAACACGACATCACTGAATTCGACTACGAGCAAGACCAGGAATAGCGGGGTGATGTAAAATATCTTCTTTTTACGGATCCAGAATTTGTGCTCCTCGAATTTAGGATGGACCGGGAAGAATTTCCTGGCAAACCTGACCATAATATGATGCTCTACATCGATCTGTTTTTCCGTCTTCCAGAAAAAATCCTTCGCCATTATAACGGCCGTGTAAACCAGGAAGGCGCCAAAAATGTACAGTACCCATTCGGCCCTGGTGATGACCCTGTATAACAAAAAGATGAACAGGAACCTCATGACAATGGCCCCGATGATCCCCCAGAGCAAAACTCTTTTATAATATTTCTCCGGAACATTAAATGATACAAAAACCAGCAGGATCACGAATACATTGTCCATTGACAGGGAATATTCGATTATATAACCGGTTATGTATTGTAACGAAACGTTATGATTATACTTCATTAAAGCTTCCTGGAATGAAAGCCCGGCAATATCCAGGTGGCTGTGAAAGCGGTCAATATTACTCTGCAACGCTTCCAGGCTGTCGATTCCGTGAAGAAGATGCCCTTTAAACCGTATCAGCAGGAAGAAAAGTATGGATAATGATATCCAGACACAGGTCCAAACAAGTGATTCTTTCAGGGAAACAGCATGATAGCCTTTCTTCTTGAAGATTCCGAGGTCAATAAAGAGCATTAAAAGAATGAGCAGTATAAACGAAGAAAAGAATATAAATTCATTACTCATAAGCGGCCATAGTAATTTAGAACGTAAAGGTAAAAGGTTTTTTGAGCAAAATTTTATAAGTTTGCCATCCTTTTTTCTACACCAAACTAAGTACTGTTGAAATGAAAGCGTTTACTGAAATGAATCCGAACCCGCTGGTCCAGTACCTGAACAAGCCGGCTGAGGAATTTACCCTGCAGGATATTATCAAGTATGCGGAGGATTATAATATTGAGATGATCAATTTCAGGTATGTCGGATGGGATGGCAGGCTGAAGACTTTGAATTTCATCATCAACAGCCGGGAACACCTGGAAACGATCCTGACGATGGGAGAACGGGTAGACGGTTCCAGCCTTTTCTCTTTCATCGAAGCAGACTCCAGTGACCTTTATGTGATCCCGAAATACCGGACGGCTTTCGTAAATCCTTTCACTGAAATCCCGACGCTTGACTTAATTTGCTCTTATTTCAATAAAGATGGCGAACCGCTGGCCAGTTCCCCTGAGTACATCCTGAAAAAAGCAGATCTGGCGCTGAAGGAAAAGACGGGGTATGAACTGCAGGCGATGGGCGAACTGGAGTATTACGTCATCAGCCCTAAGGAAGACCTTTTCATGGCAGTAGACCAGCGTGGATATCACGAGTCAACGCCATTTACCAAGTGGGAGCATTTCCGTACGGAGGCGATGCAGGCCATTGCCCAGGCCGGTGGCCAGATCAAATACGGCCATTCCGAAGTAGGCAACTTTGAGGTAGGGGATATGATGTATGAGCAGAATGAGATCGAATTCCTTCCCTGCCCGCTGGAAAGCGCGGCTGAACAGATCCTGATTGCCAAATGGATCCTGAGAACGCTGGCTTACAAGTATGGCGTACGGGTGTCATTTGCTCCGAAGATCACGATCGGCAAAGCCGGCAGCGGTTTGCACATTCATACCCGGCTGATGAAGGACGGAAAGAATGTGATGATCGACAAGGGCAGGCTGAGCAATACCGCCCGGAAAATGATCTCCGGTTTCCTTGACCTGGCGCCGTCGCTGACCGCATTCGGCAACATCAATCCGACCTCCTATTTCAGGCTTGTTCCGCACCAGGAGGCTCCGACGAATATTTGCTGGGGCGACCGGAACCGCTCTGTGCTGGTCCGGGTGCCGCTGGGATGGACCGGCAATGTAAACATGGTCAGGATGGCGAATCCGCTGGAGGGAACCCCAAAGAACAACTTCACCGAGAAGCAGACTGTCGAATACCGCGGGGCTGATGGCTCCGCCGACATTTACCTGCTGATGGCCGGACTGGCCGTGGCAGCGAGGCATGGCCTTTCAGAACTGAAGGATTCCCTGAATTATGCCGAAAGAACCTACGTAGATGTAAACATCTTCAAAGAAGAGCATAAAGACAGGCTCCACGGCCTTTCTCATTTACCTGCTTCCTGCTGGGAATCTGCCGAAGCACTTGATAGCCAGAAATCCATTTACCTGAAGCACGGAATATTCTCCGAAGGCATGATCGACTGGATCATCCGCTATCTTAAATCCTTCAACGATAAAACCTTGCGCCATGACCTGGGCAACAATGAGGAGGAGATTATAAAGCTGGTGCAGCAGTACTTCCACTGCGGGTAAGTTCCAAATCCTAAGCGGCAAATTCCAAACAAACTACAAGCATAAAATTCCAAAGACAAATAAGTTGTCGTTTTGAAATTTTAGTGCCAGAATGACAGGTGATATTTTTAATAACCGTCATATTGGCATATATTCAGGCATTTAGATGTTATTCTTTTCTCCGGAATGTTTTTTGAGTTCCCCCAATTCAAAATTCAAAACTCAACATTCAAAATTTAACAGCTATGACACTTACAAGAATAACCCACGACCCCGTTATGCGGATGATCATGAGAAATTTCATGAACCAGGAACAGGAAACCGAACGCCGTTGCCGCTGGATGCCCGCTACTAATATCACCGAGGATGAAAAGGCCTTTCACCTTGAAATGGCCGTCCCGGGTTTCAGCAAAAAGGATATCAAAATCAGCATCGAAAAAGATATGCTGAAGATTTTCTCCGAACGCACAAAAGAAGAGAATGACCAGGATCAGAATTACAGGGTGCGCGAATTCGGCCAAAGCGATTTTTGCCGTACTTTCAACCTGGGCGAGCACATTGACCAGGACAATATTAAAGCAGAATACAAGGACGGCATCCTTTCCGTTACGCTTCCCAGGAAGGAAGAAGTGAAGATCAAGAAGGAGATTGAGATTGTGTAAAGATTAACCGAATTGAGTAGGGGTTACCAGCCGGTAACCCCTACTCAATTTTATAATTTAAACTCTTTTTTCAGCATGTCCACCCATTTGGACAGCCTCTCAACGGTTTTATCCGACTGGTTTTCCTGGTCGATGATCAGGCCAATAAATGAATTGTCAAGGAAGGCTTCCGATTCGTTGAAAACATAACCATTCTTTGGCCACCTGCCCACAATCTCGGCATTATCCTTGATTTTCTGGTAGAGGATCCCAACGCCATCTGCAAAGCTGTCGGGATAAGTATCCTGGTCGCCAAGCCCGAACAGGGCGACCTTTTTCCCTTTCAGGTTGGCTTTGGAAACGATTTCAGAAAAATCTTCCCAGTCGTCCTGCATTTCCCCAACGCCCCATGTCGGGGTGCCGAAGATCATGTAGGGAAAGCGCTCCAGGTCTTCTTTGGTTGCCATATCGACGTTGATCAATTCTGCATTCTCTTCTCCCAGCAGGGTATGCAGTTTTTCTGCAACCATTTCAGTCTGGCCGGTGGATGAACCGTAAAAGATCCCGATTTTTTTCATTGGAAACAGGTGTTATATTTTGAGGATGCAAAATTACAAATATTTTATTTTAATGTAGACTGGATAAAATTAACTTGGTGAATAATCACAAAGTGAACAGCAAGTCAATATGTTCCGGCTATAATTGACCCCGCTTGTGCATCATGCGGGTCCGGACTTTTTGCATCTCACGTTCAATCACAAGGTCAGCAATGGCATAAGGGATTTCTTCCACCGGCTTATGGGTGAGCACTTCGTCGAATTTTACTTCGGAGACATCCAGCCGGTACATGGCCTGGCAAAGCCGTTCGAAATTATCTTCCATCAGCCTGGCTATGACAAAAGCGAGTTGCTCCCGTATGGCCTGCCTGTCGGATAACCCGCTGGCAATGACAAGACCTTCGTTAAGTCCTCCGAGGTCCTTGTTGATCAACCCGGTCAGTTGTTCATTTTCTTCCATCGATATCAAATAGGTTTCCCGGCTTTTCTCATCCGGATCTTCTTCCATACTTCGAGCTTCTGCTTATCGTCATATATGATCCAGTTCATGATCTCCTGTTTTGTCCGGTGGCAGCCTACGCAGGTCCCGTCATCATCATAACGGCAGATCAGTTTACAGGGACTGGCTATTGTCATGGACTGGTTTTTGAAGTACGAACATATGAAGGCTGAAGTTGTTCATTCCCCGACCTTCGGCTTCACGATCTGGAAAGCCCGGTTGATGTTGAATCCGATATGGATATCACCTTTTCCCCATTTGCCGGTGGTTTCAGGGATGAATTGCTGGCCGATGAGGCCCTGTGAATTGGTGAGGTACAGCTGAAAGACATGGCCTCCGGTTTCTATATCCACCCCGATCGAAAAGGAATCATAGTAATCATCTGCTGTTTTTCCCGGAAAAACATAATAATATTCCCCGGTGAGCGCAAAACGCTTGGTGAGTTTGACCCTGCCTCCGGCTCCGATGGCAAAAACATCGTTCTGGTCCTCTTCGGTTTCTACCAGGTTCCGGTGAATATAGGTTGGAACGAGTTGTACTGATACACTCTGTCCGAATTTCCTTGCGACGATGAGCTGATGAAGGTATTCCAGGCGGGAAGAAAAATAGTTTTGCCGCTCCGGGTCCTGCCATTTCAGGGAAGTGCATGCTATATCACCGTAATAAGACAGAGAAACGGGCATCGTGCGAAGCCCGGTGCTTTGCCTGAGCATCTTTATTTTCACAGAGCCATCATAGGTTTTATCCACGGAAGTCCGGCCAACTCCCACAGAAAGCCATTCAGTGATGCCATATTCAAATCCAAAACGGATATTGGCCTGGTCAAGTCCCCAGAATTCGTACCAGCCTTCGTTGATTCGTCCGAAGTGATGGGAGATCACGAAGTTCAGCGCGCCTTTGGGCGGATTTTCAATCGACTGTCCGTTGATCACCCGGGTTGTTTTGAAAGTGGCATACGTATATTCTGTCTTTTTCTCTTCTCCTTCATTAAGCATATCCATAAGGTCCTGGGCTAGCATGGAAGAGGATAATAAAAACAGTGGAATGGCTATAAACCAGTTTAGTTTTTTCATGACTTCAGATTATGAATGAATGAACTATTGTTGTGTTCCTATAATACTGCCATCTTCCATGATGACATCCGTACCATTATAACCAGTACATAATCCCTTGATCTTGACCTGTTTGAATGGATCAATGCCTTTGGCCGCCTGGTTGAACTGGGGGAGCATGGTGACCCTGATGCCCTCATCTCCAAAATCGCCTTTACGGTAGGCAAATACGACGATCACCATGGAATCCACTTCTTCCAGGCGCATGATGATCCCCTCGATTTGCAGGACCTTGCCGGTGTACTTCTTATCGGCAATGTCTTTATTCATAGAATAGTCGGTCCACAGCCGTTTTGCATCAATGATCAGGTCGGCCTTTTTGGTTTCGTAATTCGGGTGCGGTTTGTTGTACACATATTTGTATACCAGGAAGGCTGCTGCAGCACCCAGGACTAGCAGCACGAGGGCGATGATGAGGATTTTTTTCATGGTGTGTTATTAATTATTCGGTGTACCTGCGTTGATCCAGGCTTTGATTTTCGAGATATTACAATCACTGAGTTGGGTGCCGCTTTTCGGCATCGGAAAGTTATCCGGATTGTGCGTTATGGCGCCGTAGAGGCTGCCAGACTGGCCTTCAGGGATCTGGGCTGCTGCTGATATGGAAGCGTAATCGCCCAGGAAAATGTTCCCCTGGGGCGGATTGGCATTGTGGCATACGAAGCAATTATCCCGGATGATCGGCAGGATCGTGGCGGAATAAGTGACGTTTGTGGTGTCACATTCCGATGTGTTGGGGTATAATACTTCTTCGTTGTCGTAATAGCAGCCGCTGAGAGCTAAGAGGGCGGGGAGGAGGAAGAGGAGGTTTTTCATGATTCGATTATTCGATTGTTCTATTGTTCTATTGTTCGATTGTTATTGTGTTCAGGTGTTTATGTGTTCAAGTGTTCATGTGATAAATAAGTATATTAACATCAAACACTAATTATCGGGCGTTCCGGCATCAATCCATTTCCTGATTTGAGAGATTTTACAATCCGACAGCTGGGGCTGGTTTTTCGGCATCTGGGCATTGCCACCGGCCCAGGTTATAGCGCCCCAGAGGCTGCCGGGCTGGCCGGCGGGGATATTTGCGGCTGCAGCCACCTGGCTGTGGTTTTCAAGGTGGATGCCCCCGGAAGCATTAGCGCCGTTGTGGCAACCGAAGCAGTTTTTCTGGATGATCTGCGGCCATATGGTTCTGGAGAAGGTCACATTGGACGTGTCGCACATCTCGTCGCAGTAAAGATTTTGTGCGCCCTGGGCGATCCATTTCCGGATAATCTCTTTCTGGGTGCTGTTCAGCGGCTGGTCTCCGGCAGCAGGTGGGGGCATCACATCTTCCGGGTCCGTTTCCGTGATCTTTTCGTAGAGATCACTTTCACCGGGATTGAATGGCACGATCACGCCGGAAGCCATAACGGCTGCATAGCTGTCGAGGCGGACATCCTCCTCTGCATAGCTGTCGTGGCAGTTCATGCCATTGTGCGGGCTTTTGGCGCAGGAGGAGTTCAGGATCGGAAGCACATCCATCTCGAAATAGATGGTATCCGGGTCGCAGGGATGGGTCGGATCGGGAGGAGGAGTGAACGTTGTATCCCGGATCCAGATTTCAATCTGGCGGATACGGCAGTCATCGAGCTGAGGAAGGTCCTTTGGCATCCATGAATAGCCGTCCTGGTGTTTTATGGCGCCCAGGAGTGTCCCGCTTTCCGCGACAAAAGCCACCCGGCTATAATCCGTGAAATCCAGGCCGCCTTGAGGAGTACTCCCGCTATGACAGGAGATGCAGTATTGATCGAGGATAGGGTAGACTGTCCCGGGATAGGTCACATTGGATGTATCGCAGCCGGTTGGATCAGGGCCGGGATTGATGGGATCTTCGGGTTCGTGCTGGCAGCTGTTATATCCAAGAAATAAAATTAGCGCGAGAATAGTGAGAATAAAAAATGTCCGGTTCATCTTAATTTATTGGTTAAAGGCAAAATTATAATAATTAAGTTAATATCAGGTTTCCCGAAGGGAAACGCAATATCTATAGGACAAACCAATAAAAAAGTTTCAGGAAGGTACAATGTTTCAGGGCAAAGATAGAATATTTTATTTAGAATGAATATTGATAAGAAAAATATTTTTTACTGTATCAACCCCAGTCCTTCGGTGGCCGAAGCATCGCCGGGCCTTATCAGCAGAGCCTGCTGGAAGAGGACCTTGGCTTCGCGCAATTTGCCGAGCTTATAGCTGGTCCAGGCGTACATGATGGTGGAGTCGTAATCGAAAGGATAAAGATTGGCGACCTTCTCGAAATAAGGAAGCGCTGTATCATACTGTTCGCGATAATAATAGATCAATCCTACCTTATAATTGACATAGGTATTCATCGGGTCAACCTCGAGGATTTTGATATACTGTTCCAGCACCTGGTTCCAGTTACCAACAGTGGACGCAGGATTGACATATCCCAGCCGGGGCTCGATGGCATAAGGCTTCAGTAAGATGGCTTTATGGTAATACTCCATTGACGCTGTGTGCATTCCTGCCAGATAATTCAGCCATCCCAGCCGGACATTGATCTCATAGGAACTGGGATCATAATGCCGGTTAATGGTTTCAATGGCCTTGGTATATAATCCACTGTCCTCATAGGTATAGCTGCTGTCGAACTCCCTGGTCAGCAGGGTCAGGTCCTGGCCCTTAAGCGGGAGCAGCAAGGATGAGAGAGCGACAATAAACAAGAATGATAATTTTTTCATGGTTAAAATTTCCAGTTGATGCCTGCAACAATAATGTGATTGTAAAAGCTTTCAGTCATGGTGACAGGAACCACATCAATTTTTCCGTTTGTACCTATATTTGAATAAACTATATAATTCCCCATTCTTTTCAGGAGGATATATTCCATGGTCAGGGTTGTCCGGGGGCCCATTGTCCAGATCAGCTTTCCTCCTCCCTTGAAATCCATCTTATCCGCAAAATTATACACAACATATGCACTGTTTTCGTGATAGTCGACCATTTCCCCGAAAGTGGCGTTGACCTCCGCCCAGAGGGGCTTGATAATACGTCCGCCGATCATCTGCTCGAAGATAAAGTGATGATCCGCATCGACGATATGGTCCATTACTTTGGAAGAAAGATAGCAGTCGAGGTTCCCGAAGGGAAATGCCATCAGGTGGAATCCCGCCTGGATCTGTTCCCGGTCGTTCAGGTTTGACCAGGCCCCGAATAAGCTGGTCTGCACTATTTTAAAGTCCTTGGTTACGGAAAGGTACCCGATGACTGACTGAAGCCTGTTCGACTCGACCGGGAAATCATATGAGTTAAAGGCCGAATCATACTGGGGCATAACGACTTCATAATCGTCCAGCAGATAATTCACTGCTGCTTTTACCGAAAACCCTTTCCACAGCGGTATGGTGCCATTCAGATAGCACTGGTGCTGGTTCAGGACATACTGGTCATCCACTGCCATGGTATCCCCGATGCTGACGAGCTTGTTTTTGTCGAGCCTGATCCAGGTGTATCCGCCGTAAAGTTTGATCCCATTCTCAAATCCCCATGACACGCCGGCATTGATATCAGTACCGCTGCGGATCATGTCTACTTCGCCGTAATAGCTGCTATCGCCGTCCAGGTCGAAGTGGTCGAATTTATCCGGCTGGTCGCTGAAGATAAGGCCGCCGCTGATATCCGCCGAATGCAGTTTCGGGGCTGACTTTTTCAACCTGTCCTGGATGGAAACCGGGAGCTGTTTCAGGATTTTGTATCCGTCTGCCGGCCGGTTCATTTCAAGATAGCACCCGTAAAGATATTCTCCGGCCAGCGGGTCTCCTGCATTCAGCTTCAGTGCTTCTTCAAAGTGCCTGGCTGCCTGCACGTAATTCCTTCTCTCAAAATAGGCAATCCCTATCCTGATCCGCAGGTAATAATAATCGAATCCATTCTTCAGGGCCTCGTTCCCGGCCCTGATGAGGTCTTTCCATTTTCCTTCACTATAAAGGGCATACGTTTTTCCATCCACTTCCGGAAATGTCATCTCAGCTTCCTGCGACAGGCAGATGAAAGGCAGCAACAGCATGAATGCCATCAGGATTCCTTTACCCATACCCATTCTCCTGATTCTTTCTGGTTGCCCAGGATGACAAACTTATCGAGGTTTTCACCCTTGAAATGCAATTCAAATGACAATGTTTTGCCAGGGCCAAAGGGGCCTTTCACCTGCGCTTCCGACTTCAGCAGCATTTCAGGGTCCAGGGCCTGTCCGCCGGATTTCACATAGTTCAGCGTGAAAGTAGATTTTATGAAAAGATAGAACGGCGATAAGAAATCCTGGATAAACCTGAGCTTGCCGCCGATGATATGCAGGGGGAATAGATCTTCCAGTTTCAGGTTCCTGTAAAAACCGAAGATCACCTTATAATTAGCGAGGAAGAAATAATAGAGCAATGAATTTCTTTCTCCTTCAAAATGAGTGAAATATATCAAATCCCCTTCATTTTTAAAGAAAGCCTTTGCCCCGGTTTTTCTGCATGCAATATAGGTATTGTTGAAGATGTCGACCTTGACATCCCAGTGGTTGATGCCGGCGAATTCTCCGGATGAAGTGCTTTTCCGGAAGACGATCTCCTGGCCTGGTACGATGTAGTAAGCTTCACTCAGTAATTCGCTGGCTTCGATGTTGCTCACGGTTTCCTTTTCCTTCGGATATTCAAATGACTGCAGGAGGAACCCGTCGCCCTGCTTCAAAATGTAATGCGACAACGGCAGGTCGAGTGTGCCCGAACCTATCTGCGGGGTAGACTGGAACTGGAAGTGCAGGTGCGGCACCGGGGAGCGGCCGGAACTGCCGCAATGGGCAATCAGCTCGCCTTTTTTTACGAAAGCCCCCTTGGCAACCCTGATGCTTTCCTTCTTCAGATGGCTCATGGCACTGAAGAGCTTATCCGTATGCCTTATGACGACGGTATTGCCCCAGTTGTGCTCCAGGTTGACTTCGCCAACGGCATTATCGTCAATATTGTCGATAATTTCCTCGATCCAGCCGTCGGCAGGCGCCAGGATTGGTTTGTCGTAGCAGTAATAATCTGCAAGCTGCAGCCCGGAATTCCGGTGATTCTTGCCTTCATGGTCGGTGATCTCGAAGTCCCAGGCATGTTTCCAGTGTTCTTTATGCGTGTGCCTGCCATCGTGTCCCTGGGTTATGGTCCATTCGCCCCAGAATGGCAGAGCCACCTTGAACCAGGGATATTTTCCGAACCGTTTTTTATTGTTGAGCTGGCTGTAGAGATTTTTTTCCGGTGAAAATAACTGGTATACGACAAGTTCCGGCTTATTCAGGTTCCTTTCCCTGAATTTGAGCACATAAAGGAAGATCAGGACGATTACATTAAAGGGCAGGGAGAATATGGACAGCTGGAACGGGAAGAAGAAGATCTTGAAAGCGGTCAGCAGGATAGATGTCATCGGTGTGAGGAGGATGACCCATAGGAATGAATACCAGGATGGTATGATATAAAAGCCTCCGATGGCGATGGCAGTCAATATAAAGTTGAAGCCGATGTACGAATAGCTGAGGGTTCCGAGGTCGGCGCCGACCAGGTTATAAAACGCATAAGCAGAATAGAAGCCAACGAGCGACAGCAGGAAGGCGACCCTGGAATAAATCAGCAGTCCGATGGCCAGGATGAGGCCGGGGAAAAGGTGATACTGGAACAAGATGGCTCCCAGCGACCGGAAATAAAGCACCAGCGATTCCGGGAGGCCTGTATTGTTGAACCAGTCATAGATCCGCACCATGGTCATGCCACCCAGAATGTACATTTCATTCATCGTATAGACCCCCCGCTGGCTGATGGCCAGGTAGTTAAATTCCCGGGTAGCCATGAGGGTCAGCCAGATCCCGAGGATGAACGGTATGCTGAGATAGGGCAGATAGTATTTACCGATAATGCCTTCCAGCGCCACCGTAAGGAATAAGGTGAACAGGGCGCTGAAAACAAGAATGATGAAGAACTGGGGAGTTGCCTGGTAGGATAATCCGAGCCCAAGCCCCACCAGCAGGGAGTTAAAACCATAGAAGCCTTTCCGGATCTTATCCAGGTTCAGTCCGCCGAGCCATGCCACGAGGTTGGCGACCAGAATAGCTGTCAGGCCTGCCATGCCGGAGGTGAAGTCGAAAAAGGTGACCACCAGTAACAGCCAGGCAAAGACCATGTTGTTGGAGAAGAAGACCAGGGAATAACTGTTCAGCGTCCCCTGGAGGAAAGCGATATATGATCTCCTGTCAGAGCTCAAATTTCTTCAGGTGTTCAGGTACACGTTCATACTGGTTTATGCTTTCCAGGGTTTCACGTTCCCGGATGACATGGGTCCGCCCTTCCTGGTCAACCATGACGACCCGCGGCCTCAACGTGATGAACTGCATCCACTGGGTCATGTCATAGGCACCGACATGATGGATCACGAAGTGGTCGCCCTTATTCAGGAGCGGAAGGACTACGTTCTCGCGCACCACATCGATGTTCATGCAAAGCGGCCCATAGAGCATGGTGTCTTCGGTATAATTGGAGAATGGCTGGGCCGGCAGGATCTTATGGTCGTACCAGAAGGAAGTGAACATCAGGTTTACGCCGACATCGATGATGGTAATCCGTTTCCCGGCGGAGGAGCGTTTGTTGGAGATAACCGTACCGAGCAGGTAACCGGCATCATCGACCAGGGCGCGGCCGGTTTCCAGGATGAGGAGCGGCATTTTACCGGGCGGGAAGCTGGCATTCACCAGCGCTGAGGTGATGGCTTCGGCCATCACTTCAAAGCCGGGATTGGTATCGGTTCCCGGCAGAAATGAGCCTTTCAGCGTATTGCCGGAAGGGAACCCTCCTCCCAGGTCGATGTATTTGATTTCGTGGTTATAGCGTTTCTGGATGCCCAGGGCCAGGTCGGCTAGTTTGGTTGCCGCGATGCCGTAAGCACCAGGACTTAGCATGAAGGTACCGATATGGCAATGCAGCCCGGCCAGTTCCAGTTTCCCTGACCGCATGATCTTGTTGAGCGCGTCCCATGCCTGTCCGTTCTCGTAGTTAAACCCGAAACGGTCCCAGATCGGATAAACGCCGGTATCCATATTGACCCGGATGGCAACACGGGGGCGTTTCTTCAGTTCATTTGCCAGTTTTATGATTGTATACAGTTCCTCCAGGTGGTCGATGTGGATCAGGGAATCATTCCGGATCGCTTTCTCCAGGTCCTCCTCATGCTTGTCCGGCCCGTTGAAGATGATCAGCCGGCTGTCGATACCGTTGGCAAGGGCTTTATCATATTCAAACCCGGAGACCACCTCAGCCCAGGAGCCTTCCTGGTGGAAAATATTACAGACGGCATTGAGGTAATTCGTCTTATATGACCAGGCGAATTGCACTTTCGGGTACCTTGTGGTAAAAGCCTGGCGTGCTTCCTGGTAGGTTTCCCGGATTTTTCTTTCCGAAATGACAAACAGCGGGGAGCCATGATCTTTTAAAAGATCTTTTACTGCCACCCCCTCGATGTGTGTCATCGGGACGTAAGCAGTCCGGAGCCCGAATTTGTTCGGCATGTGGGTTTCAAGACGTTTAATGGCTGGGCGTTCATAACGAGACTTTGACATTAG
>Ga0208980_10001747_pt1 | contig 13219 bp, 18 predicted proteins | sample WetSurMetagenome_3_FD_187993 | JGI IMG/M metagenome (GOLD analysis project Ga0208980, IMG submission 187993) | Wetland microbial communities from Twitchell Island in the Sacramento Delta, sample from surface sediment Aug2011 Site A1 Bulk (version 2) | ecosystem: Environmental > Aquatic > Marine...
TTTAGAACTGGTTATAAGATCCATCAATCTTGAATTAGCTGGTAAAACAAAAACTGACGGTTTTGCTATGTTCCCAACAAGTGAAATTTTTATCATTCTAAAATCAACCAGCGAAATAAAAATATCTACATCTTTATAATATCGGAGAATGGCATCCGATATTTTTATTTTGGCATCTTTTAGGTAAGTATTTCTTAGATCAATTCCACCAACTCTTGGAATATAAAGCCAACCTTCCTGATCTATTATGAATGTATTTGCTATTTCTGTAACACCGCTGATAGAAACAAATACTTTATCTCCTGGACCAACCCTATATTCTTCAGGATCTATTATCCCTTCGGTTGCTATCCTGGAAACATTCATTGCACTTTGCAGATCGGTAGTATCCTGTACGAATCTTTCAGGATAATTTGGTAATTGCTGACTGCTCACTATGTCAGCAAACAGAATTGTCAACATGGAAGTAACTATAAGACTTAATTTCATGTATGTATTTGAAGATGTGTGATGGATAAACAGAAATTAAAAATAAACATCATATAACAAACGTTAAATTATAAAATAAATAAGCTTCATCAAATTTTTAAGGAAACTTTCCTTAGTGTTACAACTGAAACAATAAATACCAGCACCGGACCTGTCATAAACATTATCAGCAAATACTCGGACATATTTCTGTTAAATATCGTCTCCAATGCTTCAAATACTAAGAGTTGTTTTCTAAAAAAAAGAAATACCATATAAGCAAAAACTCCTGCAAAAATCCCTGCGAGTAATCCGTTGAAAATCACCGGAATTTTTATTGTGGAAAGTTTTGCTCCTACTAGTTTCATTGTTTCAAAATCAACCATTCTTGAATTAACTATTAATCGTATGGTTGCGTAAACAAGATAGAGTGCAATTATCGATACAAGAAATGTTATTAAGAATAGATAAACTTTTACGGTATCAATATAATTTAATAATTTGTAGATGAATCTTTCTCTAAAGACAACTTCATCCACAGAATCAAGGCTTGAAAGATCCTTTACTATAAAATTTAATGAATCACTATTGGCATAAGTCTCGGATATCTTTACAACAAATGAAGCTGGTAATGGATTATAATCGAGAATTTTTCTGAAATCTTCACCAGTTTCATTAATGAATTGCTCTGCTGCTATATCCTTACTAATAAATTCAACACTATCCGAATAGATTTTATTCTGCAATTCACCAACCAATTTTTCTTGTTCGCTCTGGGTGAATGAATCCTTAATAAAAACATTAATTTTAATGCTTGATTTCAAACTTGAGGAATAATAATCAGAAAGCTGAAGTGCAATGTAACTGAAAAGAATCAGCAGGACACTAATAGTTAGGCTGATAGTTGTCAGGATGAATGAAGACTTTGCAGATTTTATTGAGCGAAATGCTTCGGCTATATAGAAAAAAAACATTTATTACTTCGAATATTCTATTTTAATATTATCAGAAATTAGATTCATCAATCCAGCGGGTCATTCGCCACTTTTTTGAAACTGGATCCATTTTTAATGATACATTCACTCTTCCATCAATTCTAACAACATCAGTTGGATTAAATGTAATATTCAGATTAAAACTCCTCACAATATTTGCATCGAGAGTATCAATTGTGCTGAGAACGATGTTGTTCCATATCAGATCAAGGCGTTGTGAATTTTGAAACAAACCATTTGTCGTTCGCATTTCCTCATCACGACCCCATGTGACATCAAATCCATTTTCGTAGTCTCTATACGTAAAAGTAAAATCAGAAGTAATTAGATTACCATAGATAAGCGTATCCTTAAAAGTATAAGCATATTGAAAGTTCTGAAATACTCCTTCAATTGTTGTCTGATCAGAAATCGGAGGACCACCGCTATCAAATTCCGCATCCAATTTTGGAGCGAATGGATTTGTGCAAGCATAAATCATAACCATCATAAAAAAAATGCTTGTGAGTATTTTAGCTTTACAAATAGAATTCAATCTTTAACTCACTCCAGCTTTTTGACCCCTGTTCAGCAACATCTTCCCAATAATAAATTATCCAGGTAGTGTTTCTATCTGTAGTCATAGCAAACTTTAAACTTCCTTTGTACACTTTGGGATCAGAATTTAGAACAGGCACACTGATAGAATATTTTGCTGAGTATAATGCACTGTCGGCTTGAATATCATACACCTCATCCGTAATAGTTAAGTTTATCGGAACATCTTGAGGAGTTCTAGTAACTACATTATTGAAATATTGAAATTCCGCATCAACTTGCCAGTCAGTCGGAAAACTTGTTAAAACATTTCCTGATGGTGCGAAGTAAAAATCACGATCAACTAGTGGAAGCCCGGTGGAGAAATTTTTCTTATAATCGTTTGGGTTTTTATCTTTGAAAGCGTTTATCAAATTTTGAATGACATCTTTTGGTTCGACAGGAACTCTGTAACTAGATTTTGTTTCGGTAGGATCTTCCGGATCTCTTACCTGAAATAGATCACAAGCCGATATGGTTAGAGATGATATAAGTAGTAATATTTTCCACGAGTTTTTCATTTCACTACAAAGATAATCAATCTTGGAGAGGTTTCGATCACATAATCATTACCAAAATAATCTCCATATTGTTTAAAAATTGTAAACCCTGCTTTTTTGATGAAGAATAAAATCTCTTCGTAACTAAATAATCTTACTGATTCGTAAAACTGCTCATTGTGACCATTATTCTCAATTATGATTTCTTTAATTATTCGAATCCCTTCAATAGATCGGTTTTGAGTAATCTTCAATCCATTTTCGGAAAAAACAGTAGTTGGAACTAAGTTCTTCATCAAAAAATCTTTATTGAAGTAATCAATTACAAAATAACCATCCGGTTTCAAATGATTGTAAGCCTTCTCAATAACAGCATAATTCTCTTCATCCTTTTCAAAATAACCTATGCTCGTAAAAAGATTAATAACAAGATCAAATCGTTTATTACTTTCATATTCCAGAATATCTGAAAGCACAAAATCTATTTCAGCACTTGCTTGCTCAGCGCTTAGCTTTGCTTCTGAAATAAGTCGAGGACTTATATCAATAGCCGTAACTTTGAATCCTAATTTTGCAAATGCAACAGCATGTCTTCCAGCTCCACAAGCCATATCAAGCAATGATGGATTGGCATTAAAATTCAGGTTTTTTGAAATGAGTTCGACCAATCGTTCAGCTTCTGATTGATCACGATGACTATAAACTCTGAGATAATGTTCTGAATTAAACCAATCTTTGTACCAAGTCATAATGAGCTTCGATTTAAAATTGCACGACCAATTGTCGCATCATCAGCAAATTCAAGATCTCCACCAATTGGTAAGCCTCTGGCTATTCTTGTAACGGTAATCCCAAATGGCTTCATCAACTTCGCCAAGTATAAAGAGGTTGTTTCACCTTCGGTATCAGGATTTAATGCAAGAATTACTTCTTTAAAGTCTTCTGTCTCGAATCTCTTTAATAGTTCTTTGATATGAAGTGAATCGGGAGTTACACCTGACAGAGGTGAAAGAACACCACCAAGAACATGGTATAATCCTCTGAACTCGTTTGTTTTTTCAATAGCCATCACATCACTTGCTTCTTCAACCACACAAATTACTGACTTATCCCGCTTTTCATTTTGACAAATGCTACACAATTCTTCTTCCGAAAGATTAAAACAACGCTCACAAAATCTCAACTTTATTTTCAAATCTTTTATTGCATTTATAAGATTGTCAACCTGTGGATCATCGGACTTAAGAAGAAAAATCGCAAGCCGTTGAGCTGTTTTTTTACCAATTCCCGGCAGTTTACTCAATTCTTCAATGGCAATTAGAAGCGGTTCAGCAATCTGCACTTTACAATCCAGGAATATTCATACCCGGTGGAATCATACCCTTTGTTACTTTTGCCATCTCTTCTTCAGCCAATTTCGAAGCTGATGCAACTGCTTTGTTTACTGCAGCAACGACGAGGTCCTCTAATATCTCTTTCTCATCTTTATTGATAACCTGCGGGTCTATTTCTAATGAGACAATTTCCCTATTTCCATTGGCAGTTGCTTTTATCATTCCACCGCCAGCTTCCTCTGATACAGTTAAATTGCCAAGTTCACTTTGCACTTTCTGCATTTCTTCCTGCATTTTCTGAACTTGTTTAAGCATCGCCTGCATTCCGCCCTTCATTAAATTCCTCCTGAATGAATACTATTAAAATTTATTTTTTTGTTAATAATTTCTTCAAATATACTATAATTGATTGACTTTATACACGTAAAATTCCTAACTTCAACTTCAAATTTTATAAAGAGAAAAGTTAAAAAGCTGAGAATGACCAGGAAGAGAAATATCAAAGAAAATTTGCCTGAAACTAATTTAGATCTCAAGTTGATTGAATATCATGATTTCTTCATCAATACAAAGAACAAGAAAATCTCCGCAAAGAACTTTGGAGAAAAGACTGCTATACTCAATTCTTATTTTTTTGAATTTCTTAAAGGATATAATATCCCTATCGCATTTGAAAAGAAAGCCAATACTAAAAGCTTGCAGTTTTTAAAGTATACCGAATTCAATTTCAGAGTAAAAATTCTTAATTCAGCAGATAATAGAACTTCAAAAATTTTTTCGATTAAGGCTGGCTTACCACTTGAACTTCCTATACAGGAATATCATTATGGAGAATCAAAAGATTCCGTTATAACCGAAAGTCACATCATCTCGTTTAATCTCTGTACTTACGATGAACTAAAAATTATAAATCGACTCTGTTCAAAGATTAATGCAATAATTAAATCTTTTTTTGAAAGAAGAAATGTTTCGCTCGTTGAAATAACCTGCTTATTTGGTAAATTTGATGGTAAAATTTATTTGATTGGTGATTTTTCACCATTGAGCATAAAAGTTGGAACCAGCACCATCGATGAAAAGCTGGATCCATATAAAATTGAAACTTTCGCTCAAATGAAAAAGTACACCGATTTCCTGATAAAATTGACCAGCGGAGATTAGATGTTTACAAAATATGGTTATACAACTATTGGAGTTGTTTCAATAATTGCATTCATCCTCATAGCGCTTAGCTTTTTCACACAAAGTAACGCGGTAAAAATAATTTTAATTCTAGTGGCAGCCTTCATTCTTTTCTTGACTCTAAATTTTTTCAGAGATCCAGAAAGAAAAACACCGACACAAAAAGATATCATAGTTTCACCTGCCGACGGTAAGGTCATTGTAATTAAACAAAATATAACTAACGAATATGTTGGTGAAAACTGTAATCAGATTTCGATCTTTATGTCACCATTAAATGTTCATGTAAATAGAATACCAATAAGCGGAAAGATTGAACACCTGAAGTATCACGAAGGAAAATTTATCGCAGCATTCGAAGATAAAGCATCTGAGAATAATGAAAGAATGGAAACAGGAATCGTGAGTGATGGGAACAAAATTTTTTTCACACAGATTGCAGGATTCCTTGCGAGAAGAATTGTTAACGATCTTAAAATTGGTGACAATGTAACAATCGGTGAGAGATTTGGAATGATAAAATTTGGAAGCAGAGTTGATATTTTCGTTCCGAAGAAGTGGAAACCAGCAGTTCAACTAAACGACAACGTGTTTGCTGGCGAAACTATATTATTTGAAATGAAGGATTAATGAACCGACCACGCCTGACTCCTTCTGTGATCCCGAACCTGTTTACTGCGATTAATATGTTTTGCGGATTTCTTTCAATCCTCAGTGCATCGGAGGAAAATTATTATTATGCAGCCTGGTTAATTTTTACAGCTGCCATTTTTGATGCTCTCGATGGAATGGTTGCAAGATTAACGAACTCAGCAAGTGAACTTGGCGTTGAGCTTGATTCACTCTCAGATATAGTCAGCTTTGGTGCTGCACCATCATTTCTGCTTTATAAAACTTTTTTCTATTCTATGGGCACGTGGGGAATAATAATAAGTGCTTTTCCACTGATTGCAGGAGGTTTCAGACTCGCACGTTTCAACATTCAACTTGTTGGTTTTTCAAAATCTTTTTTTCTTGGTTTGCCTATTCCCTCTTCAGCACTTACTATCGCTTCCTTCATCCTTGCATTTTATAATGATGGATTTTCAAAACCTATTTCTGATTTTATTACTCCAATGATTTTAGTGCTTTCATTTTTAATGGTTAGTAATATCAGATATGAAACGCTTCCTAAGATCTCAGTGAAAAGTATTAAAGAAAAACCTTATCATTTTATCTTTTTAATTTTTGCCGTTGTGCTTGTAGCTTTTATGTATGTTAAAGGATTATTTCTCGCTTTTGTTTTCATGATAGTGATTGGTATTTTTCGGCATATTTACAAACTGATTACATCTACTTCTAATAACTAAATAATATTTTAATTTATGTTCAAAGCAAAAGTTCTCATTAAAAGAAGAATGACAATACTTGATCCTCAAGGAAAAGCAGTTGAAATAGGTGCAAAGCATCTTGGATTAAGCAACATTAAAAATACACGAATCGATAAGTACATTGAGTTCAACGTTGATACCAAAAGCAAAAAAGCAGCTGAAGATGAAGTTAATGATTACTGCAAAAAGCTTCTGGCTAATCCGATAATGGAGGATTATGAATTTACTTTGGAAGAAGTAAAGTGAAATCACCAAAGTTTGGAATAGTTGTATTTCCAGGTTCAAATTGTGATCACGACACTTATTATGTTCTCAGAAAAATAATAGATGTAGATGTTGTATTTCTTTGGCACAAGCAAACTAGTTTAGAAGAAAGTGATATAGTAATTCTTCCCGGAGGATTTTCTTATGGTGACTATTTACGAACAGGAGCAATTGCAAGATTCTCACCAATAATGAATGAAGTGATAAAATTTGCAAATAAGGGTGGATATGTTCTCGGTATTTGTAACGGTTTCCAGATTTTATTGGAAGCAGGATTACTCCCTGGTGTGATGATAAGAAACGAGTTACTCAATTTTGTTTGTAAGGATATTTATCTTAAAGTTGAAAATAAGGGAACCATATTCACCAAAGGAGTAAATGGAAATAGTGCATTAAAAATTCCTATTGCTCATGGAGAAGGAAATTATTTTGCAGATGAGAATACGCTGAAAGAACTAGAAAATAATAATCAAATAGTATTTAGATATTGTGGGAAGGATGGCTCAATTTCTACTGATGCAAATCCAAATGGATCTATAAATAATATAGCTGGAATTATCAATAAACGTGGTAATGTATTAGGAATGATGCCCCATCCTGAGAGGAGCAGTGATCCGGTCTTGGGAAAAACAGATGGAAGCCTTATCTTCAAATCATTAGTTAATAATATTTTTAATTAAGAGGTAACAATATGTTTGGCAACTTAGGTGCAGGTGAGATAATCCTTATTGTTTTAGTAGTGCTTTTACTTTTCGGAGCTAAGAAGATTCCTGAATTGGCTCGCGGAATTGGCAAAGGCATGAGTGAATTCAAAAAGGGTTTGAAGGATGTGGAAAGCGAAATCAAATCAGCGGATACAGATTCTAAAAAGATAGACGAGAAAAAATAATCTCATTCGATTATTTGTGCATTCGTGGCAAACCTAATCGCCACGAATTCACAAATTATTATTCCCTTCCAATTACTACTCTTCTTTTAGGACAGGTCTATTCATTTTCTTAAATTTGCACGTCAATTTTTCAAACGCAACTTCAATCAGGGATAAAATTTTATGAGTATTCTTGTTAACAAACAAACTCGTCTTGTAGTTCAAGGAATTACCGGTGGAGAAGGTTCTTTCCACACACAGCAAATGATTGAATACGGTACTAAAGTAGTCGCTGGTGTAACACCTGGAAAAGGTGGGACAAAACATCTGGATGTTCCTGTATTTAATACTGTTGCTGATGCCGCTAAAGCAACAAAAGCTAACACTTCTGTAATTTTTGTTCCACCAGCATTTGCAGCTGATGCAATCCTTGAATCTGCTAACTCAGGAATTAAAGTAATCATTTGTATAACAGAAGGAATACCTGCAGCAGACATGATAAAAGTTTATTCTGTTATAAAAGAAAAAGGAGTCGTTTTAGTAGGACCGAATTGCCCGGGAGTTATTTCACCGGGACAAGCCAAGGTTGGAATTATGCCAGGGTTCATTCACAAAAAAGGAAACATTGGAATCGTTTCAAGGAGTGGAACTCTAACTTATGAAGCAGTAAAACAAATTGTGGATGTTGGATTAGGTCAATCAACCGCAGTTGGAATTGGCGGTGACCCAATTATAGGATCAAAGTTTATAGATATTATCAAATTGTTCAATGAAGATCCGGATACTGAGGGAATTGTTATGATTGGTGAAATTGGTGGAAGCGCAGAGGAAGAAGCGTCTGAGTTTATAAAAAAGAATGTCAAGAAGCCGGTTGTTGGATTTATCGCTGGAAGAACAGCACCTCCTGGAAGAAGAATGGGGCATGCAGGTGCAATTATTTCCGGTGGAAAAGGAACCGCAGCAGAAAAAATGGCAGCAATGAAAAAAGCTGGGATTCAAGTGGTGGAAAATCCAGCAGAGATTGGCGCAACGATGTTGAAAGCACTTTCGAAAAAGAATAAGAAAGCGGTTGTAAAAAAATCAAGTGTGAAGAAGAAATCAATAAAAAAATCTTCAGTTAAAAAGAAGAAAAAATAATTTTTATTTGTGATTTAATATTTAACAAGCCTGGATATCCGGGCTTGAATTTTATTTCGAATAGAAGAAATACAGGAGAATAAATTGGGTAATAAAACTTTAGCAATAATTAAACCTGACGCAGTCCAAAAAGGTCATACCGGTGATATTCTTACTATGATTATCAAAGCAGGATTTAAAATAAAAGCGATGAAAATGACTCATCTTACAAAATCATCAGCCGAAGGATTTTATGCTATCCATAAAGAACGACCATTCTTTAATGATTTGGTTGCTTATATGACATCAGGGCCTTGCATTCCTATAGCACTTGAAAGAGAAAATGCAGTTGAAGAATATAGAAAGCTGATCGGAGCAACTGATCCTAAAAAAGCTGCGGAAGGAACAGTAAGAAAATTATTTGCAGTTGATATTCAATTGAATGCCGTTCATGGTTCTGATTCTGATGAGAATGCCGAAAAAGAAATTTCCCATTTCTTTTCAAAAGATGAATTGTTGAATAATTATTCTGGCTAATCAGAAATTGCATTGAGTTTTAGAATTTTACAAAACACATCTTTGAGATTATAATAATCACGCTTTTAAGGATTACAATGAAAAACCTTTTATGTATCACATTACTTTCACTCGTGCTCTTCCTTTCCTGTCAAAAAGAAAAATCAAATGAAGAGCAAAAGACTTCGGATGAGCTTGCTTCTACTTTTGACAGCACTGCATTAGAAACTACATCCGTTGATGAAAGTGAAAACCAGTCTTTTTTCTTTAAATATAAATTTGTACCGGGTGAATCATTCAAATACCGTTTGACGACTATATCGGGTCGCACACAAAGTATCATTACAGACAGCACCATGTCTGATAAGCTGAGTCAAACAATCATCTTCATAATGAATTTCAAAACTTTATCACTCGATGCAGACAGTGTTGCCGAATTGGAATGTACATTCAGTTCTGTAAATCTTAAAGCTATTGCAAACGGAATTGATATTAATTATCAATCCGGTGCTAAAATGGATTCAACTGAAAGACAAAAATTTCCAGAGTATGAATCATTTTTAAATATTCCATTTAACCTTCGAGTGGGAAAACACGGTGAGATAGTTGACATTTATAAGTTCGATAAAATAATGAACAAATTTCTCAGCTTGAGAGGTTTGACGGACTCATTAACTGCACAGGAAAAAATAATGGCTCAGCAGGATATGACTAACAAATCTGTTAAACCGCTTCTTGCACAAATATTTCGTGAGGTACCCGAGCATAAAATGGCTAAAGATTCTACCTGGTCATATAAACGTGAATCTTTGCCGATTGTAGTTTTTCAAGTTGATTTTGAAAACAAGTATAAAGTCGGAAACTTGGAAATGTTAGGTGATGAAAAACTTGTTGTTATAGATGGCACAGTATTGACAAAAGTTTCCGGCAGTCAGACTTATAAGGAAAAAGGTATTGACTATTTTTTTGAAAAACCAACTTCAAGTGCAAGCGGAAAAATTTATTTTAATCTTGACAAAGGTTTGATACAAAAGAGCAGAGCACAAACGAGTATGAAAAATTCATACACAATGGAAATGCCTACTCCCGAAGGTGTGAAAAAAGCAAGTGCAAAGGAAGAAAGTTCTACCATAAATGTGATTGAGCTGCTTTAAAAATTAACAGCCAAAAACAGTTTAGAGCAGGCAGTAAGTCTGCTCTTTTTTTTACTTTCATCAGACAATTCGAACGATTTTTTTTCTATTTCCTACTTTTCTTCCCTTATTTAGCTTGGATTTTGAGTGAATTACGCTGATAAATATTTGGTTAAAAATTTGATGTAACAGCCTATAAACTAGCCAGGAGAGTTAAAATGAAAAAACTTATAATATTTATTTTGCTCATAGCCGGTGGATATTTTGCTTACGAATATCTGCTTAAAGAAAAAACTGTTCTTGAAATCAATGCAGATAAAAATATTACAACACAGTATGCGACGAGTGTTGATGCTCCAGCAATGACTCCATCACGATATGGCAAGATAGAAGGAACAGTAAAAAATGTGAGTGATAAAACTGTAACTAACATAGTGTTGAGTTATAAGTTAAATGCAAAACCTGTGCAAGCAAGAATTGACCAGTTAGAGCCGGGTGAAATTAAAAACTTTTCAACACAGAGTATTATGCTCGTACATCACGAAGTAACTTTTTTCCTTGAAGATATGAGTTATGAGTAAGATGTGAAAAGAAGAATTAAAAATTCTTTCAATGCAATTAATTTTGAATGAAGTGCTAATTAAGGTTTAACTCTTCTTCTCTCTCACAACAACTCGCATTCCTTCAACTGCAGTAACGATAATCGGTTTTCCGTGCTCGATATATTCCGAGTCGGTCACTACATCAACTCGCTTTCCATTTATTTCTGCAGTTCCTGCAGGCCGTAATGTTGTGGCAGCAATTCCTTCAGCACCAAGTAATTCAGAAAAATTTGTGCGTGATGTATAGCCTGCATCAGCTTTTTCCTCTGCAGACAAAATAAATTTTTTGAAGAGATTGGATTTAGGCAGAAATCTTGCAAGAAGAAAAAGAAGAACTAATGCAGCAGCTAAGCCGACTGTAAGTTTTATTATCGCAAAAGAAACCACATCCATATCAAGGAATGGATCTGCACCAACCATTGCTAAAAAGAGTGAAGCGATTATCAGAATTATTCCACTTATGCCTGCAACTCCGAAACCTGGTATTACAAAAATTTCCAGCAATAATAATCCCAATCCACCTACAAACATCAATATTTCAATCACGGAAGCAAGTTGCAGGATGTATGATGAACCGAAGAAAAGTGCCAATGCAATTAAACTTGCAGTGCCGGGTAATCCCCATCCAGGTGATTTTATTTCTGCAATCAAACCAAAAAATCCAATCATAATTAATATCGAAGAAACTATCGGATTATTTAGAAATCGGACAACATCTTCTGCCCAATTGGATTTCTGAAAAACTTTCTCTGTCTTACCCAATTTGAAATAAGCATAAATTCCATCAAAATCTTTTAACAATGTATCAGCGATACCATATTTTAAAGCTTCTGTTGAAGTTAATGTTATAAGTCTTGTCGAATCATCTATACCTTCAACAACAACTCTTTCATCAACCATTCCTTCGGCAATATCGACACGTCTTCCATTTTTTTCAGCAGTCGATCTCATCTCAGAACGCATATAAGATTGATATTTCTCTCCTACTTTTTCTCCGGTTTCATTAACAACTGTAGCAGCACCAATTAAACTGCCCGGAACCATTACTATTTTTTTACAGGAAAGAGCAATTAAAGCACCAGCAGAAATTGCGCGGTTATTTATAAAAGCGATTGTAAGGAGATCAGTAGAGATAATTGCGTCTTTTATCTGTGTGGCTGCATCCACACGTCCGCCGAAAGTGTTAATCTTAAAAATTATAGCCTCAGCATTATCTTTTTCAGCATCTGAAACAACTCTGCTCACATATGGTGCAAGACCGAGATCAATATCACCATCAATGTATGCAACGTATACTTTCCCTTGAGGAATTATGTTTGAACTCAGGATTATTATCATTAAAAAGGATTTGAAGAGCGATTTCACTTTATTCTCCGACCGTTAATTTGATGGGTAATTCTTATTATTAAAAATTCAGTTGATGATATATAAAGAAAAAAAGAGAATTGTTAAAACGATTTAACTATCACTAGATGAAATCAGAGATGAATTTGTAACCGGAGTGGTATAAATAAATTCAACTTTTGTGCCTCTGTGGTAATTTTTTTATACCACAGAGACACTGAATTCAATATTAAGCGAGCTTATTATTATAAATTTACTTAGGCAGGACAGTAGTAATTGCAGAGCGATCAATTTTGAGTTTAACATTATCGCTTACCTGCAATAAAGCTGTTTTGTCTTCCAGTCCGGCAATGATACCATGAATTCCACCATTCGTAACAACTTTATCACCTTTTTCAAGATTTGAAAGCAGCTTATCTCTTTCCTTAGCTCTTTTCTGCTGCGGTCTGATTATCATAAAATAGAATATTAAAAAGATGGCACCGAACATAATCAACGTGCTGATTAAACCACCGCCGCCTTCTCCGCCCTGCGGAGCCATTGCGAATAATAAATGATACACTATTCCTCCATTCCGTTTTCACGGGGATTATTTTTGATTGATATTTTTTCTATTGTTTTATTTTTCCATTCAGAGAAAGAACCGTCGATTATTCTCTTTCTGGCTTCATTGACAAGTGAAATATAAAAGTGCAGATTATGAATACTTGCCAGTTCCAAAGCTAATAATTCTCCGGCATTAAACAGATGCCTTAAGTAGGCTCTTGAATAATTTTTGCAGGTATAGCAGTCACATTTTTCATCAACTTTTGTAAAATCATCCTTAAACTTTGCATTTGTTAAAGTCAAAACCCCTTCACTTGTAAACAGAACTGCGTGTCTTGCATTTCTTGTCGGCATTACACAATCAAACATATCGATGCCCCGTTCAATAGATTCTAGAATGTTTTC
>Ga0208980_10001748_pt1 | contig 13211 bp, 15 predicted proteins | sample WetSurMetagenome_3_FD_187993 | JGI IMG/M metagenome (GOLD analysis project Ga0208980, IMG submission 187993) | Wetland microbial communities from Twitchell Island in the Sacramento Delta, sample from surface sediment Aug2011 Site A1 Bulk (version 2) | ecosystem: Environmental > Aquatic > Marine...
CGCGATCGAGATCATGCCCTTGTGGGTGCCGGGACGTCCCGACTTCCGCACCCGGATCTCGCCGAGCGGGATGTCGAGGTCGTCGTAAACCACGATCAGGCGCTCGGGCCCGGCCCCCTTCCCGTCCAGGGCGGCGCGGACGGCCGTGCCGCTCCGGTTCATGAAGGTCTTGGGCTCCACGAGCAGGACCTCCTCGCCGCCGCGGCGGGCGAGGGCCGTGCGGGACTTGAACAGCCGGCCGCGCAGCTCGACGCCCCAGGCGCGGGCCGCGCGCTCGACCAGCATGAAGCCAGCGTTGTGGCGCGTGCCCGCGTACTCGTCGCCCGGATTGCCCAGGCCAACGACCAGCCACAAGGGCTATTTCTCCTTCTTCTTCTCTCCGCCCTCGTCCTCCGCCTTCTCGGCCCGTTCCTTCTTGATGACCTCGGGCTCCTTGGGCTCCTCGGCCGCCACCTCGCCTTCCGGCTTCTCGCCGGGGAAGGGCTCTTCTTCCTTGTGCGGCATGGAGATGAGGACGAGGACGGTGTTCGGGTCGGTCAGGACCTTGACGCCGGCCGGGACGGCCATGCCCTGGACCTTGAACGATTGGTTGATGTGGAGCTCCGAGATATCGATCCCCAGGCTTTCGGGGATGTCCCGGGGCAGGCACTCGACCTCGACCTCGCGGGTCACGAAGTCGACGAAGCCGCCCTCGGTCTTGACCCCGATGGGCTCGCCGCTGTGGGCGATGGGGACGGCGACCTTGATCGGCTTGTCCATGGAGATGCGGATAAGGTCGACGTGGAGGAGCTCGTCGGTGGCCGGGTCGACCTGCAGGTCCTTGATCATGGCGTCGTACGCCTCGGCGTCGACCGCGACTTTGAAGATCGTGTTCTCGCCGGTCTCCAGGCGCATGATCTGGACGATGTCCTTCTTGCTCAGGACGAGGGGCGTCGATTCCATGGACTCCCCGTACAGGACGGCCGGGACGAATCCCTGGGCCCGGAGCCGGCGCGAAGCGTTCGTGCCCAGGCCTTGGCGTTTTTCGGTCTTGACGACGATGTTCATCATGTTCTCCTTAAGCGAACAGGGAGCTGACCGAGCTCCCCTCGTTGATCCTCCGGATCGCTTCTCCGAAGAGCTCGGCGACCGACAGGACGGCGAAACGGCCGGACGCGGCCGCCTTGTCCGTCAGCGGGATCGTATTGGTCACGAAGATCTTTTCCAGCTTGGATTGGGCGATCCGGTCCACGGCCGGACCGGACAGCACGGGGTGCGTGGCGGCGCTGAAGATGCGCTTGGCGCCCTCCGCGCTAAGCGCCCGGGCGCTTTCCGTAAGGGTCCCGGCCGTGTCGACCATGTCGTCGAAGACGACGACGTTCCGGCCGGCGACGTCGCCGATGACGTGCAGGACCTCGGCCACGTTGGGGGCCGGGCGCCGCTTGTCGATGATGGCCAGAGGGGCGTCCAGGCGCTTGGCGAAGACGCGGGCCCGGCCCACGCCGCCGGCGTCCGGGGAGACGACGGTCACGTCGTCGAGCTTGAGCGTCTTGATGTGGTTGGCCAGGACGGGCGAAGCCATGAGGTTGTCGACCGGGATCGAAAAGAAGCCCTGGATCTGGGGCGAATGGAGGTCCATGGTCAGGATGCGGTTGGCGCCGGCCTTCTCGATGAGGTCCGAGACCAGCCGGGCCGAGATCGGGACCCGCGGCTTGTCCTTCCAGTCCTGGCGGGCGTAGGGAAAGTAGGGGATGACGGCGGTGATGCGGCCGGCCGACGAGCGCTTGAAGGCGTCGATCATGAGGAACAGCTCCATGAGGTGGCTGTTCGCGTCGGACGAGCCCGATTGGATGATGAAGATGTCCTCGCCGCGGACGTTCTCGTCGATGTAGAAGCGGATCTCGCCGTCGCTGAAGCGCTTGAGCACGCAGCGGCCGAGGTCGGTCTTCAGGTACTCGACGATCTCCTGCGCCAGGGCCGGGTTCGACGATCCCGTGAATATTTTCATCGCTTCTTCCTCGCCTTATATCGTCCGAACTGGGGCGGGAGGATTCGAACCTCCGATGACGGAGCCAAAGTCCGTTGCCTTACCGCTTGGCTACGCCCCAGCACCAAGCTGGGCCCAATAGCTCTCTCGCGGCAGGGTCGCCGCGAGACGGGCGTCCGCCTCGCCGGGGAGCTTCCTCCGCGCCGCCTCGGCGCTCGCCGGGTCGGGGAAAAGTCCGTACACCGCCGAGCCCGAACCGCTGACCTGGGACACCAAGGCCCCCCGCTCCCGGAAAAAACTCGTCCAGCGCTCGAGCTCGGGATGGGCCCGGAAAATGACGCGTTCCAGGTCGTTTTCCAAAAGTCCGAAGTCGCCGGACTCCAGAAAGCGCACAATTTTACTGACTTTCCCCGGGGAAGTCAAGGAGGCGTCGACGCCGGCGTAGACGGACGGCGTCGAGATCGGGTAAGGCGGAAAGACGAACAGACACGCGAGCGGGGCCAGGTCGGCGAGCGGGGTCAGCTTGTCGCCGATCTCCTCCCCGAGGCAGAGTCCCCCCTGTAGAAAAAAGGGGACATCGGCTCCGAGGCCTCTGGCCAGACGGGCCAGCTCTCCGGCCCCCAGCCCGAGGCGCCATATCCCGTTGAGGGCGAGAAGGGTCGCCGCGGCATTTGAGCTGCCGCCGCCGAGGCCGCGGCCGGCCGGGATTCTCTTCCGAACGGCGATCCGGGCCCCTGCAGCTGTCCCCGCCTCCCTCTGGAGGAGGCTGGCGGCCCGGTGGATGAGGTTGGTCCGGTCCCAGGCGATCGAAGGATCGTCTCCGGCCAGGCCGATGAGGCCGTCCGGTGCCGGTTCCAGGTCGATCTCGTCGGCGAGGGTGACCGTCTGGAACAGCGTCCGGATGTCGTGATAGCCGTCCGGCCGCCGGCCAACGATCTCGAGACCGAGGTTGATCTTGGCGAACGACTTGACCGTCATCGGTCCAGGATCTCCAGGATCTCCTCCCACGTCTTCGGCGCGAACGCCCGAAGGAAGGCGACATCGAAGACCTCCGGCCGCGGCGGCGGATCGAAGCCGAGCTTGAGGATCTTGATCCGCCCTGAGGCGCCCGGCCCGGCCAGCCCGATCTCCCGCGGCACCGCGTCCCCCGGGAAGAAGGTCCGGACCGTGAACGAGAACTCGCCGCTCTGGCCGCGTCCGACGCGCCCCGCCGCGTCGTGTTCGACGCGCCACCCGGTCTCTCCGCCGCCCGCCGCGCCGGACTCCCAGTTCCCGGTGAGAAGCCGGATGGCCTCGTCCGGGCTCAGGGCGACGCCGAGGAACCGCTCCATCATGACGTCGGCGCTGTCCTCGGCATAGATCTTCCGGCCCGGCAGGACGAACCAGGCCCGGCCGTCGCGGAAGTAGATGAGGAAGACCGTGCGCCCGATCGGATCGACGGCCTCGATCCGCCCGAACCCGGGCCGTCGGAAGACGAATCCGAACTTGCCCTTGACCGACGCTTCGGCGCCCGCGATCGAAGCCGATCCGAAGCCTTCAACGGCCTCGACGCCGCCGGGCGGGGGGACGAGCCGGGGCGGACGGGGCGCGCATGCGCCGAGCCAGGAGAACAGGAGGACCAGGGATCCGGCGAGACGAACGCGGGCGCGTTCGACCGGCCTAATGGAAGCCATAATCTGTGGTCTTGGGAGGCGTCTTCTTGGCCTCTTCCTCCAGCTTCTTCTTTCGGAAGAGGGGATAGAAGGGGGATTTGACGCGCCGGCCGAAGCAGGACATGTTCGGGTTGAGGATGAGGAGAAGGATGAAGGCGGCGAAGACGATCAGGATCGCCGTCATGCTCCATTTCATCGTCAGGACCCTTGGGCCATCACGCGTACGGACGGCCGAATTCTATGTCCGGCGGATGGCCGACGCCTCACTCGTGGCTTTCGGGCTCTTCCTGAAAGATCGGGATCTTGGATTTCTCCTTTTCTTTCCCGAGATAGTGGCCGAGGAAGAACACCGTGCCCAGCGTCAGGACCGCCAAGAGAAATTTGAAGAAGCCTTTCATCGCAACCTTCCCTCCCTCATTCTATGGAAATGCCCGAAAAAGTCAACCGGTTGCAATTTCGAAACCGCGCCGATATAGTGAAAGCGCGGGCGCGCGCCCGGCGCGCCGCGGAGAACGCCGATGCCGAAGACCCTTCGAGCCCTGGCCCTTCTGCTCCTCCTCGTCCCCGCCGCCGCCGCCGGTCAGGGCATCCGGCGGGCCGTCTTCGCCGGCCAGTTCTATGCGGCCGATCCGGTCCGGCTGGCCGCCGAGATCGACGGCTACCTGGCCGAGGCCAAGCCGGCCTCCCTACGCGCCGGCCGGGTCGTCGGCCTCATCGCCCCCCATGCCGGATATGTCTATTCCGGGCGGACCGCCGCCGCCGCTTACGCGCTCGTCCGCGGCCGGGCCGTCGACACGGTGGTCATCATCGGGCCCTCCCATCGCTTCGCCTTCGAGGGCGTTTCGATCTGGCCCGACGGCGGGTTCGAGACCCCTCTCGGGACTGCCCGGGTCGACGCGGACCTGGCCAAAGCGCTGGCCAAAGCGACCGGTTCCCGGTTCCAGCCCGAGGCCTTCGCCGAAGAGCATTCCGTCGAGGTCCAAGTCCCGTTCGTCCAGAGAGCTCTGCCCGGGGCGGCCATTGTCCCCATCGTCATGGGCGCCCAGACGCGATCGACCATCCGGACCCTGGCGGCGGCCCTGACCAAGGCCTGCCGCGGCCTGAACGTCCTGGTCGTCGCGTCGACCGACCTTTCGCACTTCCTGCCGAAGGACCGGGCCGAGACGACGGACGCGGCCACGGCCGCCCTGATCGAAGCCATGGAGACGGACGCCATCATCCGCAAGGTCGAGGCGGACGAGAACATCATGTGCGGCGGCGGGCCGGTCGCGGCCGTGCTGATGATGGCCGAAAAGGCGGGCCGGCCCCGGGTCGCGATCCTGGCCCGGACCGATTCGTCCGCCTTCGGCGGTCCCGTCGTCGGCTATCTCGCCGCCGCGGTCGTAGCCGGCGAGGCCCCGGACGAATTCACCCTGACGGCCGGCGAGAAGGCCGACCTCCTGAAGCTGGCTCGGGCCGCCCTGACGGAGTATCTGGCGCGGCGGACCGAGATCGACGACCTGACCGGGAGGGACGCGTTCCGCGTCCCGCGCGGCGCGTTCGTGACCCTCACGAAGGGCGGCGAGCTGCGCGGCTGCATCGGTTACATCGAGCCCGTCCTGCCGCTCGGGCGGGCGGTCATCCGCACCGCGATCTACGCGGCGACCGAGGACCCGCGGTTCCCGCCGGTCACCCCGGCCGAGCTCAAGGACGTCCGGGTCGAGATCTCCGTCCTGACCCCGGCCCGGGAGATCGCCGACCCGCGCCTGGTCCAGGTCGGCACCCACGGCCTCATCGTCGAAAAGGACGGGGCCAAGGGCGTGCTGCTGCCCCAGGTGCCCCGGGAGTTCGGCTGGGACCGCGAGGAGTTCCTCGACCAGGTCTGCCTCAAGGCCGGGCTGCCCCGGGACGCCTGGAAGCGCGGGGCGCGGCTCTCCGTTTTCGAAGCCATCGTTTTTCATGAGTAGCTCGGCCCGTTGCCCAGGCCTAACGTCGGTCGCTCGGGCTCCTCGGGGGTCATCTCCGTTCGCCGCGGTGATTTTTCAGGCCGTTCAGTTCACCCGGGCTCGAGCGCCCGCCGCGGCCAGCGCGGCGGCCATCGTCGCGAAGGGCTTTTCTGCTATAATAAGCCATTGATTCCTTGGAGTCAGACGAAGATGCCGATCTACGAATACCAGTGCACGAAGTGCCACGACGTCTGTGAAGTTCTCCAGAAAACAAAGGACAAGCCCCCCGAAAAATGTCCCAAATGCGGCGGGCCGGTGGTCAAGAGGATCTCCTCGCCGGCCATCCAGTTCAAAGGCCAGGGCTGGTACATCACCGACTACGCCAAGAAAAGCTCGCCCGTCGCGGAGGGCAAGCCCGAGCCGAAGGGCGGGGCCAAGCCCGAAAGCAAGACGGAGAAAAAATCCGGCGCCGCCGAGACGGCCGGACCCAAGTCCGACAAATCCTCGTCGTAGCCGTCCGATCGGAGGTCTTCGCCACCGGCGAACGCAGGCCATGAAGACGCGACCGGCCGTGTTCCTCGACCGCGACGGCACTCTCAACGAAGACATCGGCTACCCGGCCGATTTCCGTCAGGTCCACATCTACCCCGCCGCGTTCGAGGCCGTCCGCCTCCTGAGGCGGGCCGGCTTCGCCGCCGTCGTCGTCACCCACCAGTCCGGCGTCGGCCGCGGCTACTTCGACGCGGCCGAGCTCGACGCCCTCCATGCCCGTTTCGCCGAGGAGTTCGCCAGCCGCGGCGCCCGGCTTGACGGGATCTACGCCTGCCTGCACGGGCCGGACGACGGCGCCTGCGCGTGCGCCAAGCCCCAGCCCGGCCTGGGCCTCCGCGCGGCCCGCGAGCTCGGCCTCGATCTCGGGTCGTCCTACATGGTCGGCGACAAGACGGTCGACGTCCTCTTCGGCCGCGCCATCGGCGCCGCCCCGGTCCTCGTTCTCACCGGCTACGGGCGCGCCTCCGTCGCGGGCCTCGCCAACGGCGGCATCCGGCCGGCCCACGCGGCCCCCGGCATCCTCGAAGCCGCCGCCTGGATCCTCGAACAGGGGAGGTCGACCGGCCATGGTCCGGTTTGACGACATCCTCGAAAAGGTCGCCTCCTACATCAGCGAGAAGGAGGTCGCGGCCCTGCGCAAGGCCTACGTCTTCGCCGGCCAGGCCCACAAGGGGCAGGTCCGCCGCTCCGGGGAGCCGTACCTCAGCCATCCGCTCGAGGTGACCGATTATCTGGCCGACATGCGCCTCGACAAAACGACTCTCGTCGCCGCCCTCCTCCACGACGTCCTCGAGGACACGGACACGACCGCGGCGGCCCTGCGCGAAAGCTTCGGCCGGGAGGTCGCCGACCTCGTCGAGGGCGTGACCAAGATCAGCCGGGTCCAGGAGGTATCGCCCGAAGTCCGCCGGGCCGAAACCATCCGCAAGATCATCCTGGCCATGACCGACGACATCCGGATCATCTTCATCAAGCTCGCCGACCGGATCCACAACCTCAAGACCCTCCGCTACCTCGACGAGGAACGGCAGCGGCAGATCGCCCGCGAGACGCTCGACATCTACGCGCCCATCGCCAACCGCCTCGGCATGGGCCGCATCCGGGCCGAGCTCGAGGACCTGTCGTTCCGCTACGTCGCGCCGGAGGAGTTCGCCAAGATCGCCGCGGCCGTCGAGCCCCAGCGGAAGGCGGCCGAGGCCGAGCTCGCGGCCATGAAGCGGTCGCTCGAGGGCCTCATCGCGGGAAACGGCCTGCCGGCCGAGATCTTCTTCCGGATCAAGCGCCCCTACAGCGTTTGGAGCAAGATGAAGCGCCGGGACATCGGCTTCGACCAGGTCTTCGATTTCCTGGCCCTCCGCGTCATCACGGATTCGGTCAAGGACTGCTACGCCATTCTCGGCATCATCCACCAGCGCTGGCCGCATCTGCCCCAGCGCTTCCGCGACTTCATCGCCATGCCCAAGCCGAACCTCTATCAGGCCCTCCATACGACCGTGATCACCGAGGACCGGAAGATGTTCGAGATCCAGATCCGGACCCGGGAGATGCACGACCTCGCCGAGAACGGCATCGCCGCCCACTGGCGGTACAAGGACGACGCGCCGGCCGGCCCCATGCTCGAGGACCGGCGGTTGCATTGGCTCCGGGAGATGGCCGCCCTGTTCGAGGAGAAGAAGAACCCCGAGGAATTCCTGCGCACCCTCAAGACCAACCTCATCCCGGAGGAAGTGTATGTCTTCACGCCCAAAGGCAAGGTCATCAACCTGCCCCCCGGCGCGACGGCCCTCGACTTCGCTTTCAAGATCCATACGGAGGTCGGTCTCCACGCCTCGGGGGCCCGCGTCAACGGCTCCCCGGCCCCCCTCAAGACCGCGCTCCGGACCGGCGACATCGTCGAGATCCTGACTGCCGCCGAAAAGGCGCCGACGCGGGGCATGCTCGCGGCCGCGGCCACCGCCGGGGCCCGCCAGCAGCTCCGCCGCTCGCTCAATCTCAAGAGCCGGACCTCGAGCGTGGCGCTCGGCCGGAAGCTGTGGGAAAAGGAGGTCCGGAAATTCGCCCTGCCCGCCGACCTGCGGCGGGAAGAAGCCCAGGCCCCGCGCTTGGCCGCGGTCCTCGGGCCGCGGGCCGTCACCATGGAGGAATTCTACCGGCAGGCGGGATTGGGGCGGATCGTCATCGATCCGGATCTCGTCAGGACCGTTCTCGGCCCGGTCGAGCCTCGCCGGCCCGGGCTCGTCGCCAAGACGGCGGCCCGGCTCGTCCCCGGGCCGGGGCCGGGCGTGCGGATCAAGGATATCGACGGCCAGATGATCAAGCTGGCCAAGTGCTGTTCGCCGGTCAAGGGCGAACCCGTCGTCGGCTACATTACGGCCGGCCGGGGCCTGACCGTCCATTCCCTGCGCTGCCCGCGCGTGAGCAAGGAGATCCTCGACGGCCAGCGGCTGGTCGAGGTCTCGTGGGATCCCTCTTTCGCCGGGACGTTCAAGGCCCGGCTCCTGGTCAAGTCCGAGGACTCGCCGGGGGTCCTGGCCAAGGTCGCCGCGGCCGTCGCCGACCTCGAAGGCAACATCTCCAAAGCCGAAGCCTCGATGGTCGTCGAAGGCAAGGCCCGGATCACGCTGGACGTCACGATCCGGGACTTTCGGCACCTCGAGGCCATCTCGAGGCGGATCAGCGGATTGAAGGAAGTCCTGTCGGTCGACAGGATCTGATCGATCTTAGGCGGCCTTGGCCACTTTGCCGGAGCGCAGGCACCGCGAGCAAACCCAGATCTGGCGGACGCCCTTGGGCGTCTGGGCTTTGACGTGCTGGAGGTTGGGCTTCCACTTTTTCGGGGAGGACTTGTGGGAATGGCTGACGCTATGCCCAAAAACAGGGCCTTTTTTGCAGATCTCGCAGATTTTCGGCATGTTCGTATCTCTCTCGTCTCGATTCGAGCCGCATTAATACCATAATTCCGGCCGGGAGGCAAGTCCGCCCGCCTCGCCCGCCTCGCCGGGCTTGACCCCGGCTCGGGAAAAACATACCCTTGTCCGGGGGTAGGCATGAAACGCCCGGTCCTTCTCGCGGTCGTCCTCTCCGGCCTGTTCCTGGCCGGCGCCTGCGCCAGGCCGAACGTCCCCGGCCCCCTGGAAGCGGGCGTGGCCGCGGCTCGCGAGGACCGCTGGGACGAAGCCGTCCGGCTCTGGACATCGGCCCTCGAACAGGACCCCGGGTCCGCCGCCGCCCATAACAACCTGGCCGTCGCCCTGGAGAAAAAGGGGGATTGGGACGGGGCCGGCCGGGAATACGAAGCCGCCCTGCGGCTCGCTCCGGACAGCTCCGAGATCAAGGTCAACTACGAATCTTTCAAGCTCCGGCTCGCGGCCGGCCGGAAGAAAGTTCCATGAGAGCCCGCGCTTTCGTCATCATCGCCGCCGGGCTCGCGGCCGGCGCCGCCTGCCGGAGCCTGGAGCCCGTCCTCGTCCACGTGGACATGCCTGGCGTCTCGCCGTTCCCGTCCGGCGCCTTCGCCGAGGTCGTCGTCACGGAGTTCCGCAACGAGGCCCCGCTCGCGGACCTGGATGTCGGGCGCGATCTCCAAGCCTATCTGGCCGACGGGCTGCGCCGCGCCTTCCGGGGCACGGTCTCGCTCCGGCCGCGGCCGGACGACGACACGCCGGCCCCGTCGTACTGGAAGGAGGCCGCGGGCGGACGCGAGCGCCTCGTCTTCCTGACCGGCTCGGTCCGGCTGACGTCCGAGGTCCGCAAAGCCCTCAAGGGCGGGAAGGTCCCGCTCGACAGCCCCTTCGACCCCGCCAAGCGCGCCCTCATCGAACAGATCCGCTGGACCCTCGTCGTCGATCTCTCCGTTGTTTCCGGCGAGAGCGGCGAGGTGCTCTTCGCCAAGGTCTTCCGGGAGGACCGCGACTATATCGATCTCGAAAAGCCGGCCGATTTCGCTCTCTCCGACACGTCCGCGGGCTTCCGCGACCGGCTGTTCCAGGCCTTCCTCGGCTCTCCGACGATCGAAAAGCGGAGCCTCCTCCGGCGCTGACCGCGGACCTGCCTAAGCGCGTCAAAAGGCAGAGTTTTCCTCACCCTCCGGGGCCTCGGGCGGGGGCCGTTTTTGGCCCCTTTTTTGGCCCTCCGGGACCGCTCACCCGGCCCGTTCCCGAACGCGCCGCCGACAGCCCGGCCGACCCGCGTCCGGGCCCGTTTTCCCCTAAAAAAAAGCTTGTAAAGGCCCCCCCGGAGTGCTATTATTCACGGGCCTCTCCCGGACGATAGCCTGTCCGGGAGTGAATTTTCCACAGATGTGGAAAATTCTGTGGAAAAAATAGCAGCCCCCATGGAACTTAAAGAAAATCAAAACCCTTGGATCCAGATCCTGCGGGCGGTCGAAACCAAGATCGATCCCAATTCCTTCGAGACCTGGTTCGATCCCACGACGTTCATTGGCCGCGAACAGGATTGTTTGTACATCAAGGTCCCCAACGCATACTTCCGCGACTGGCTGTCCTTTCATTATTCCAACATCATCGCCGATTCCTGCCGCGACCTGTTCGGCAAAACCCTGGATATCCGCTATATCCATGAAGATACGCCGACGGCGTTCATGCGCCGCTCCCCGGACGATCGGAAGACCAAGCAGGGTAACGCGGTCAATCCCAACCTCAATCCCAATTACACCTTCGAGAATTTCGTCGTCGGCAGCTGCAATCAGTTCGCCCACGCCGCCGCGTCGGCCGTGGCCAAGAATCCGGCCAAGTCGTACAACCCTCTTTACATCTACGGCGGGGCCGGGCTCGGCAAGACCCACCTAATGAACGCCATCGGTCATTTCTCCCTTCAGCAGAACCCGCGGGCCAAGATCCTCTACGTCACGACCGAGAAGTTCATGAACGATCTCATCAACCATCTCCAGTACGGCAAGGTCCTGGAGTTCCGCGAAAAATACCGGAGCGTCGACCTCCTGCTCATGGACGACATCCACTACCTGTCGGGCCGCGAGCGGACCAAGGAAGAGTTTTTCCACACCTTCAACCACCTTTATGACAGCCAGAAGCAGATCGTCATCTCCAGCGACTGCCCCCCGAAGGAGATCCCCCATCTCGAGGAGCGCTTCCGCTCCCGCTTCGAATGGGGCCTGATCGCCGACCTCAAGCCGCCGGACATCGAAACCCGCATCGCCATCCTCAAGAAGAAGGCCGAAGCGGAGGCCGTCAGCCTGCCCGAGAGCGTCTCGCTCTACATCGCCGACAAGGTCCAGAACAACATCCGCGAGCTCGAGGGGTACATGAGGCGGGTCATCGCCTTCGCCTCCCTTAAGGGCGAGCGCATCGATCTGGACCTGACCAAGGAAGCCCTCAAGGGCCTGCTCGATTCGTCGACGACGATCGTCACTGTGGAAAAGATCCAGAAGCACGTCTGTCACAAGTTCAAGATCAAGCCCTCTCAGCTCAAATCGAAGAACAATTCCCCCAAGATCTCCTTCCCCCGCCAGATCGCCATGTACCTAGCCAAGGAACTGACCAACTCGTCCCTGCCCGAGATCGGCAAGAAATTCGGTGGAAAACACCACACCACGGTCATCCACAGCATCCGCAAGATCGAAAGGATGCGGACCGACGATCCCGAATTCAACAAAGAGATCAACAGCCTGATGGCCTTCATCCAATGAGGGATAACAAGGCTTTCCCGGAGTTACACACATATTCAGAGGACTTTCTTATTTCTTTTCTTGATTTAATATTTTGTTATGATTTAAATAAGAAGAATAAAGAAGAAGGATCCCGAGCGCGAAAGGTGACGATATGAAATTCTCCCTGCCCAAAGAAACTTTCCTCGAGGAACTGCAGATCCTCCAGGGCATCGTCGAGAAACGGAACACGATGCCCATCCTGGCCAACATCATGATGAACGTGTCCGCCGCGGACATCGAGCTCGTCGGGACGGACCTCGAGGTCGGGCTGCGAACGCACTTCGGGGCGGACATCGAAAAACCGGGGGCGATCACCGTCAACGGCAAGAAGATCTTCGAGATCGTCAAGTCGCTGCCGGAAGGCCAGAAGGTCGAGGTCGAGTTGAAGGACGAGACCCTCGAGATCCGGGCCGGCGAGAGCGAATTCAAGGTCCTGTGTCTGGCCAAGGAGGATTATCCCCAGGTTCCGGACGCGAAGTTCGAGCAGGGCATCGTTCTGCCCCTGGCGGACGTCAAAGCTATGATCGACCGCGTGTTCTACGCGATCACCCAGGAGCAGCGCTATTACCTCAACGGGGCCCTGCTCTGCCTGAAGAACCGGCAGATCGAGCTCGTCAGCACGGACGGCCACAGGCTGTCCTATACGAAAAAGGTCGAGGACGGCCTGAAGATGGACAAGGACCTGAGCGTCATCGTCGCCAAGAAGACGCTGAACGAGATCCGGAAATTCGAGGACGAGACCGTCGCCTTCGATCTCGACGAGAACAATCTCTTCTTCAAGGTCGGCGCGCGGACGCTCATCTCCCGCGTCATCGAGAGCAAGTTCCCAAATTACCAGGCGGTCATTCCCAAGGACAATCCCGGGCGGCTGGTGATGGGCCGGGCGGAGCTGGCCGACGCCATCCGGCGCGTGTCGCTCCTGTCGGCCGAGCGGTCCAAGGGGATTAAGTTCACCATCGAGAAGAACCGGGTCCGCCTCTTCTCCTCGAACCCGGAGATCGGCGAGGCCCGGGACCGGCTGACCGTCGAGTACAAAGGCCAGGACCTGGAAGTCGGCTTCAACGCCCAATACCTGCTCGATTTCCTCACGGCCATCGACGCCGACAAGGTCGTCTTCGAGCTCAAGGACGAGAACAGCGCCGTGTTGATGCGGCCGGAAGCCGAGGAAGGCCTGACGAGCATCTACGTCCTGATGCCGATGAAGATCTGAGGGATCCCTCTCTCCGGCCTTGCTCGGATATCGCCTCTAGCTCCCCGGCCCGGCGGGGATCCCCTCATTTCGGCTTTGCTCGGGGTATCGCTCCGAACCCCCCGCCTACGGGGAGCGAACTCTTGGAAGCGGACCTCAGAATCACGGCTGAGTGCTCGAAGCCGGGATTCTGATAGATATCTTCAAAGAGTGCTTTTCAAAGATATTTCCCAGAATAGCG
>Ga0208980_10001749_pt1 | contig 13204 bp, 14 predicted proteins | sample WetSurMetagenome_3_FD_187993 | JGI IMG/M metagenome (GOLD analysis project Ga0208980, IMG submission 187993) | Wetland microbial communities from Twitchell Island in the Sacramento Delta, sample from surface sediment Aug2011 Site A1 Bulk (version 2) | ecosystem: Environmental > Aquatic > Marine...
AAATGAACAATCTTTACAGTTAATTATCCTGAGCACACGCCTGTAAAGCAATTACAACGGATAGACGAGTGGAAAATTACTCCCCATAAAGCCCTCCAATTTTTTGACTGAATAATTGTTGATTTAGTATTAGAAATAAAAATGCATTGAGATCATTTCTCAATGATCCATTAAGATTGACTAATAAATTTTTTTTGAGAAAAAATTCTAAAAGAAAAGACTGCATACCCTCGAACCTTTTCTAAAGGTTAAATGAAAAACTATATTTAATTGCAGCAAATGAATCTCCTTGAGAGTACCACAATTTAGAAGTTAATTAGTTTTTATTATTTTTAACGACAGCCCAGCTAAGTAAGAAAGTTATTATTGCCCTAAATTCTGCTTCAAATTCTCCGCAACTTTAATAAAAAAAATACCTATTGTCAAAAAATCTGACGTTATTTTTTTATTAATTTTTTTTTCGGTTCATACCACAAAAAATGCCAGAATTTTTTCTCGCTGAGTTTTAACTTTATGTTAATCGCCGTAAGCTTTTGTTTTTACTACTAGAAGTAAACTATGACAAAATTGTCGTGCAGTTGGTCTACGATTTGAATTTAATAAACATATCTTTAGCGAACAGATATGAACTAAATGAATTAGAAAAAATTATTATATCTCCGAGAATATTTCTACGCACTTTTGAAATACAAAAAGGGAAGAATTAGACCATTATTAGTAAAAAAATGGTCTGCCAAAATTCATACTAAGATAAAAAATGATTGCGACAATTTTAAAATTATTTCTTTAGTTATTAAGTCAGAGATTTTAGGAGTGAGGAGTTGTAGAAATAATCTTCTTAATGAAAATGTAAAATATATTTTTAAATATTCATTAGTAGAAATTAATCATACCAATAATGAATAAGAGTCTCGCAGATTTTTTCTATAATATTTAAAACAAAAAACCCTCTAAACTTATTGTTTGGAGGGTTATGCTGTGGGCCCAGATGGACTTGAACCACCGACCCTCTGATTATGAGTCAGATGCTCTAACCAACTGAGCTATGAGCCCAAAAATTCGAGGCCAAATTTAATATTAATCACTACTTAATGCAATATTACTGCAAGGATGTTAATTTTATTCAGCCTAGAGCAGTTTTTTAATTTTTTCAATTGTCAGCGGTGCTGATCCCTCAAAATGGTTGTTCACATTTACGAATAAATCAACTTCATTTGCTTGAAGCTCTTTAATCATTTCGACAACTGATTTGATTTCCGTATCTCGACTAATATATATCTGATTCCAATTGTCGTTAGCAATTTTCTCAATGCCCTTTCTGTCCGGTCCGTGCAGCCTGATTATAGCAAGATTCTTTATATGTTTTTTGAACTTTGAATATATCTCTCTTATTGGGGGCATATAGTATCCCTCGAGAAAAACATGAAACAAATTTTGGTTTGAAAGAAACTCAAAATATTTTTCATTCAGATAATTGGGATTTCTGATTTCAATTCCGATTGGCGGAACCTTATTACCAAGCTTTTTTTGAAATTCTAAAAATTTTAACTGAAAGTCCGATAACGAATTCATCTTTTGCTTGTTCAAATATTCAAATTGAAAGATAAGACAGCCAGTTTTCTTAATTATCGGTTCAATTGTATTGAGAAATTCGTTGAAGATTTCAACAGACAGAAAAAAAGGATTTGTCCTTAAAGGGTCTTCTTTTACATCGTTATAGAAATGAGTTAGTGTAATAGAATTTGGAATTTTGATAGTGAATAGAAAATCATCAGGTACAGATTTCGCGTATTCTTCAACAACATTTTTTTGAGGTAAGACAAACTTTGCAGGTGGGAAAAGCGACCAGAACCATTGGTCTATTTCAACAGTGTTAAATTTTTGAGAATATTCTTTAAGATGATTTTTACTTCTGGAATCGCTGTATACAATTCCTTTCCAGGAATCATATTTCCAGCTGCAAGTTCCAATTCTGATCATACTAAATAATTTTTATTAAGTATTCGTAGTATCTTTTTCAGCTTTTAAAGTATCGTTTAAATCATAGTTCTTTTCAAAAATTACTTCGCCATTGTTATCGTATTGAAACCAAATTCCGATACGTTCGCCATCCCGATAACTTCCTTCTTCTCTTTTCTTTCCATCAGAATAATTCCAAACCCACTTACCTTGCGGTAAATCATTAATAAAATAACCTTCAGATTCAATTTGACCATCAGGGAAAAAATATTGCCACTTGCCTACATTTCTATTACTATCAAGCTGACCTTCAATTTGAATTTTTCCATCAGGGAAGAATATCCGAAATTCACCATGTTTAAAACCATCTTTCACATCATACTCAACAATTTTATTATCAACTAAAGCTCTTTCCCTACCAGTAAACGGAATATTACTTCCTTCTTTATATAAAAGATTATCTTTGATTATCAAGGAAGATTTTGGCACCTCTTCTTTTCTACACGAAAAGATCAAAACAGAAATTAAAATTAGGAGAATGGAGAAAAGTTTCATTTGCTTGAACATATTTACTTTGAGTGATTGATAAAATGTTTCGGGAGTGAATATTTTTTAACTAAGTTCTTTATAACCAGATAAAAGTTTTTTCTTTGTATCGGCAAGATCTTGTGAGATAACTTTAACCTCACCAATAACCGGCATAAAGTTACTATCACCATTCCATCTCGGTACAATATGAAAATGAATGTGGTCTGCAATTCCAGCTCCGCCAGCTCTTCCAAGATTGGCACCGATGTTAAATCCTTGAGGTGAATAAATTTTCTGTAAAACTTTTTCGGCAAGAATTATTTCATCCATCATCTCGTGTGATTCATCAGCGGATAATTCTTCGATTGAACCAAGATGCCTTTTTGGTACAATAAGTAAGTGACCATTATTATATGGATAAAGATTCATAACAATAAGAGTATTTTCCTTTTTGCGAACCACGAGGTTGCTCATATCAAAAATATCTTTATCAATGGCTTCGCAAAAAATACAATTGCCTTGAGATTGCCCATCTTTAAATGATTCTATATATTTAGATCTCCACGGAGACCAAAGATTTTTCATTTCAATTATTAATAAATAAAGGCGGATACGATCCGCCTGATTTAACAAACGATTTAATTATTTTCTTCTTCGCGTGATTTCTTGTATTCTTCAATCACTTTTTGTTCAACTTCTTTCGGCATTTCTTCATAATGGTCGAACTTACGTTTATGGACTCCTCTTCCCTGGGTTAGGCTTCTCAAATTTGAAGAATACTTATAGAGTTCAGCAAGCGGAACAAGAGCTTTAATTATCTGGAATCGTCCATCGCTGTCCATCCCAAGAATTTTTCCACGCTTACTGGATATATCACCCATTACATCACCCATATATTCTTCAGGAACTTTCACTTCAACTTCGTAAATTGGTTCAAGTAATACCGGTTTTGCCTCAAGAAATCCTTTCTTAAATCCCTGGCTTGCAGCAATCTTGAAAGACATTTCATCTGAATCAACTGTATGATAAGTTCCGTCAAAAAGAGTTACTCTTACATCAATAACCTTATTACCAGCAAGCACACCTTTCGTCATAGTTTCAATTATTCCTTTTTCAACGGCTGGAATAAATCTGCCTGGAACAACACCGCCAACAATTGCATTAACAAACTCAAATCCCTTTCCTCTGGGAAGCGGTTCCATTTTAATATGGATATGACCATACTGACCACGACCACCTGACTGCTTTTTGTGTTTATATTCAACATCATTAGCAACGGCTTTAATAGTCTCCCTGTAAGGAATTCTTGGTTCAACAAGATCGACTTCAACACCGTATCTGTCTTTCAATCGTTTAACGGCAAGCATAAGCTGAAGTTCGCCCTGTCCGGAAATAATCGTTTGAGATATTTCAGGATCAAATTTTACGTTGAATGATGGATCTTCTTCGTGCAAAGTGTGAAGACCTGTGGCTATCTTATCTTCGTCACCTTTTGCTTTTGCTTTTATAGCTCCCCTGATAACAGGCTCAGGAAATTCTATTGGATCTACGATCACTGAATAATTCTTAGAAGCAATTGTGTTGTTTGTATGCGTATCTTTTAATTTTACTACAGCTGCAATATCACCAGCAACAACTTGAAAAATATCTTTACGGTTATGTCCGTTAAGTGTGAAAAGCTGATTTAATCTTTCAGTCTTATTATTATTCTCATTCAATAAATCCATTCCAGGTGATACTTTACCTGAGTATAATTTGAAAAGCGAAAGTTCACCAACGTGCTGTTCTGAAATTGTTTTGAAAATAAATAAAACCGGTTCACCTCTGGGATCAACTTTAACTAAAACAGGTTCATTTTTGTTCGCAAGTTTAGAACTTACTGGTCCTCTTTCAATGGGTGATGGAAAATAGCTGCTTGCAAAATCGAGAAAATTATTTATTCCGACTGCTTTTGTTGAGGATAATGCAAATACCGGAGCGAGATTTCCATTAATAATTGAAGCTTTTAGTCCTTTCTTCAGATCTTCGTCGGAGAGTGCGCCTTTCTCGAAATATTTATTCATCAACTCCTCAGAGTACTCAGCAACTTTTTCAATTAACTGAGTTCTGAAACTTTCAGCTTGTTCCTTTAATTTTCCTGAGACATCCGATTCAGTTACACTTCTGCTTCCTACTTCACCATATGTGTAAGCCTTCATCGTAATTATATCGACGACACCATTAAAAGTAATTCCTTCTGAAACTGGAAATGTTATTATGGTAGCACCGGGATGCATTCTGTGTTTAATATTTTCGTAAGTTTCAAAGAATGTAGAATGCTCGTTATCGACTTTATTAATTATTATTGAAGACGGCAATCTGTATTCATCAATAATACTTTTTGCGGCATCGGTTCCTACTTCTATCCCTTCTGCAGATTTCACAACTATGACTGCTGTGTCGGCTACTTTTAATGCACTCTTTACGTCGCCGATAAAGTCAGAAAAACCAGGAGCGTCAATAATATTAATTTTAGTATTATTCCATTCAACATTCATTAATGAAGATGAAATAGAAATCTGTTTATCAATTTCGTTTGGTGTGTAATCTGAAACTGTATTACCATCTTCAATCTTTCCGATCCTATTAATTTCTTTTGCGGTATAAAGAAAAATTTCCGAAAGTGTAGTTTTACCGCTTCCGCCGTGACCGACTAATGCAATATTTCGTATAGCCTCCGAAATATACTCTTTCAATGGTATCCTCCTGGAAGAATTTAGTTAGTATGAAATTTATTTTTTAAGGTAGCTGAGAAAAGTACTTACTCCGTTCGAGATTGCTTTAAACTGATTGATGACACCCATTACAGGTCCATCTATTCCGGTTCTTATTTTTTCTTCAAATTCCAGAATCCTATCTACTCTGTCCTTCACGCTGAAAACTATTCCCTTTGTAGCTTCCAATTGTCTTTTCGCATGATCACTCAAATCTGAAAGCTTATCAGTAAGATCGGACAGCGATGTCACCAATGGTTCAAGCCTGTCGGACAGGCTGCTAATATCTTTCTGTAAGTCTTGAATTGATCGTGTTATCCTACCCACATAAACTATTAAGAAAACGATCAGAGCCGAAACAGAGATCAAAACAATAGCTGTTAATACATCAATTAATGTCATTGAAAATATTATTCCGCTGAATGTTTTGTTTCTTTATATGCATCAACACCGGCTTTTATTGCATCCTTAATCTGTTCTCTTTTATGTTCAAAAGATTCTTTACCGGTCTTTACAGAATCAGTCACTTTATCTTTTGCATCTTTGTAAACTTTTTCTGCATCTTTCATAAGTTGATCAGATTTATCCTTGGCGTCTTTTATCAGTCTTTCCGATCTTTTCTTACCTTCATTAATCATATCAACAGCTTTTACTTTTGCCTGTGAGATATATTTTTCAGCATCATCAAGATACTCTTCACCTTTTTCTTTAATATCTTTTCTCAATTCCTTACCACTCTTTGGTGCAAAAAGTAATGCGACAGCTGCGCCTAAGGCTCCTCCTGCGAAAAAGCCTATTAAAAGACCTTTTTTAAAATTACTTCCTTGTCCCATAATCGATTCCTTTCCTTTTTAGTGGGGAACAAAAATACCAACCATATTCCTTTAAATCAAGGAATACGCTTCATAATAAAGTAGCTATTAATTCTTAGAGAATTCAACTGTAAGTTCCTAATTACCTTAGCGGAAAATTTCGAGCACTAATACTCAATAGAAACATTCTTCAATCTTATTTAATGAATTAAGCTTATTGGAGTTTAATTTTTCCGAATCTCTTTTGATAGAATGATAAGCTTACAATTCCAACAAGTACTGCAAACCAGAGTGTAACGGCCCTGACAATAAAAGTTGTTGTAACTGAAATATCTGCTGTTATTCCTTTTTCAATCAAAAGATAAGTTAATGATCCTTCGGTTAATCCCAGTCCTCCCGGTAACATCGAAATTGCACCCACAATAGTTGAAAAACTGTAACTGAAAGACGCCCAAAGAAGTCCAAAATTCACATCGAAGTTTACTAGAATAAAATAATAGCCTAAACATTCAAAGCCCCATGAAATTAAACTCAGAAATGTCATCAAAATAAGCGGCTTAAGTTTTAATAGTTGATATGAGCTTTCATATGCTGAATGAATATTGTGGATATATTTTTTTATAATAGGAATTTTTTCTGAAAGGTTGATGATTGGAATGGCAATCTTTTTATTGCTGATAATGATTATCAGGATTATAAAAAAAGCTGCAACTATGATTGTAAAATTTCCACCATAATCAAATACATATGCACCGACAATTGCGATTAAAAGTAATGACAAAAAATCCGTAATACGTTCAGCCAGGATAATTGGTGCAGTTTTGCTGATTGGCTCACCAGTAATTTCTTTAACAAGAACAGATTTAAGTACTTCACCAAGTTTGGCAGGAGTAACACTCATTATCAATCCAGACATAAAAGTTGAGAGCGAATCGATTTTTTTCATTTTAACTTTTACGACTGAGAGATAATAATCCCATTTTAAAAAACGAGCAAAGTAATTTAAGAAGGAGAGCAACAGCAACAATGGAACAAGCAGAAGATTGAATTTTTTAAATGCATTTATGACTTGCGTAAGATCAGCATAGATAGTAAAAGCAAGATATATAACTCCGGCAATTACTACTGAAATGATAACTTTTTGTTTAAGTTTTTTTAGCAAGTCAGGTTACTTTCCGAAGTGCACTGTATAACTTAGTCAATGGTAATCCAACAACATTATAATAACATCCATGGATTCGTTTGACAAACACAGCTCCAAAATCATCCTGGATACCGTAGGCACCTGCTTTATCCATCGGACTGCCACCATCTACATAATCAATTATCTCATCTTTATTAAGTGCCCGAAATTCAACTTCAGTTTTTTCATGTTCAAAAAGCAGCTTATTAGTTTTTTGATTTAGTACACATAAACCAGTGTAAACTGTATGCACATTCCCGCTCAATTGAGTTAAAATTTTGATAGCATCTGTTTTGCTGGTTGGTTTTCCAATAACTTTTCCTTTTAGTACAACTATTGTATCTGCAGTAATAATGATGCTGTTATTAACTCTGTTTTTTGCTATATCCATTTTTTCATTTGCAAGCCGCTTAACACAATCAATAGGATGTTCGCCGTCTAAGAAATCTTCAATCGAGTTCACAGAAAATGCTTTGAAATTAATTCCAAGTTGTTTGAGAAGCTTACGTCTGCGAGGAGATTTTGACGCCAGGTAAATTGGTAATCTAGTCTTAATCATTCATGTTTCCTGTTTCAGTTCCGGGAAAATAGTGATTTAAAATGTCTTCGTACTTCCAACCTTTTTGTGATAGTGCGATTGCACCCCACTGGCAAAGCCCCACACCATGACCAAAACCGTGACCGAATAATTCAACATTGTCTGAATTCATTTTTAGATCGAACAAAGTGCTCCAAAGAATATTTTTTCCATCCGCAGTTCTGATTATACTTCTAATTTCATTTCCTTTTATTATTATAGATTTTTTTTCTCCATTCTCACTGGTGACAATTATTTCCATCTCATTCACTCTTCCTGAATCAAACCTGGTCAGTATTGAAATATCTTCGAGGACGTACTTTTCGTTACTAAGAATTGAATAACTCTTTAATCTATCTATTATTATTTCTCTGCTGTATCTTTCTGTCCATTCATATCTCGATGAAATTTTACAAAAAGGTTCAGAACCATCTTCAACTCCTGCCAGATATGGAACACTTTCTTTTGTAAATACATTCTGAGATGATTCTGTTTTTCCCCCGCATGTAGAATGATAAAATATTATTGCCTGGCTGCCATTGTATTTAAGAATCATACTCTTTGTTTCTTCGACTGCTTTATTTGATAAAGGACTCTCTGCATCTGCACCTCCATAAACCTGATCACGAGTATCAGCATAAAGATCAAAATATATTTTACCATCTTTCATTTTTTTAACAGCATAAGTCCGTATACAGATTGCAAGTGCTTTTAATGCTTCAAAGTTTTCTTCATTTTTTCCCAAAGGCATTTCCTTAGCAAGTACTCCCTTAACATAATCTTCCATATTTACTACATTAATAATATCTACAGAATTAGCTGAAGATGATATCTGAATTTTTCCTCTGTATCTCTTACCATTAATTTTAATAATCTCCTCTGTGCCACTTGATATAAGAAAAAATTTTTCGCCATCAAAAGTTTCACCGTTTATAATTAAACTTACATTATCATTTTTCTGATAACAATTAATTGTATTTCCGGTTTTGATTAAAGCAATTTTAATTTCCTGATTCAAGAGATAAACTGGTGATTCAATTAATAATGATTCAGATGTCACCAAACCGTTCAACTGAACTCTAACCTCTGAAAAGTTGGACTCAGTATTTGATAATTCTTCTTTTTCTAATTTTTCTTCTTTATCAATTTTTGTCTCTGAATCAGGAAATCGTTTAGCAGGTGAACACGATAAAAAAGAAAGAATTATTATGCTGAGAAAAAAAAGTATTGATTTGGAGGTAATGAAGGGACTGAGAAAAGGATTAATATTTACATTTGTAGAAGAAACAGAGCTAGTGCGACTCACCGAAACATAGCCTTGATACTACCCCAGGTTCGCTTTACTCCGGAAACATTGTGCGAAACACTAACTTCATTCGAATAAGAAGCTTGACCATTTGTATCGACTATCTTTAGGCGGTAAATGAATATCATGTCTGTGGGTTTATATGTTGATTGATCTAGATAAGTGTAATAAGAATTACTGCCTTTCGGTTGAATTGTGGTGATTTCTACAAAAGAACCCTGAGGTGTTTTTCTTTCAACCTTGAAATTTTGGAGGTTCGCTTCTTCCCTTGTCTTCCATTCTAATCTTATATCTTCTCCCTCACTTCGTCCATGAAAATATTCAAGGAATGTTCCTGCAAAGACTGCTGATGCAACTAGAAGAACTAGTAAGATTTGCGAAAGTTTCATTTTCATACTGTTAATATATTTCTCTTGAAGCATAATGTCAATACTCTTGTATAAACCATTTACAGTCTAACTTTTATATTTTTATTAAGAAATATTCTCACCTTTCAATAGAAATTTTTGTATACCAATCTTCTGAATTGAATTTAAGGTAGATAACCAAGGAGTAAATTATAATATATACTGGCAAAGCCATCCACGCCCAGGTCAATCCTAGTTTTAAATAAACACCTAAAAAGTAAGCCAAAGGAACAAAAATTACAAGATTCGTTATTACTTCGGACTTCATTACATAAAATGATCTGCCAGCAGCTTGCAACCCGTTTGCAAGTACGACTCCCACAGCATAAAAGATTTGAGCAAATCCAGCTACTCTTAGGGATGGAACAGCAGTATCAATGATTGTCTGATCATTCGTAATAATGAGTAAGACATATTGTGGAATGATTGTAAAAATAAAACCTAGAATAATTGTATATATCGACGCAATCTTTGCAGTTTCAAATCCATAAATTTTAGCAAGTAGAAATTTCTTTGCCCCTAGATTATTTCCAACTAATGTCTGAACTGCAATTCCAAAACCAAAGCAAGGTAAAAAAGAAATGAAAAGTGTACTTATAATAGCCTGTGTGGCCGCTTGTTCCAAAGTTCCTATAATACCCGTAATTGAAACAAAACTTAAAAATCCGATTAGTATAAAAACATTTTGAAATGAAACTGGTAATGAGATTTTTACAATCGCTGAAATAATATTTTTGTTTAGGACTAAATGTTTCAGATTTTGAAATCTCCTGCGATAAGATGGTAACATTATTATGGCTATGTAAAAGAATCCATCAAATGCTGTTGCAAGAGTTGAACCGAGCCCTGCACCTGCTAATCCCATCTTTGGAAAACCAAAATTTCCATATATAAACAAATAGTTAAAAATAATATTCAATACATTTGTGATAACACCTGAGAACATAAAAATCTTTGTTTTACTAATACCAAAAAAAAATCCTCGGAAAGAAACTGAGATAAGAAAAAAAGGAATTCCCATAAATCGATAATAAAGATATTCACTTGTGTAATTTCCAACAGTTTCATCCGTAGCAAATAAATGAGCAATGGGATAGGAGAAAAAAACGCCGATCATGGCAACAACTGCACCAATTAGAACAGCTAGAAGAAGAGAATTATTTAAAGTGATTCCGCAGGAAATGTAATCGCCTTCACCAAACTTTCTTGCGACGACAACATGTATCCCCGTCGCCAGACTTGAGAAAAAGCTTATTAATGCCCACGTTGCTAATACTCCAATACCCATTGCAGCTAATGCATACGTTGCATCCTCAATTCTTCCAACCATAGCAGTATCTACTAATGACACAACCATTTGTGTAGATAATCCAGCAATAGCCGGAAGTGCTACCTGTAGAATCTTTTTATAGTAATTATTTACTGGAAGTATATTCATTCAATCACAAAGTAAATATCCCAAGTATTAAATATTAAGTTCGAAGATAACTGTCAGGTTGTTTTAATTTACGTTAAACTAAAATTAAAAAGGCGTTGATGTGTAACAATTCAACGCCTGAGTATGTGGAGCTAAGGAGGATCGAACTCCTGACCTCTTGAATGCCATTCAAGCGCTCTCCCAGCTGAGCTATAGCCCCGTAATGTTTACAAATAAAAATTATTTCTTATCTTCTAACTATGAAGTCTCGTATTCTTTTTATTTTAGATCGTGATTCTCACCAACAATCTTCTCAATTATTTTTCTGCTTTTATATTTTTTTAATTCTGATTCTCTTCTAATTGCTTGTTGTCTGGTATCATAATTTTCCGAATGAACTAATCTCCAGGGTATTCCGGCTTTTGTAGATTTCGAATACCCTGAGTTGTGGTATACAAGTCTTTTCTCAATATCTGATGTCTGACCTATATAATATTTATTATTAACAAAACTTTTTAATATGTAGACAGAGAACACAAAATTTAAATTTTATTAAGAACCAATCATCTTTTTCCTGACCTTCCCGATACATATCGGGACGCTCTCCCAGCTGAGCTATAGCCCCAGTTTTTGTATTTCCCGAAACAAAACTAATTATCTTTTACTCCTTTGTCAATTTTGAAACACTTTGAAAGTGTAATTATTTTAACCTTTGATAAACTACTCCAACAGAAATATTTTTACATACATTATGAAAAGACAATTTGTTAAATATTTTATCCTCATCTTGTTGGCTTTCGTGATTTTAATTGCACAAAGTTGCGATGACTCACTCACTTCAAGTGACATTGATAATTTGGTGATGCCTGATTCAAATGTTAGCTACAAATTACACGTCGCTCCTGTGTTTGAAGTTAAATGTGTACCCTGTCATAATTCACAGACAAGTGAAGCAGGATTAGATTTATCTTCTTGGGTAAATGCTACACGAGATCCAACAATCATTTTCCCCGGAAGTGACAGCACAAGTATTTTGGTTTTTTCGATTGAAAGAATACCACCGTATGCACCGATGCCACCAAACGAATGGCTGCAAAGAAATCACATTAATGGTATAAGAACCTGGATAAGAGAAGGCGCCCAGAACAATTAAATCCACTTCATCTGTTTGTACCATTCGCAGGTTCGCTTAATCCCCTCTTCAATAGAAACGTTTTGTTTGTACCCAAAATCCCTCATTGCTTTTGAAGAATCACATATCCAGTAACTTTGAGTTAAATCTTTTGCCTTTTCAATATTCAGTGTCGCTGGTTTTGAACTGAACATAGCAAAGAATTGGGCGATTGCTGCTATTATAAAAACAACGAAATGTGGTATTCTAATTCTGAATGCTTTTTTATTTAAAACTTTTGAAGTGATTTCCCCTACTTCATCCCAGGTATAAAACTTTTCAGAACTAATAAAATAAATTTTTCCATTTGCCTTTTCAGAGTTTGCAGCAAGGTATAAGCCTTCTGCTAAATCAGCAACGTGAAGCAAGCTTAATTCTTTTTTGTCAAATCCGATCATTGTTGTTAATCCACGATTGAACACCTGGAAATAAATAAATATTTCTGTGTCTCTTTCACCAAAGATTGCCGGGGCCCGACAAATTGTAACAGGAAAAATATCTTTATAACTCAACGCAACCTGTTCCTGTTTTAGTTTACTTCTGGCATAAGTTGTTAAAGGATTTGGCTCCATCTCTTCTGTTACTGGATTTCCTTTTGAGGCTGGTCCACTCACAGTTTGACTACTTACAACAATGAATTTTTTAATATGATCTTTCATCTCGGCAGTTACTTCGAGTAATACTTTTGTCGATTCAACATTTCCCCGAAAGTAACCTGCTTCATTTTTAGCTTTAACAATACCGGCAACATGAAATATATAATTTACATCACTAAAGGCTTCTCGCAATCCCTGCTTATCAAACAAGCCGCAATCAAAAATCTTCACATCTTTTCCCTCAAGCCATTGAAGATTACTTGATTTACGAACAATGCATCTTACCTCAAAATTTTTTCCAAGAAGATAATCAACAAGATGACTGCCAACGAATCCATTAGCTCCTGTTACGACTGCCGATTGTTTGCTATTCATTCAGTTTGTTTGCTTTTAAAACGTTTTAGTAATACATTTTATTCCAAAATTAACAAAAATCTACAACTTTTTAGTTTAATATTGCTTTCCATAACCAACCAAGGAGGTCCATTTGGATCT
>Ga0208980_10001750_pt1 | contig 13199 bp, 8 predicted proteins | sample WetSurMetagenome_3_FD_187993 | JGI IMG/M metagenome (GOLD analysis project Ga0208980, IMG submission 187993) | Wetland microbial communities from Twitchell Island in the Sacramento Delta, sample from surface sediment Aug2011 Site A1 Bulk (version 2) | ecosystem: Environmental > Aquatic > Marine...
AACAGCATTCGACAACCAGGGAAATCAATCCTACCCAAGCGAAGAAATAAATGTATTGGTAACAGGATTGGGAGAATACCCGCCAAAAGGATATGATGGATACAGACTTCTGGCAAATTACCCGAATCCATTTAATCCTTCAACAATAATTCCATACAGACTAAAAGAAGCAGGATATGTAAAGCTATATGTTTATGATGTAAAAGGAGAGTTGGTGAGAGTGTTAGTAAACCAGTGGCAGGAAAAAGGATATTATGAAGTAATGTTTCATCCGAATTCAGAAGAAAGAAGCAGAGCCAACAGCTTTGAAGTCCCGATGGGAAAAACATACAGCGACATTGCAACAGGAGTTTACTTTTATGTAATACAGGTTTACGACGGAAGAAACATACCGGTATTCAGCGATTCTGAGAAGATGATTCTACTTAAATAATTTCCAATGCATCCAAAGGCAAAGCAATACGTAAAACAGCTTCAACTAAAGAAACATCCTGAAGGTGGTTATTTTAAGGAAGTTTATCGCTCAGGTGAAATAATCCTACCGATTCATTTACCTAAACGTTATAAGTCGCCCCGGAATTTATCTACCTCAATTTATTTTCTTCTTGAAGGAAAACAGTTTTCTGCATTTCATTTACTTCAATCCGATGAGCTATGGCATTGTTATGATGGCAGTGCTGTGCTTCTTTACCTCATTAATCAAAAAGGGGAACTCTCAGTTCAAAAACTTGGAAGAGGTGAAGACTGCGATCTTCAGATAACTATCGAAAAACAAAATTGGTTTGCCGCTGAAGTTGAGGATAAAAAATCATTTTCATTATTCGGCTGCACTGTTTCTCCTGGTTTTGAATTTGATGACTTTGCTCTGGGAAAGAGAAATGAACTGATTAAAAAATTTCCTCATCATTCTGATTTGATAAAAAGACTAACAAAATCTTCCTGAGTATATGGTATAATTACCAATCACCCTCAGCCGGGCTACCAAAATTCTACCCCTTTTACAAGTTATATAGGATATATATTTTCCTTGCAATTTTGATTGTTTCGCTTAAATTTCGACAGAAAAAAATATTGATTTGCCAGGTTTTTCAACTAAATACATGAAAGGGAATTCTATAGGATAATTTCTACAATTTGATTTTAGTTAAATAGTGATAAATCCCTTAGAGGAAAATTCATCAAACACAGGGTCCTAAATCTGGCTAAAGAGATTCTTCGCATTTTTCTGTTCGCTTTAGTTATATTTTTTGCGGGAATTAATCTTGGATTCCAATCACCTCAGAAGCCGCACCTCGATCAATCATTGTGGTTCGATGCTGTTTTTAAAACACTCCATTCAGAATATTACCAGAATCTTCAGCGCGAAAAAGAAGAAGCACAAAACTTTAGTTTAACCAGGCAAGAAAATCAAATCACTTCACTCAATCTTATGAACTATCTTCTTCCACCAAAGTCACCACAAGAGTTGGGGTTTGATTTTGAATTACCTGATGCTGATTCCGGTGAAAAAAAACTGGAAGCAGAGGAAGAAATTGTACATGATCCGACTTTTATCTTAAAAGATTCTACCGAAAAAATTGCCGATTCACTTCTTGTAAAAGAGGACACAGTAAAAATTGATTGGAGAACATTAGATTCAACAGCAAGACTTGAGCAATTTAGATTTTATCGGGAAGACCAATCTTACGTTCAACCAGGTGAAAAGAAACAATCTAAATTTTTTGTTCAACCGACTCCATCATACAAGCTGAGGACTGTAAAAATTGATTCAACAGGTCAATTTGTTGAGGTTAGAGAAAAAGTAGGTACACACGAACCAAAATTGGTTCTGAGGATGCCGCTTGAAGATTATGTTAATTTAAAATTAGCGTTGAAAGAAAGAGAGGACTGGGAAAAGCTTGCTTATGCTTATGAGTTGAAATCAGGGAAAGTCGGATTAGGTGAATTGATTACAAGCTTTACTGATTTTGAAATTCCGCTTCCAAGTGTAGGAGTACTTAGCATATTTGGTGAACCCAAGATAAGCCTAAAGATTGGCGGCTCTGTCCAGATTCATGGTGCCTGGAGAAGTGAAACTACAGAAGGTGTAACCGCAAATCGTCTTGGCAATACAAGGAACGAACCGGACTTCAAGCAGCAGGTTCAGATAAATGTTAGCGGAACGATAGGTGATAAGTTGAACATCAACGCTGATTGGAATACCGAAAGAACTTTTGAATATGAAAATCAGCTAAAAATAAAATACACCGGGTATGAAGATGAAATAATCCAAAGCATTGAAGCAGGTAACGTATCTATGCAAACTCCATCGTTAATCGGTGGTGCAGAAGCATTATTTGGTGTAAAAGCATTATTTAAGATGGGGCCTTTTAAGTTAACAGCACTTGCCAGTCAGAAGAAAGGTGAAACAAAAGAAGTCTCGGTATCCGGTGGTTCTACATCGCAGGAATATTCAGTCAGAGCGTACGATTATTCTGAGAATCATTATTTCGTTGATAAAATTTATGCTGATACTACTCTAAATTTATTTAAGAATTATTATAGTAATATTCCCTCTCAATATGATCCTCAATACAATGTTAATGAAATTGAGGTTTGGAAATCCATAAATCAAATTATAGCCGATCAATCAAAAATCAGATACGCAAATTGCTATATTGATCTGCCGACACTGCAGGAGGTAGGTGGGGCATACCCAGACGATCCATGGAAAAAGCCGCTTGAAAATCCTATTGCCGGCAGAGAAGAAACCGGACGATTCCTGAAATTAGAGGAAGGAACCGATTATTTTCTTCATCCTGAAACCGGATACATTTCATTTAAGACATCTCTGAATGAGCAGGATATAATTGCAGTTGCATTCAAGCAGGGCCCAAATAACATTACTTATGGTCAGTTCTTAAATACAGTTCAACAGACAGATACACTAATTGTGTTAAAACTGATTAAACCCAAAAACCTTCAGCCATCTTATAAAGACGCATGGAGTTTAAGGTTGAAAAATATTTATCCGACGGGTGCAAGAAATGTAAAGCAGGAAGGTTTTGAGTTTAAAATAAAATATGAAGTTGTCGGGCAGGAACCAACTGAGGAATTACCTGGAGGTATCAGATTGATTAAAGCTTTTGGATTTGACCAACAAGGTGCAGGCGGCAGCCCAAATCCTGATAATATATTTGACTGGAGACCGGGACTAACAATTTTTCCCGAGACTGGCGAGGTTATTTTTCCGACACTGCAGCCATTTGGAAGAGATATCCCAACAAGCCTTGCAGATAAGAAGTATCAATCAATTTATGATACAACTAAAACTTTCGCGCGTCAAGATAAGGGACCAGATAAATGGGTCTTTGGAGGTAAAAACACAGGTACAAGTTCAGCAACTTATCAGCTAGGATTTAATATTGTTGAAAACTCTGTAAAAGTTCGTCTGAACGGAAGGGAGTTAAAGGAAGGAACAGACTATACAATTGATTATAATATCGGGCAGCTGACAGTCCGGAACGAAGCTGCATTAGTTCCCGGTGCTGATCTTAAAATCTCTTATGAACAGAATGATCTTTTCCAGCTTGCATCTAAAACACTGCTTGGTGCAAGAGGCATTTATGATTTTTCTGATAAGACAACCCTCGGTTTTACTGTTATGAATCTCAACCAGGAAACATTGAGCGATAAAGTCAGGATTGGTGAAGAGCCATTAAGTAATACGATATATGGTTTGGACTTTAAGACTAGTGCCGATCTGCCATTCTTAACTAACACACTGGATTGGCTCATCTCAACAAAAGAGATGTCATCATTTAACTTTAATGGTGAATATGCATATATGTCTCCTGATCCGAATACAAAAAAGAGTACAATAGCGGAGGATAACGGAGAAAGTATAGCATACATTGATGACTTTGAGGGAGCAAAGAGAATTATACCTGTCGGAGTTAACTACACCGGTTGGAAAGATTTGAGTGTTCCTGAAGGATTAAATATTATTGGCAGCTTAAGTAGACTTGAAAGAATGGATTATAAGGCAAAAAGTTTCTGGTACACAGTAACTCCTTCTGATGTTGTGGTTGATAGTATTTACGGAGGAAGAAAGCAGGTTGCGCGTTCCGATCAGCAGATAACAGTTTTAGATTATGTCTTCGTTCCTGATACTCCAGGTACCTACAATTGGAATCCGGACTTGCAACAGAAAGAAAATAACTGGGGCGGTATGATGAGATTACTTTCATCAACTGCAAATAACCTTGTAGAACAAAACGTTGAGTTTGTTGAATTCTGGATGAAAATAGATAGAGTCCCCATAGGTGCAACTTTGAATCTGGATTTAGGTGTGATTAGTGAAGATGTAATTCCAAATAATCAACTAAATACAGAAGATAAGAATCTAAATGATGCGATCGATGAGGGTGAAGATACTGGATTGGATGGGTTTTTTGATGCACAGGAAAAAATAGAATATCAAAGTACAAAATCAGACCCAAGCGGAGATAATTTTACATATTCGGGAGAAATACTATCAGTTTTTGACTACTTCAATATAAACGGCACTGAAGGAAATGCTGTACTAACAGATGTAGGTTTATTACCGGATACTGAAGACTTGAACAGAAATGGATCGGTCGATCTTGCAAACAATTACTTCCGCTACACTATTCCATTAACAACTGACACAGCTACAAATCCTTTTATTGCAGGTGGTGGGTTTATTAAAGAGGATGGAACAAGATCAACATGGTACTTATACAGGATTCCTTTGAAGGATACATCAGCGATTATTGGTAACCCGAGCCTTTCAAACGTTGAAACCATAAGATTGTATGTACAGGGTGCAGATTCTATTGTACATATAAGGCTGACTGAATTTAATCTCGTTGGTAATCAGTGGCAGAAATTGGTAGCTAATGATAGTGTTATGGCAGTATCAGTTGTGAGTTATGAAGAGAATCAAAGATACACGAGTCCTCCTGGTGTTTACAGAGAAAGAGACAGAACACGTCCGGATGAAGAAATTTACAACAATGAACAATCGCTGAGCTTAGTATATACCAAATTACCTGAAGGTCAATCAAGAGAAGCAGTAAAATATCTTTTTCGTCCGCTTGACGTTTTCAGCTACACTCAGATGAAATTGTTTATTCACGGCGATACTGAAAAAGAAATTGGCACATTATCATACAACGATCGCCTGACAGGCAAGTATTCATCAGAAGCGTTTTTCAGATTCGGAACCGATACAGCCAACTACTATGAATATCGCCAACCCGTAGATTCTGGCTGGTATAGCATCTCAATAAATTTTAGTGAAATTACAGCTATTAAGCAAGCGGCTATAGAGAAAGATACAACGGGAAGAATTATTATTCCTGTCCCTGGTTCGCCCGGTCATTTTTATGTTGTAAAAGGTAATCCAACATTAACTTCAATTAAATTTCTTTCGGTGGGAGTATTTAATGTTGATGATCCAACTTTTAATCCCGGTCCTCTCTCCGGTGAAATATGGGTTAACGAATTGAGAGTTGTAGGTGCAGATGATACTCCAGGGCAAGCTTTCACTTTTAACACATCATTAAAGCTGGCCGATTTAATGACTGTCAATTTTAATATGAGCCAAACAGATCCCTATTTCCACAGACTTTCAGAACGCTTTGGCTCACGAGTGGAAAACCAGAATTGGGCAGTTTCAACTGATCTTGATGTATTGAAACTTATGCCTTTTAATATGAAAGAAAGTAATCTTAAGTTAAATTACTCTCATACCGAGTCGCTCGGTAAACCACTATATATTCCCGGCACTGATGTAAAAGTTGATGAAGCAGCCAAACAATTGGAAAATGCCGAACCGGATTCATTGGGGCAAGTAAAAACTCCTGAACAGCTTTATAGCGAAACGCAAACCCTTACGGTCACCAACACAATTTCTTCAGCAAGTATTAAATTGAAAATTCCAACTGATTTTTGGATCGTCAGAGATACCTGGAATGCTTTAAGCTTTGGCTTCAACTACAATAATAGGTTTAGCAGAAGTCCTACGGTGATTGAATCCAGTAGTTGGTTGTGGAATGCAACTTCCAACTATGCTTTTAACTTTAGCCCTGATCTTTATATTAAATTATCCGACTTGCCAATTGTCGGAATTGTCTTTTCTATTTTTAAAGATTATAAGGATTTGAAACTATATTTTACACCGCAGAACTTTTCTGCAAATCTTACTGCTAATCGTAATTGGAATAGCAATCAAACAAGGCCGCTACCGAATATACCAACTAGTGCGATCGTATCGCAGGATTTTACAACGAGCAGAGGTTTCAGCTTTAACTGGAAACTGACTGAAGGCGGATTGATTAATTTAACTGCAAACTATAATGTAAATATGAATTCTTCCCTTGCAGATATTTTAACGGATTCACTTGGGAATGACAGAAGCGAAGGAGAAATTTGGAATGAAATAGTTGGTGGTGCAGGCTTTGGAAAAGATTACCGTTATCAGCAGTCATTTGATTTAAGATCATCACCAAAGCTTCCATCACTCTGGGATATCAATCGCTATTTCACACTCAATGCAGGTTATTCAGTAGGCTATCGTTGGGATTTTGATTTGAGACAGGAGAGTATCGGTAGAAGTGCTGGGAATAATCAAAAATTTACAGCAGGTATGATTCTTCGCTGGAAATCTCTTACCGAGCCGTTATTCGGCAAAGATGAACCTACAACTAAAAAGAAAGATATTGATCAAGGTGAATTATCAGACACATCAAAATTAGTTGTATCCGAGAAACCCTCATCGCTTAAGAAGGCTTTCCAATTCCTTGTATCAACTATCAAGTATGTCTTTTTTGATTGGGATAATTTTACAACTAACTATACTCACGATTATAGTGTCTCAAAGTCGGGTATAAAAGGAACAGGCACAGGATTTTATAATTTTTGGGGAATAACACAGAATGATGATAATGGTCCATCTCGTGCGTTTCAGCTTGGTTTAAGTAGCGATGTGGGTCCAAGGGCATATTCACCGGGATCGAATACTAATCTTAACGATTTATATTCGGAGAAAAATAGTATTGACTTTAAAACGGCGCGACCCTTATGGGAGGGTGCGAAGATAGATTTAAACTGGAATGTGAACTGGTCAGAAAATAAAAATGTTACTCTGAACTCTGATCAGTTTGGCAATATTACAATTACAAATACTACTGCTACAGGAAGCTTAACCAGGTCATTCCTTTCATTACCGCCAAGTCTTCCTTTAGTCGAGTCTGGAATAAAAAAGGTTTATTCATTATATAATCCAAATGCTTCTGATCCCCGAAAGAATCTTTCAGATGCTTTTGTCGAGGGATTTGAAACTTTGCCTATACTTTCGAATATACCGGTTTTCAGTGATGTTACTGATTATATACCCAGGGCAAACTGGAGAATTACGTGGGATGGATTGGAGAAAATATTATTCTTTAAATCAATAGCCCAGCGAATCTCCTTAGATCACGCTTACAGTTCTACTTATACTCAAGGGTGGAAATTAACAAGCGAAGGTAAGGAGGAAATTCAAACCCAAAGAATTGAATATGGCTTCACTCCATTTGCTGGTTTGAATATTACATTCGGCCAGGTTTGGGGTGGTAACATGAACGGAAGCATTAAATACTCTTCAAGAACGACTTATGATCTTAGCGCAAGCACAACAAATATCAATGAGACTTTATCCAGAGACATTGGCTTTACCGCAAGCTTTTCGAAAGCTGGTTTCGAAGTACCTTTATTTGGTTTATCATTAAAAAATGATGTCGAATTTTTGTTTTCCTATACAAGTACAAAAAATTCTGTCGTCCGTTATGAAATGAATAATTTTACTGAGGATGGAATACCGCAGGATGGAACAACAAGAACCACAATTGAACCGAGAATAAAATACACGATTAGTTCTAAAGTCTCGCTTTCGATCTTCTACAAACGTTCATCAGTAGAACCGGAAGGAGCAGCGAGAATACCTCCCACAACAACTAATGAAGCCGGTCTGGACGTCAATATTGTGATACAGTAATTACTAAATATAATTTATCACTTCTTTTTAATAACTTTCTAAGAGAAAAAACTAAATTGATTTATAAGAAATGAGAAAATAATGAATAAGAAAAAGCTTCTTTGGGTTGATGATGAAATTGACTTATTAAGATCTCACATAATATTCCTATCAGAAAAAGGGTATGAGGTTGATACAGCGATGAATGGCTCGGATGCGATTGAAGCTGTAAAAGAAAAAACATACGATCTTATTTTCCTTGATGAAATGATGGCAGGTATGGGCGGGCTTGAAACGCTCGCTCAGATTAAAGAGATTAATCAGTCTATCCCGGTAGTAATGATTACCAAGAGTGAAGAAGAAACCTTAATGAATGATGCTATCGGCGGAAGGATATCGGATTATCTTACCAAACCCGTTAACCCAAGCCAGGTTTTACTTGTATGTAAAAAAATTCTTGAAGGGAAAAAAATATCCGGTCAGTACGCTGCTAAAGATTATCTCCAGGATTTTAATCAAATATCACAGGCATTATCCAGTAATCCTGATTTTGCTGAATGGATAGATATTTATATTAAGCTTGTTAACTGGGAAGTTGAACTGGATGTTCACCCTGAAATTGGTTTGCAGCAGACCTTGAATGACCAGAAAAGAGAAGCCAATAAAGAGTTTTCAAAGTTTGTAGAGAAGTATTATAAAAATTGGATTAACTCCATTGGTGATCCTTACACTCCAAATCTTACTACAGAAATAACAGAAAAGTATGTTCTTAATCATGTAAAGAATGAAGGTATAAGTGTTTTTTATTTTGTGCTGGATTGCCTGCGACTTGACCAGTGGTTTGTAATGGAAAAGCATCTGAGAGACTTATTCAAAATTGAAAAAGAATATTACTACGCCATTCTACCAACATCTACTCCTTATGCCAGGAATGCTCTGTTTAGCGGATTGTTTCCATCAGAGATTGAGAAATATTATCCGGATCTATGGACAGGTAAGGATGATGATGAGAATAGTATGAACAAATATGAAAAAGAACTCCTTCAGCTATTGTTGAATCGAAAAAAGATAAATCTCAGGAATGATTTAAAGTATATTAAGATTATTGATCCTGAAGTTGGAAGAAATTTTGAACAGAATATTTTATCATACAAGAACAATCATTTTACTGCTGTGGTGGTTAATTTTTTGGATATGATTGCGCATGGAAGATCAGATTCGGATATCCTCAAAGAAATTGCCCCTGATGAGCCGGCATACCGTTCACTAACCAATAGCTGGTTTACACATTCATCTCTGCTTGGTACGCTGAAGGCAATTGCTAAAATGGATAAAGTTAAGATAGTTATAACAACCGATCACGGAAGCATTCGCTCATTACGTGGTGCGAAAGTGCTTGGAGACAGGGAAGCATCAACTAATCTTAGGTTTAAGTACGGAAGAAATCTTAAAGTTGATGATAAGCACGCTATCTATATTAAAAATGCTCAGGAGTATAAGCTTCCCAAACGTGGAGTAACAATAAATTATATCATCGCAAAAGAAGATTATTATTTTGTTTATCCAACTGATTATCATAAATATCTTAGCCACTACAAAGATACTTTTCAACACGGTGGAATTTCTCTTGAAGAGATGATATTACCAGTTATTACTATGGAGCCAAAGTAGGTTGATAGAGTATCCTTCAACAATAAAATCTAAAAGTGAAGCAGAAACAGCATCGTTAGCTTCTGATTTCATGTCGTCCTGTCAAAAAGGTGATAGAGTAGTTCTCAACGGTAATCTTGGTGCAGGAAAAACTTTTTTTATTAAAGCAGCATTAACATCAATCGGTATAACAAATGTGAACAGTCCTTCATTCGCAATTGTAAATGAATATATGAACAAATTTCATATTTGTCATTTTGATTTTTATAGATTAAAAAATTCAGCAGAATTGTTTGATATAGGTTGGCAGGATTATGTGAATGATGATGAATCAATAATGTTTATCGAGTGGGGGCATCGTTTACCTTCAGTTCTTCCAGCAGAAAGAATTGAGATTAGCATAGAGATATTAAGTGGAACGGAAAGGGAATTCAGGTTTGAAAAATTTATCTGAAACCAAACCTATTCTTGCTTTTGAAACATCAGAAAATATTTGTGGTGTATGCATCTACTTTTCCGATGATAAATATTTTTCATCAAATATAAATTTAAAGCATTCTCACTCCGAAAAAATATTTGATCTTACTGATTGCCTCTTTAAAATCTCAAAAATAAGTCCAATAGAACTGGATTCAATTGCTGTCTCTGAAGGTCCCGGCTCATTTACCGGTCTGCGGATCGGATTTTCTGCAGCTAAAGGCATTGCATACGGCGCAAACGTTCCGGTATTGCCAGTTCCAACTTATGAAGCTTTTGCCTTTCAGCTTTCAACAGTTCTTCGAGAAAAAAATGAATTTATTATTTCGAATAGAGTCAATAAAGAAGAGGTCTATTTTACAAGGTTTCAAATTAGGGGCAATAATTATATATTTGCAGAGGATTTAACCATTTTGACAAATGAACTTTTTATTAAAAAGTCTGAGGGCTGTCAGGTTTTTGGGAATTCTTCAGTTTTGATTGGAAAATCGGTTGAATATCCATCAGTGCCAGATCCACTTTTTATAGCCAAATGGGCTGCAAAATTTGGCCGAAACAGGAAAACATTGAATTACGATTTTTTAGAACCAAATTATCTTAAAAATTTTATTCTAAAGGAGAAAAAGTAAATGATAAAGAACCTTCTATGTGCTTTCTTTTTGATATCTTCATTCAGCTTTGCACAATTATTACAACCAAGCTTAGTACTTCAACAGAGCAATTTTGATTTTGGCAATATTAAACAAGGTGAAATAGTATCACACACATTTGTACTATCAAATAATGGTGGAGACTTACTTAAAATAACTAATGTACAAGCTTCATGCGGCTGCACTGCTGCTGCACCCGAAAAGAGTGAACTTGCACCGGGTGAATCGACTAATCTAACAGTTAAGTTTAATTCAACTGGAAGATTGGGAATGCAGAAAAAGACTGTTAAGATTTTTACTAATGATCCACAAGCTCCGGAGATGACAGTTACTTTCACTGGAAATGTAGTGACTGGAGACGAGAGCGGAAGTGTACCAATCATTTACTTCCCTGAAACACAGCATGACTTTGGAAAAGTGAATGAAGGAGGGAAAGTTGATTATACATTCAGATTTATGAATAAAGGTGTATCTGAATTAGTAATAAAAGATGTGAAAAGTTCCTGCGGTTGCACAGCGGCTCTTCTAAGTAATAGTAATATAAAACCCGGACAGGAAGGTACGATAAAAGTAGAATTCGATACTAAAAACAGATCTGGAAAGAATAGTAAAACAGTAACAGTTCAATCAAATGATCCAAAAGATCCGACAAAAATATTGACCATCTATGCCGATGTCGTAAAAAAAGGAAGCTAATGCCCTGGTTTAGCAGATCAAAAGATAATATTTCTCCTGACACTCAGAAGAAGGATTTACCAGATGGGCTTTGGGAAAAATGTCCTGGTTGTGGTGAAATAATTCATAAGAAACAACTTGAGTCGAATCTCTGGACCTGTTTGAAGTGCGAACACCATTTCCGTATTGGAAGCGAAGAATACGTAAGCATAATCCTTGATAAAGGCAGCTTCAAGGAAATGCATAAAAAGATGAGATCTCCGGATCCGCTTAATTTTGAAGACACAAAAAAATACAAGGATAGACTGAACAATACTGTTAAAGCTCTTGGACTTTACGAGGCAGTTCGGGTCGGTACCGGAAAAATAGAAGGAAGAAACGTTGCTTTTGCTTGTATGGATTTTCAATTTATTGGCGGCAGCATGGGTTCTGTAGTTGGAGAAAAAATTGCACGGGTTATAGATAAAGCACATAAAAGTAAAATACCTCTTATAATTATCTCCGAAAGTGGCGGTGCCAGGATGATGGAAGCTGCTTATTCTTTAATGCAACTAGCAAAAACAAGTGCAAGATTAACACGATTGGCTGATGCAGGTATTCCATATCTTTCTATTATTGCTGATCCAACTACAGGAGGCACAACTGCAAGTTATGCTATGCTTGGAGATATTAATATTGCAGAACCAGATGCACTCATTGGTTTTGCGGGTCCAAGAGTCATAAAGCAAACGATTGGAAAAGATTTGCCTGAAGGATTTCAAAGATCAGAATTCTTGTTGGAGAAAGGATTTATTGATGTCATCTGTCATAGAAAAAATTTACGACAAACAATAAATAACCTCCTTGAATTAATGACCTGAGGCTGAAATTAAAACTATTTCTACCGCGCAGGATATCCTCACAATTTCTAAAAACATCAAAACAGCCGGTAAAACTATCGGCTTTGTTCCTACAATGGGATATCTTCACGAAGGTCATCTATCACTTATCAGGGAATCAAAAAGGACTTGTGATGTAACCATTGTCTCTATCTTTGTGAATCCGACACAGTTTGGTCCATCAGAAGATTTTAAAAACTATCCACGAGATGTTGAGAGAGATGACAAACTTCTTGTAACAGAGGGTGTTGATTATCTCTTTCTGCCATCCGCTGACGAAATCTATCCAAGAAATTTTCAGACGTATGTTAACGTTGAATATGTGACAAAGAAACTGGAAGGTGAATTTCGACCTACTCACTTTCGTGGTGTAGCTACTGTTGTACTGATATTATTTAATTGTATGGAACCCAATTATGCTTTCTTTGGCCAGAAGGATGTCCAGCAATTAACCGTAATTAAGCAGATGGTTAGTGATTTAAAGCTTGGTGTAAAAATAGTCGGTTGTCCGATAGTCCGCGAAGAAGATGGTTTAGCGATGAGTTCAAGAAATGTCTATCTCTCATCTTCTGAAAGAAAAGATGCACTCGTTCTGAATCGTTCACTCGAACTTGCGAAGAAAATTATTTCTGAAGGTGAGATGAGAGTAAATATTATTTTATCAGATATGAACGAACTATTTCTCAAAATCCCAACAGCTAAGCTTGATTATATCAAAATTGTTGAAGCTGATACATTTGAAATAATTGATGAATTGAAAACCGGTATTGACTATTACATTTTAATTGCTTGTAAGATTGGCAAAACAAGATTGATAGATAACATTAATATACGATGTTACTAATTTTT
>Ga0208980_10001751_pt1 | contig 13193 bp, 12 predicted proteins | sample WetSurMetagenome_3_FD_187993 | JGI IMG/M metagenome (GOLD analysis project Ga0208980, IMG submission 187993) | Wetland microbial communities from Twitchell Island in the Sacramento Delta, sample from surface sediment Aug2011 Site A1 Bulk (version 2) | ecosystem: Environmental > Aquatic > Marine...
CTGATATCCGGCGCATATTTTTCAAACTCTTCCATCATCGTGCGTATGCTGAATGCGAACATACCGGAATTCCAGTAGTAACTCCCTTCGTTTACGTACTGGCCGGCGGTATCAATATCAGGCTTTTCTGTAAATTTCTCGACCATGAAATAATCCTGGCTCCTGGCCCCCGGCTTCTGACTCCTGGCTTTGATATAGCCGTACCCGGTCTCGGGTCTTGTGGGTTTTATGCCGAATGTTACGATATAGCCTTTCCCGGATATCTCCTCAGAAAGCCTTACATATTCAGCAAATCTGTCAGGAGGTTTAATAATATGATCTGCGGGAGAGATGAATATTACCTCGTCTTCTTTGCACCCAAGTTTTTCGATGCAGTATTTCATGCCGAGGGCGATTGCCGGCGCTGTATTCCTGCCGACAGGTTCAAGGATGATATTATTGCCCTGTGGCTGGTTAGGGAGAATGGAATTGAGGTCGGTCAGAACATGGAATTTATATTCATTGTTTGTCATGACGATCATATTTTCAGCAGATACAACTCTCAGGAGCCTTTCCGCGGTTTCCTGCAGGAGAGATTTGTTTGTATTCAGCTTCAGGAATTGCTTCGGATAGTTTTTTCTGCTTAACGGCCAGAGTCTTGTGCCTGAACCACCCGCAAGTATAAGAGCCTTCATAAATTATCCCTTTCTGGTAAAAAGTATGGAGCAAAATATTTTATATCATTATATTTCATATTTGCGCTTACTTCCTACTGCTTACTCCTTACTGACTTTTTTAAGTTCATTTTCCAAAAAGGATCTGTATTGATTCAGTGAGTCTTCATCTTCTGCCTCGAAGCGCATTACGACGACCGGCTGGGTGTTGCTCGACCGGACGAGGCCCCATCCTTTTTCAAACACAACCCTTGCGCCATCGATATCATAGATCTTTTTAATGGGGATTGGACCATTGCTTAACAAAGCGTATTCCTTACATTTGTTCACCAAAAGTTCTACAATCCTCTTCTTCTGGTCATCGCGGCAGTCCAGCCGTATCTCAGGAGTGTAAACCATGCGGGGGATGTCTGAAAGCAGTTCGTTCATCCCGAGACCTGAGCTCTTCATAATCTCAATGAGACGGAAAGTTGTATAGATAGCATCATCATAGCCATAATAACCCTCTCCGATAAAGATATGTCCGCTGAATTCACCTGCAAGAGGCGCACCTTCTTTCCTCATCTTGTCTTTTACAAGAGAGTGTCCTGTCTTCCACATTATCGGATTTCCACCATGCTTCTCTATATCATCAAACATCAGCTGTGAACATTTAACATCTCCAATGACAGTTGCACCCGGCTTTCTTTTCAGGATATCTCTTGAAAGGACTATCATCAGCTGATCACCCCATACGATATTGCCGGAACTGTCAACAAGTCCTATTCTGTCGGCATCCCCATCATATCCCACACCAAAATCAGCCTTTTGCTCTTTTGTTATTCTTATGAGATCTTTAATATATTCAACAACAGTCGGATCCGGATGGTGGTTGGGGAACCGTCCGTCAGGTTCACAGTAAAGGGTTATGACTTCACATCCCATTGCAGCCAAAATCTCAGGAGCCACAATCCCGGCTGTGCCATTTCCTGCGTCAACCACAACCTTCAAACTCCTGTAACCCTTGCCGGACAAATAGGAAAACCTCTTCAGCATGAAGTCTCTGTATGTATTGGCTATATCATAGCGCTCAACCTGACCCTGACCGGCAATCTCAGGGAAGACATTTTTTTGCATAATCTCTTTGACTCTCTGGATCTCCTCACCGAATATAGTTTCTTTTCCTATACTCATTTTGAAACCGTTATACTCAGGAGGATTATGGCTTCCGGTAACCATGATACCGCCATCAAGGTTCATATGATGAATAGAGAAATATTGCAGAGGTGTCGGACAGAGACCTATGTCATATACGTTGATTCCGGTTGAAATGATTCCTCTCATAATATTCTTTGCAAGGGCTTCTGAACTCAACCGTACATCCCGTCCCACACTTACCTGTTTTGCAGAAGGATTTGTTTTTCTGAGGAGGAGACAAAAAGCCTTTCCGAGCGAAAAAGCAAAATCCTCATCAAAATCTTTTCCAACTACACCACGAATGTCATATTCCCTGAAAATTCTATCGCTAAACATATGAACTACAGGTTAAAGCAAAGGTAAAGGTACAGGTACAGAGAGAAAAAATAAATTTCCCTATTTCTGTACCTCTCCCTTTACCTGTCTTTTCTTCTTTTTTCTTCACCTTTACATATACCTTTACCTGTTTTCTGCTTTCCTTTTCACCCATTCCACATTATCCAGATACCACTTTACTGTCTTCTCAATACCTTCTGAAAATTGCACCTTTGGCTTCCAGCCGATCTCCTGGCGTATCTTGTCTGAATTCAGCGAATACCTGAAATCGTGCCCCAACCTGTCTTTTACAAATTCTATTAAGTCTTCCGTCTTCCCTAATATCTTTAAGATGGTTTTAACAACATCTATATTTCTCTTTTCTTCTCCGCTCCCGACATTATATATTTCACCTGCCCTGCCTTTCTCAACTGCTTTAAAGACTGCCTCTGCGCAGTCAGATACAAACAGCCATTCTCTCACATTTTCACCCTTTGCATAGACAGGAACCTTCTGATCATTCAACGCTTTCAGTATCACAACCGGAATTAGTTTTTCCGGATACTGCCATGGCCCGTAGTTATTCGATGGTCTGATTGTTATCACAGGCAGGCCATATGTCCTGTGATATGCCCTTCCGAGCATATCAGCAGATGCCTTGCTTACAGAGTAAGGCGAACTTGGATTAAGCGGTGTTGTCTCATAAAACTGACCTTCTTCCTCGAGATCACCGTACACCTCATCTGTTGAGATGTTTATGAATCTTTTAATCTCCTGCTGTCTTGCGATGTCGAGAAGCACCTGGGTACCTTTTATATTGGTATCAAGGAAAGGAGAGGCATCGAGTATGCTCCTGTCAACATGGCTTTCTGCTGCCCAGTGGACAATGACATCAGGTTTTTCTTTTCTGAAAACTTCTTCGACAGATCCTTTGTCTGTTACATCGACCTTATAGAATGTTATCTTCCCTTCTGCTTTTTTTAATCTCTCTATATCTCCTGCGTAACTGAGCTTATCGATAACTGCTATCTGATACCCTCTGTCCACTCCCTGCCTGACAAATTCACTACCGATAAACCCTGCGCCGCCTGTTACTAAAAGCCTTCTCATCAGATCTCCTCTCTTTCGAACATCAGTTCAACATATCTCTCTATCCCGACTTTCCAGTCGGGTATCGTAACATTTAATTCTTCGGAAAGCTTCAGATTTGACATTGCAGAGAAGAACGGCCTTTTTGCAGGGACAGGAAATGAATCTGAACTTACCGGCAATATCAGGTTATCGAGACCAAGCCTTTCTATATAATAACGTGCGACTTCGTATCGTGAGGCATACCCGCTGTTGGTCAGATGATAAACTCCCCTCATTCCTTTCATAATTGCCAGCATTGTGAGGCTTACGATATCCTTTGTAAAAGTAGGCACCGAGATCTGGTCATAGACGATCTTCAGGACCCTGTTCTTTTCTGCCCATTCCAGCAACTTATAGAGAAAGTTCTGCTTACCCTCTCCAAATACCCAGCTCACTCTGAACAGCAAAAAATTATCTGTTTCTTCTCTTAAAAACGTTTCACCAAGCAACTTTGTTTTTCCATAACTGTTGATCGGGTTCGGCACATCTTCCTCTGAGTAGAAATCCTTCTTTTCACCGTCAAATACATAATCACTGCTGAAGTGAATCAGGAGGGTCTTGTTCTCTTTACACATAGAGGCCAGATTTTTCACTCCCAGGGCATTTACCTTATATGCAGTGTCAAAATCTTCTTCAGCCTTATCTACAAAATTATATGCAGCACAATTAAGAACAATGCCGGGTGTGTATTGAGAGAATGCTGTTTTTATGCTGTCAGGATCGGATATATCCAGTGTTTCCTTATCAAGAGCTGTCACCTGATATTCATAATCTTCTAATGATTTCTGAAATTCTTTCGCAAGCTGGCCGTTTGCACCTGTGATTAGAATTTTCATAGAGGCAGAGAAAGGTTAAGGTTAAGGTTAAGGTTAAGCATTATGCTATTGAGCTGTTCATAAATTAACCCTGCGTTTTTTTGTACTCAAAATTATTATCAGCGTCTCTCAATAAAGGATGCTTCATATCTTTTTCAGAGAGCACAGGGTCACTGACCGGCCATTGGATATTTATATCAGGGTCATTCCATATAATGCCCCTGTCATCCGCCTGAGAATACTCTCCTGTGCATTTGTATACAACATCAGCTGATCCACTGAGAACAACAAAACCATGGGCAAAGCCTGGAGGGACATAGAGCATTCGATGATCCTCTTCAGACAGTTCCACCCCATCCCAGCGGCCGAATGCAGGTGAACCTTTTCTTATATCCACTGCCACATCAAAGATATTGCCTTTTATACACTGAACCAATTTGCCCTGCGCGTGCGGATCCTTCTGATAATGGAGTCCCCTCAAGATCCTGTGTGCCGACCTGGAATGATTATCCTGGACAAATTGCTCACGTATCCCTATATTTAGAAAATCTGAATATTTATATGTCTCCACGAAAAACCCTCTCGCATCCGCAAAGATTCTGGGTTCGATGAGAATGACATCCGGGATTGAAAGTCGCTTGAAAGTAAAAGGCATGTTTTAAATAAGTAAATAGGCAAAGGTAAAGGTACAGGAATAAGGATTAATAATATCTATTCGTATTTTCATCTTATTCTTAATCTTTTCTTTACCTGTAACTGTTTTTGACCTATACCTTAGCCTGTTTTTTTATTTGATGAGCCTCGTCAGGTATTTACCGTAATCGTTGTGGTTTAAATGCTGCGCGAGTTTTGCCAGTTGATCTTTATCAATATATCCTAATTTGTATGCGATCTCTTCAATACAGGCTATTTTCAGGCCCTGCCTTTTTTCAATGGTGGCTATAAATTCTCCTGCTTCCAGAAGACTCTCATGGGTTCCTGTATCGAGCCATGCGTATCCCCTTCCGAGGAGTTCAACCCTGAGTTGCCCTCTCCTGAGATATTCCCTGTTCACATCTGTTATTTCGAGCTCCCCCCTTCGCGAAGGCTTCATGTTCTTTGAAATACTTATTACCTCATTGTCATAGAAATAAAGACCTGTCACTGCATATTTTGACTTCGGCGATTTTGGTTTTTCCTCTATTGACAGGGCATTCCCTTCCTGATCAAACTCCACGACACCGTATCGTTCAGGGTCATTAACATAATAGCCGAATATTATTGCTCCGCCTTTTGTCTCTATATTGTGTGTCGCCTTTTTAAACAGCTCGGTGAGACCGTGGCCATAAAAAATATTGTCCCCCAGCACAAGACAGACATTATCACCGCCTATGAATTCTTCACCTAATATAAATGCCTCAGCAATGCCGCCCGGATGAATTTGTTCCTTATAGGAAAAATTAAGTCCCAAATGCGACCCATCGCCGAATATATTCTTAAACCTCGGTAGATCCTGAGGGGTTGATATTATAAGGACATCCTTTATTCTTGAAAGCATAAGCGCTGATAAAGGATAGTAGATCATGGGTTTGTCGTATATAGGCAAAAGCTGCTTGCAGACCCCTATTGTCACCGGATAAAGCCTTGTTCCGCTCCCGCCTGCCAAGATTATACCTTTCATGACTTCGCTATTTTAGCTGAGAAGCTGAGAAACTGGCAAGCTAAAGAAGGCAAGCTACCGCCATTCATGTCCAATTCGGGCATGTCCTTTGAACTGTTCTCAGCAATCTGCTTTTAAACAAAACATTTAAGTAAGTTAAGGTTGAAGCAAGGTCCCTATGTTTCTTTTTCCTCTAAGCCTGTCTTAATGCTTAGCCTTAACCTCAGCCTTCTACTGCTTCAAGCTACTGCCAAAAAATAACTGTCAAGTTCGACTCTGCATTGCATTGTTTCAAGCAGTATCATTACCCTTTCATGCCCTTTGATCTCTTTTTCAAAAATGCCGTGAAAATCTTTGAAGGGTCCGTCCTTTATTAAAACCTTGTCCCCACTCTTAAAAGTTGAGGGCTTAATAACGATGATGTTATTGTCTTCTATCCCATCCTTTATTACATTTATAACCTCATCCTGCACTGTCACAGGACTCTTTTTACCGACAATATATCGCACGCCCCTTGTGTAGGTTATGAGATGAGAATATTTGTCTTTATCGAAGTATGCAAAAAGGTAGCAAGGGAAGAGAGGCTCTATAACATCAGTCAGCTTGTTACGTTTAAATTTTCTGAATTTGATCTTTGGATTAAGGACTTCAAGTCCTATATTTTGCAGGAGAAAAGCTACAGAATCTTCCTTCTTTGGTTTTGTATAAACCGCATGCCACATTATATATTAATTATAATATTTTTCATATAAAACCTGCATGTTTTACATTAAATTCATTACCGATAAACTATCGGCAGTCAGACCCCTCAGGTACCATCAAACCCTATTGTTACTTTTTCTCCCTCAATGATAACAGGCACTTTCCTGACCCCGTCTGAAAGTTTCAACATCTCTTCCAATTTATTGCTGTCTGCTTTCACATCTATATAGGTTGCTTTTTCTCCATACGCCGACCTGGCCCTGTCTGTAAAAGGTCAGCCTGCCTTGCCATAGATAATAATTTTTTCTGCCATAATGACACCTCCAGATGGTATATTTTGCTTCCCGACTATTTCCCCGTTAAATACCGCTCAGGGTTTGCGGTTATACAATTCATTATAACACCCTCATCATAACCTGTTTGAATGAGTCTCTGTGCCGATTCAGCGACAGTCATGCTGCCGCCGAGGAGTTTGCCATGAACATCGGCAACGCTTTTGTTCTGAGAGAGAGTTTTTGCCTCTTTAACCGTATCTGAGACAATAATTATTCTGTCATGATTTTTTGCCTTGAATATCAGTTCAACTGTCTTTTCATGCAGATGAAAAGGGTCTGCAATTATCTCTATGTAGATATCCTGATTCAAAAGGCCGAATCCGGTAATCCCGGGGGCCCTGTGATGAAAACCCCTCATTGCATTGAATAAATGAGTAATCCCCCTTGCTCCTGCATGAAACCCTGCCTCAGCCTCTGTAAATGTTGCATCGGAATGACCCATGCTTACAATGATGCCTTTATCAGAAATCGTCCTGATGAGTTCAACAGATCCCTTAATCTCGGGTGCAACCGTGATTATCTTTATTATATCTTCAAAGCCTTCAATGAGCTTATAAAAGTTGTATTCATTGGCTTCAATAAAGGAATCAGTATTCAGAACACCGCATTTTACAGGATTAAGAAATGGTCCTTCGAGATGGATTCCGGTGATTTTTGAGTGCCGGGAGCCTACTGCTGAAGCCTGGATTACCGTCGCATTTTTTACTGTCTCCATATTTTCCCGCATTACCTTTATTGGAGCCGGATATATGGTCAGAAGGATTTCTGACACTTCATGAGAACCTTGTATTTCGGCTATCTTCAGGATATCTTGTATAAGGTCTGTCCTTGTATCATAACCGCCAATGCCATGGGTATGTATGTCTATGATCTTCATTAAAATTATCATAGCACATAAGACATATGATCACAGACAGAATCTATTTAGTATAATGATAACTATGTATGCAAGGCATATTGACCTGGGCAAGTTCAGTGAGGATGGTTTGGATCAGATCATACGCAAAGGATCTGAAATCATGGATGTTGCAAAGCGTGTTGACTTCCTTTCAACACAGTTCCTCGGTATTGATTATGCCGAGTCAACCTTAATCGGCCACAAAGATACGCCTGAGGTTTTTGTCATCAATCTCAGGGGAGTCGATTGTCTTACATTTGTTGAATATATTGAGGCAATGCGCCTGTCGGATTCCTTTTCTGCATTTGAATCCACCTTGATAAAGGTGAGATATAAATACGGGATAGCAGAATTTGCTAACAGAAATCATTTTTTCACAGACTGGATAGAGCACAACGATGAATTTGTTAATGATATTACAGAAGATATCGGCGGAAAGAATGCGGTGAAGGTTCAGAAAATGCTTAACGAAAAAGAGGATGGTTCATATTTTCTTGCCGGAATTCAACCGGTGCATAGAGAGATTATATATATACCTTCGGCTTCAATCGACGATTCTGTTTTAGTCAACCTCCGGACAGGTGATTATATCGGGATATATTCACCATTGAAGGGACTGGATGCATCACATGCAGGGATTATCATTAAAAAAGATAATTCCCTGTTTCTCAGGCATGCCTCATCCCAACGGGAATACCGAAAAGTAGTCGATCAGGATTTTGAGGATTATTTAACCGGCAAACCCGGCATGATTATATTAAGGCCGAAATAGATACAACCCTTCTACTTGAAAGTAGAGATACTATCCTGCTTCCTGCAGATTATAGACAACATTGCGCAGCCACCACAAGAGCAATAATCCCGGCAGGGCAGTGAGAAAAGTCACAAAAAAGAAACTCGCCCAGCCTATTGACTCTACGAGAAATCCGGATGTAGGAGATATAAAAATCCGTCCGAGCGCTGCAAGTGATGAAAGGAATGCATACTGTGTTGCAGTATAACGGTGGTTGCACATAGCCATGAGAAGTGAGACAAATGCCGCTGTTCCCATGCCTCCGCTAAAGTTTTCAAATGCTACGGCAAAAACAAGCATTCCATAGCTTTTCCCGGCCCATGCGAGCGCCATGAATGAAAGATTGGATATCGCCTGCAGCAGCCCGAATATCAGCAGAGAGCGGAAAAGCCTGAGACGCAACATTAAGGTTCCTCCGACCATTGCACCGATAATCAGAGATGCAAACCCGAGTCCCTTATTAATAGTGCCTACTTCGCTTACAGAAAAACCTATCCCCCTGATAAGAAACGCAGTGGTCAGGGCACCCGCATAAGCGTCTCCCAGTTTATAAAGGATAATGAGCAATAAGAGTAACCATGCAGAGTTTCTCGAAAAATAATCCGTCATTGGGCCCCACACAGCTTCCTTCATGCTTTTTGGAGGGATTACCTGCTCTGCAGGTTCAGGCGCGAAGAGCGTTGAGAGCATACCGATTCCCATCACACAGGCTATTAATAAATAGGTATTCTGCCATCCAATATGGTCGGACAGGACAAGGGCCAAAGCTCCGGAGACAAGCGTTGCGATCCTGTATCCCATGACAAATACCGCAGCTCCAACTCCTCTTTCCTGTTCGCGCAGGACATCGGTACGGTATGCATCAATTACAATATCCTGAGAGGCAGACATGAAAGCTACAATTAAAGCAAGGGCTGCCAGGAATAATGGGGCGTGCTGCGGAGAACTGAATGCCATTGCAGCAATCCCTACGACAAGACTGAACTGTGTAATCAATATCCATCCGCGGCGCCTTCCCAGCCAGGGTGGTACAAAACGGTCCATCAGCGGCGACCAAAAAAATTTCAGCGTATACGGCAAGCCTACTAATGCGAATATGCCGATAGTGCGCAAATCTACCCCTGACACAGCCATCCACGCCTGTAAAGTCCCGCCGGTCAGGGCCAGAGGAAGGCCTGATGAAAAACCAAGGAATGTTATAACCGCAATCCGCCGGCTGGTAAATACTTTAAGATAAGGAGAGATATCAAATTTTGATTTCATTTTTTAATGCTTATTTACAATATTTGTATAGGCCATATTATAGCAATAGACAGGGAATCTGATTTAATAAATTCTATGTTTCATAACTTAAGGAATGCCATTAAATAACTTTACTTATTTATAAAAAAAATTATATTCTTTTTTATAAATTTTCTTATTAAAATTAAAGTGTCTTTCGTATTTAAGACGAGAAGGAATCCGCATATCAGGAATACAGGAAACAGGTCGAAGTTGCCCCTAACAGTGAATTAGGGCGTCATGCTTCTGAGAGGATAAGCGCTTTGGAACAGATATTCAAGAAGGAAAAAGAAGAGGGGAGAACCAGAAAGAAAAAAAGAAAAAGAATAAATAGTTTCTTCTTTTTCAGTGGAGGATAGATTCATGACGGTATTTTCTTTGAAAAGAGCCTTAAAATTTTTACCTTTACTGCTTTTCGTTATGTTTATTTTTAAACCCGAATCAAACGCCGTTATGAGGATGTGGCCTCTCACAGAAATTACAAGACAGGCTGAATATATTTGTATAGCACAGGTACAGAAGATTACAGAAAGAAAAGATACCGGCGAGAATATTATCCTGCAAAACGAACTCGTACCTGTTGAAAACCTTAAAGGTTCTTTGCCTCTTAACAAGACAATAATGATATATACTGAAAAAGGTCTTGAGGATGAACCTGAATTCCCTACTCCAGGTACAAATGTCGTCCTTTTTTTAGAAAAGGATAAATCATCAGGCAGCTTGCATACTGTATTTCGCTTCCAGGGAATGTGGAAGAGCTATACAGAAAAACGCACATCGAAACCAAATGAGCAGACCCTTGAAGAAGTGAATGACATCATTCAATTTCAGTCTGAATCGGGCGATATTTCGGCTCCCAGGAATAAGATCTGGAATTATGACGAATGGACAGCTAATAGATTATGGAATCAGGGAAAGACCCTTTATGAACAAAAACAATATAGTGAGGCATTGAATAAATTCAGGGAAAGCGTTGAATACTGGCCGACCATTGAACGCCTGAAGCATATCAAATCATTAGAGGCTGGCACGAAGAAGACACAGGCAAACAGTCTGAGGGATGAAGGATATTCCCTGCAGAATAAAGAGGATCTGAAAGGCGCTATTGAAAAATACAGGGAAAGCCTGAAATTCTGGCCTGACAATCAAATGGAAAAGCATATTGCGTTACTTGATAGTTTATTGCAGGGGAAATATGTGTCTGATAGGGTGTATAACATTACTCCGTGCAGTATGATTGAAAGTGAAAAGGTTACTGTTCCTGAAGATTTTGTCATCACCTATGTAACAGGGCCTTTGAATGCTGAACAGGGCGGAAAGAGTACCATTAAGATCCTTGCAAACGGCGATGTCGTTATTAACAATGAGCAGCACAAAAAGCGGCTTGCTTCTCCTGAGGAAGAAACCGTATACAAAAAGATTCCCGCTGCAGGTGTTAAGAAGATTTATTCCTATGTTACAGCGTGCGGATTTTCCGACCTCAAGAAAGAGTACTGGAAAAGAGACGTCAGAGATGGGGTAACTAAATATCTTGAGGTGGCTGCCGGAGGACACACACATTCGGTCACAGTTTACTATTACCATGTTGAGCGGTTCGATGCAATCCTCACTGTACTGGAAGAGGAGATGAAAAACGCTGTAAAAAGGGTTGTCATTTCTGCTGAGGATGCTGAGAAAATCGTATGGGAACTCCCGGAAGTCAAGCTTCGCTCCGATCAAATAAGGAAAAGCGGAGCAAAGCCTTTTACAAAGATCGAATCACGCCCTGAAAAGAACGCAAAACCCGGCACACCGCAATCAGCCTGCACCATTTATTTCGGAGAAGATTTGGGGACTCATACAAACAGGGTATGGACCTTCCTGATCGATGCACAGACAAGAAAGATATCTGTTTATGACGCTGTGACTGACAGCACGATTCCTCTGAAGGATTGGCGTAAGAGCAATACAAACTGAGGATGTCCTTGAACCGTAAAGTGAGGCAGGCATGATCAAAATATTTTTCTCTGTTATTAGTTTGATTTTGTTCCTTCCATCCATTCTTTTCGCAGGCAGTTACAAAGATAGCGTCATAACCCTCGCATTGAATTCAGAACAATGGATTACAGCTGAAAAGTCCTCTTCAGAGAGCAAATAAGGTAGTAGTTTCACTGAGAAAAAAGATACCAGGCTCTCGCTCGAAGAACAGGAAAAACTTGCAAAAGAATTATATGGCATCATGGCCAAAACCGATGAATGGGATACCGAAACCTTTATCAATCTCCACCGGCAGGTAATAGAACAGCCTGATACGAGATGGGCCCAATAGTCACTCTGGAGGTTATCCAATCTCTATCTCTTAGCGAAAGACCCACCCGACTATCTAAAGATCATTGATCTTATGGAACAGTTGACCACTAAATATCCGGGGTCGTTATTCTGCCCTGATGCAAAGCACCGTCTTCTGATAGCCTATGAACAAACAGGGAATTACAGGAAGGCTGTTGCTCTCTATGAGGATATGTTTGCGAGAGACCCGGGTATTGTAGGAAGAGATGAATACGCCGCTGTCCTTCTTGGTTACGCGAAAGCGCTTTCTGAATCTGGGGATAAGGAACAAGCGAGGACAATATATCAAAAGGTGATCGATTTAAAGGATGCAGAAGACTGGTTAAAGGACATAGCAAGGAATGCATTATCCGGAACAGAGAAATCGGAATCAGGAGAAAAGAAATAATAGGGGTGTATAAAAAATCTCTTGAGTCTTATGGGATTTTCTGTCTATAATTTGTTCTAAAATAAAATTTTTAAAGGAGGGTTTTTTCATGGGTAACAGAAACAGGTTATTTGCACTTTTCATCGTTCTCTGCTGTGTCTCTTTAGTGCTCTTTGCGGGATGTGCGAAACCACCAACACAAGAGGTTGAGAGCGCTGAAAAGGCAATAGCAGATGCAAAAAAAGCAGAGGTTAACCTTTATGTTCAGGACATTTTTGCAAAGGCTGAAAATTCACTGAAACAGGCAAAGGAACTGATAACACAGAAAAAGTATAAGGAAGCAAAAGCTGCAGCTGAAGAGGCTTCAAAATTAGCACTGGAAGGGCTTACACAGGTCGCGCCAAGTAAGCTAAAAATGAAAGAAGAGGCTGCTCAGAAAATTTCAGCGGCCGATACATTAATAAAAGAAGTAAAAGATCTTGCTTCCAGGGCAATCAAGAAAAAAGTTGGGCCAAATCAGGATGAACTAAAAACCTCTATCGGCAATACCGAACTTGAAATGGTCAACATAAATGAAAGCATGAAGACAGAGAAAATACGTGAGGCATCTGACAAGATTGCTGTTCTGCTGGGACAATTACAATCCCAAAAAGAAACCCTTACTGCGGCTTTGGAACAAAAACCGGCAGCCGGAGATACCCAACGGAAGAGAACGCGGTAAATCTTGCGTAAGAAGAAGCCCTCTCACTAATACTGCTGT
>Ga0208980_10001752_pt1 | contig 13189 bp, 12 predicted proteins | sample WetSurMetagenome_3_FD_187993 | JGI IMG/M metagenome (GOLD analysis project Ga0208980, IMG submission 187993) | Wetland microbial communities from Twitchell Island in the Sacramento Delta, sample from surface sediment Aug2011 Site A1 Bulk (version 2) | ecosystem: Environmental > Aquatic > Marine...
CCCAGATAAGCGCTTCGGTGTTCTCTCGCCTAGCTTTAAAGGCAATGAGGGCGATTACGCCTACCAGGAATTCTCCAAAAACGGCTGCACATTCCTGGAGAATGGCCTCTGCGAACTCTTCGGCACCGGGCAGCAGCCGCTGGAATGCCGGTTTTGCCATCATGACCGTAAAGGCGAGGGGGAGAAATGCCATAATGATATTGAAAAAGAATGGATGACCGATGATGCCAAACGGCTCGTGATCCGATGGGGGAACCTGACAGGGTTCTGGGAGAGGCAAGGGATCAGGGTTGTAGAGTTTTGAATTTTGAATTTTGAATTTTAAGTTTTGAGCTTTGTTTGGGATTTGGGATTTGTGGTTTGGAATTTTTTATTAAATAAATATGTATGGTTACTATTCGTCCGCTGGCTCTTACTGATGCTCCGTGCATGGCAGAATTGGGTGATAATGAAAAGATCAGGACCAATCTCAGAGATGGTTTTCCCAATCCGCTTAATGCTGAGCTGGCAGAAGGGATGATCCGGAGATGGATGGAAAAAGTCCCGGCAACGTTTTTCGCCATCGAATGGAACGGAGAATATGTAGGTAATATCAGCCTGTCTCCGGGGGAAGATGTTTATCGTAAAACGGCTGAAATAGGTTATTTCATTGGAGAACCATACTGGAACAAAGGCATTGCCACGCAGGCTGTCAATCTTATCGTAGAGTTCGGATTCAAAGAATTAGGACTGGCCCGGATCCATACCGGCGTGTTCGAGTACAACCATGCATCCATGAGAGTATTAGAAAAATGCGGCTTTGAGCTGGATGGGGTGTTTAAGAAGGCTGTGATGAAGAATGGAAAGATCTGGGATGAGGTGAGGTACTCGAAGATTAATGGATTCAAGGTTGCCTGCCATACCGATATTATTGATAACCCAAACAAGCAATGATTATGGAAACTTTTCGCAGTGACGTTTCAGGTGATGAATTTCCAGTTTCTGACCGGGTTTCTGGAAAACTGATCAGACATTCAGTCCTTGATCTGATAAGAAAGGATCATCCCAAGTTTACAGAGGATAAGTTCCTATCTATCAGCGAGCTCAATTATTACAGGGGAAAATATATAGCTGACTACCTGGTCAAAGAAGTCGGTGAGATGACAGAACTGGAAAAGGCTGTATTGACCTCCCTGACAGAAAAATCCACTATTACGGATAAGGTGGATGGAGATGAAGAGCAGAAGATGACTTTTGGACAGAAAATAGCCGATAAAGTAGCCTCTTTCGGTGGAAGTTGGACCTTCATAAGTTTATTCGGCCTATTCATCTTACTTTGGATTTCATTGAATGTTTTCTGGCTGGCCCATAAGGCATTTGATCCTTATCCCTTCATCCTCCTGAACCTGATCTTATCCTGCATTGCTGCCATCCAGGCACCGGTGATCATGATGAGCCAGAACCGGCAGGAATTCAAAGACCGGGAGCGGTCAAAAAAAGATTATATGATCAATCTTAAATCAGAATTGGAAATAAGAACACTGCATGAAAAAATCGATCACCTGATCATGCATCAGCAACTGGAATTGATGGAAATCCAAAAGATGCAGATTGATATGATGGCCGATATATTAAAAAGGATTGAAAAGTAGCTGTCGATATGGATGAAATACAACCCATTGCCATGCCGGGGACCCATCAGAAATTCCTGGCTTATTTAGAAAAGAAAAAGCTGGATAAAAGCTATAAGATCCTTGATATAGGGGCCGGGCATGGCGCTTTTTCTAAAAAACTATATGAATCAGGATATGATGTCTCTGCTTGTGACCTTTTCCCGGAGAACTTCCATTACGATAAGATTGAATGTAAAAAGGCAGATATCACCTCTGATATGCCATACCGTGATGAATCTTTTGATGCCATAATGGCGATCGAAGTGAGCGAACATATCATCGACCATGAGGTTTTTTTTAAAGAGGCAGCTAGAATTCTGAAACCAACGGGGAAGCTATATTTATCAACGCCCAACATCCTATCGCTTAAATCCAGGCTCAGGTTCCTCTTCAGCGGATTTTTTTACAGCTTCGGGCCCCTGGAAAAAAATAATTACAATGGGCTTCAGCATGTGAATTCCCGTACACCCGACCAGTATAATTATATCGCCATAAAATATGGATTCAAGGAAGCCCGGTTTGAAATCGACCGTGTCCAAAGCTCATCCCGTTGGATCTTGATTCTTTTGTTTCCTTTATGGTGGACTGTGGGTAAAATAAAAAGATACCCGTCTGTCCATAACGATTTCCGGTTAATTTTGGGAAGGATTTTATTCCTGGAATTTGAGAAGAAGTAAATTCCGATATTGAAGAAACAGATGTCTGTTTTGGGTCAACAAACTCGGTTGAAGCAAAAATAAATGATCAAAACTCTCAGAATGATGATATTAAGAAACTTATGGATGGCCATTTTCATTTTGGCTATCCTTACCCAGTGTTTGACCGCCCAAATCGTCATCAATGAAGGCAGCAACCGGAACTATTCGATAATAGCCGATGAAAACGGGGAATATCCCGATTGGATCGAGCTTTACAATACCAGCCAGGATTCTTTAAGTCTTTATAATTTTACTCTTTCCGATGATAGCCTCCAGCCGGCTAAATGGGCTTTCCCAAATGTAACACTGAAATCGCACGAGTTCCGCACGGTCTTTTGCAGCGGGAAAGACCGTAAACCTGTTTCAGGATTTGTCAATGTGCTCAATACAGGAACCTACACGCCGCACAACGGGTGGAATATCCATGAATTAAACACGCCATTTTACTGGGATGGCATCTCCAACCTGTTGATCAACACCTGTTCTTACTGCTCATATGGGTATACATCCAATTCCGTCTTCAAGCAGACCAATACCGGATTTTATGCCACGGCTTTTCATTTCCAGGACGGCAGCCCTGCCTCCTGCTCGGCCACTTATGGAAGCCGGACCTATATCAGGCCAAACATGAAGCTGAACGGGCATATTGTCGGATCGGGCAATATCCAGAATTCCCCGTATGATTATCCGGCACCTTATGGCAACTGGTACTGGGGAGCCCGCCACCAGATGCTGATCAGAGCTTCGGAACTCAGCGATGCAGGACTTACCGAAGGTTACATAAATACAATGGCATTAGATGTTGTCTCAACCGATCCGAACACAGTCTATGATTATTTCGAAGAATCGATGAAACTGGTTTCATACGATGAACTTCCCATTGAGTTTGAACCCGCCGATACGAACAATTACCTTCACACAAACTTTAAGATTTCCAAAGACGGTGAAAAAATCTACCTGTATTCCCCGGAGCAGGAACTTCAAAGTGAATTGTTCGTTCATTGCAATGACCTGGACAACAGCCGGGGATCGCATCCTGATGCCTCGGACGATTACTTTTATTTCCGCCAGGGGACTCCATCTGCTACCAATAACCAGTCCAGCACCTATACATCCTACCTCCTCGCTCCTACATTTGATATTCCGTCAGGATTTTACGAAGATGAGATTGATGTCAGCATGGAAAATCCCAATACAGAGCCTTCATCGATCCACTACACCATCGACGGAAGCGAACCTTCCATTTTATCTCCTCTGTATTCCGGTGAACCGGTTCACTTATTCTATTCTTCCGTGTTGAAAGCCAGGGCTTTTTCCCTGGATATACTCCCAAGTCCCATTACCGGATCCACTTATCTTTTTGGAGTAGAGCACACTACACCAATTCTTTCCGTAATAACCGACAACCAGAACCTTTACGGGGAAACAGGCATTTTCGACAACTGGTGGTATGACTGGGAAAGGCCGGCCTATGTCGAATATTTCGACTCGACACAAAACCTGATTTTTTCACAAAGAGCCGGCATTCAGATTGACGGCGGTTGGGGAGGGGCGAGGGCCAATCCCCAGCACTCTTTCAGGGTGGAACTGGACAACGGGGTTTTAGGAGATGGCCCCATTGATTACAAACTGATCCCCGGGCGGCCCGACCGGACTAAATACAGCAAATTCTACCTGCGGAACGGCAGCAACCAGTACCTTATCTTTCCTTACAAAGACGCCTGCGAAGTCACCTCATTGGCTTCTGAATCAAATAATTACTATTCCGCCTGGCGTCCGGTATCGGTTTATATCAACGGCTATTATCACGGATTATATGAATTGAGGGAAAAATTCGATGCCGAGTACTTTAAAACCCTTGAAGGTGCGGATAACGATGAGGTCGACCTGATCTCTATCAGTGCCTGGTACGGATATGCCATGCGTGCCGTGGAAGGTTCGGCCGATTCTTTCCTGGACGACTATGCCGCATTCAATATGCTGGATCCTGCCGACACTTCCTTCTGGAACCAGGCTGACAGCATCTTCGATATGACCTGGTACAACGACTATGTCATTGCTGAAAACTGGATTGCCAATACCGACTGGCCTTACAATAACATCAAGATATACCGGTCCGACAAAACCGATTACCGCTGGAGATTTTGTCTGATCGACCTGGAACTTTCCCTTTTGCCTAATGGCTGGACTGACTGCCTGTTCGACCATATCCAGTATATGATGACTTATGATCCGAACAATCCCTACATCAACATCTGGTTGAAAGGGATCCAGAATGACCGGTTCAGGAATTATTTCATCAATCGTTATGCAGACCTGATGAATACCTCATTCAAGTTTGACCGTATCTCCGGGATAGAAAACGAGATGTTCGACTGGACTGTCGTGGAGATGCAGAAGGAATACGCACGCTGGGGCGATCCGAACCATATCCCTGAACAGATGGCAAATTTCACCGCCAATCATGAAATCATGCAGTCACAGTTTGCGGAAAGGACCACCCAGGTAAGGAACCACATCGTGTCCAATTTCAACCTCCCGAACCTGGTTAACCTAACACTTAATGTATATCCTGAAGGGGCCGGGACCATTCAGATCAGCACCATCACACCCGATCATTATCCCTGGGATGGGGTGTACTTTAATGGAGTACCGGTAAAAATAGAAGCTTTTGCAAATGAGGGATTCAATTTCCTGTACTGGGGAAACAACGGCTTGATTGCCGACACGATAAATCCAGTTTTTATGGATACATTAAATACGCTATCCGTAAGCTTTGATGCTTATTTCGAAGATTTGACGACAGGCGTTCAAGCCTTGAACAATCCTGTTGGTTTTAAACTATATCCAAATCCAGCGAATGAGTTCCTGTATGTGAAAAGCAACAGGTCAATTGATGAAAACAATTATTACCAGATCATTAATATGGATGGGAGGATCCTGTCAGAAGGGCAATTGCCTTTTGGAAGCACAGAAACCCGAATTAACATCGGCTCACTGCCTGCTTCAGTTTACCTGATCAGGATCAGTCATTCAAATGAGACGAATCATCAATTGCGGTTTGTTAAAATAGGGGATTAGGATTATTCTGCCCCTACTTTGGCTGCAGTGATTTTGACCAATCGCTGATAACTTTGATGTCAGCCTCGGTGGGCACTTTATCCGGATTATCTTTCTTATATCCCTTCGGAGGCATTTTTCCCTTGGATACTTCCTTAGCTATAAGGGCCGCTTTCGAGGCTTGCTTGGCAGGGTCATAACTGTCCCATTTAGTGAAATTAACGCGGCTGAGAGCCATTTGATTTCCCGGTTCCATGTGGCAATGGGCACAGGATTTATCAACGACTTTAGCCACATCCGCAGGAAGCGATGTCGATGTTGCGGCTGATTTTTCCGCAGTTTGAGCAGAAACAGGGTGAGCGATCAGGGCTGTGAACAAACAAGCACAGGCTATCACTGCGATCATTTTAACACTCTTTTTCATAATAATGTCCTTTAAAATTTTATATGGTTGATTAATTAATCAGAACTATCGGCAAAGAAGATAATAGGAGAATAAAGATACAATAATTATCGGTATTTGCCTGAAATAATATTACAAGCGTTTACTACGGTACCATTTTTGTTCAATGACTCATATCAGATGAGTTTAACTAGTGAAAGTAACCATGAGATATCCATTTGTTAAAATATTGCTGGTATGCATTCTTCTGTTGCCATGCCAGTTCTCTTGCAAAGAAAAAGAGCATGGCCCTGGCGCCTGTGGTACGGATGATCCTTTGGAAAACATTCAATGGTTGAAAGAATTAAAAACATCCCTTGAGTTAAGTGCTAAGATGGCCGGTGCCCAGATCATCCTGTACCGCTATCACGGTGAGGATGTATTCTGGATCAACGACTGTTACAATTGCATGGATGGTTTAATACAGGTATACAACTGTTCCGGGGAGGTTATCTGCCAGTTTGGTGGCATCATAGGGATGAATACATGCCCTGATTTCTTTGAGGAGGCAACAGATAGTACCATGCTTTGGGATTATGTACAGCATTAGAATGTAAATTCCAAAACTCTAAATTCGTAATTCGGAATTCAGAACTCCTCTTCTGATTCAATCCGTTCCCGGTTCAATAGAAAATGTATATACCTCAAATTCTCCAGGATCTTTATACCCCATCGGGTTTCGAAAAGCGTGCGGTTGTTGTGGACGGCATTCTGACGGGCATCACGGGTATTTTTCTGGTACAGTAGGAGAAAATCTTTTAAATCCTGGTATATATCTGTAAAATTCTCTGACAGGCTGGCCTTAATTGCCTCGTATTCTACTCCATTTTCATGGTCAATGTGCCAGTATTCATCCAGGTTCAGCAACCTTGAGCGGAATTCATTGAATACTGCCTGCCATTCCTCTTCCGTGACGAATCTTTCATCCGCTTCGGGATAGTCAGGCTCAACAACAGGAAGCAAGGTGCCTTTCAGGTAAAGAAGGGGCCCTAATTTCCGAAAGAAATCGAAAATTTCCTGCGGGCTCTTCTGGTCTGCATTTTCCACAAAAATGCAGTATTCATGGGCAACACGCAGTAATTCCAAAACGCTGATGGATATTTCGGCCGACGATATATTTTCATTCTCCGTATTCATTTTCAGAAAAATTGTTTTATCTTCGTAAAAGTTTTTGAAAGTACAATTTTTCCCGATAATCTTTTCGTAATTCCCTACGATTAGATTTTTATTTTATAAATAACCGAATCATGGAGGATCGTTTAAAACTGAAGCAGAAAGTGCTTGATGCATGTTTTGAACAGCAGAACAAGGTAATGCAGAATTTAAAGGTTGTGATGGAAGAGGTAGCCGACAGTGCGGAAGAATATGGACTTCCTAAGGATCTCTATGATTCATACCGTAACCAGATGATGAGCAAGCGAGATATGTTTGCTCAGCAGCTTCAAAAAATCCAGGAACAGGTCGATATACTCAGGCGGGTTGACATGACCCGCTCCTATAACAGTGTCCGGTTTGGATCCATTGTCATCACCGAAACCCAGCGTATTTTCATTGCGGCCGGTATCGGCAAAATTGCCGTGGATGGAGTGGAATATTTCGTGATCTCAGCCCTGGTCCCCTTCTTCAGTGCAATCGACGGGAAAAAAGCCGGCGATACCTTTGACTTTCGTGGGAAGAAAGAGACGATCATCGAGGTTTTCTGAAAAACTACAGCGATAGTTCCGGATTCCGGGTTCCGAATTCCGAATTCCGAACTCCTGACTGCTGACTGCTGACCGCTGACTGCTGACCGCTGACTGCTGACCGCTAATCCTTATTTAGACAAGATTTAGAATACTATTCTAGCCCTCCGCACCAAGATTAAGGTATCTTTGCCACCTTATCTGGAATCAATCTAAATTAATGATGACGCTTCGGGATCTCAAAGAAGGTGAAAAAGGCACGATCCTCAGGATCCGGGGAAAAGGCGCGTTCCGCAAAAGGATCATTGAGATGGGGTTCGTGAAAGGGAAAGTGGTCACGGTCATCAAGGCGGCGCCATTGCAGGACCCCATGGAATACCGAATCATGGATTCAGATGTTTCGCTGAGATTGGAAGAAGCTGCGCTGATCGAAGTGATGCCCGGAGAAGAAATAACCAGATTTGATGACAAGCCTTTCAGTGGGGTTGTAGAGACTAAGCAAACTGCACGTAAGATTGAAAGGGATCCCTGGACCATCAGGGTGGCACTGGTCGGCAATCCAAACAGCGGCAAAACCAGCCTTTTCAACAACGCTTCAAAGTCGAGGGAACATACCGGCAACTATGCAGGCGTTACTGTAGATTCTAAAACTGCAGTGATAGAAATCGACGGTTATACGATCCATATTACTGATTTGCCTGGCACTTACTCCCTGACACATTACAGCCCCGAAGAGCTGTTTGTCCGACAACATCTATTTGAATATCAACCTGATATAGTGATCAATGTGGTCGATGCCTCCAACCTGGAAAGAAACCTTTACCTGACTACCCAATTGATTGACATGGGGATAAAAGTTGTAGTCGCCCTCAACATGTATGATGAATTGCGGGTGAAAGGAGATCATTTCGACTATATGTACATGGGAAGGTTGATCGGGATTCCATTTGTTCCGACAATTGCCTCCAAAGGGAAAGGTGTGAGGGATCTGTTCAGGAAAGTCATCGAAGTTTATGAAGGAAAAGCAAGAGAAGTCAGGCAGATACAGATCAACTATGGCACAGACATCGAGATGGCCCTCCATAAGATTATCACCAGGCTTTCGCAAGGAGAAGAACCCAAACGACTTTTGTCTGATCGTTACTTCTCTTTGAAATTACTGGAAAAAGACGGCGAAGCCAATGAAATCCTTGCTAAATACAAGAATTCCAAGGACTTCAGGAGCGATGTGGACAGGGAGATCGGCAAACTCGAGAACACTCATCGTGAAGATTCTGAAACGCTGATTGCTAATGCCAGGTACGGATTCATAGAAGGGGCTCTGAAAGAGACCTATCAACCCGGCAGCCGGGAGCACAAGTCGCTTACCTGGTCAATCGACCAGGCGCTGACAGGCAAGTTCATGGGCTATCCCATTTTCATCTTTCTGATGTGGCTGATGTTCGAGGCGACATTCTTTCTAGGCGAGTACCCTGTGAAAGCCATTGAATTCGCTGTCCAGTGGCTTGGGCAACAGGTTAACAGGCTGATCCCTGGTGGGATTGTCAACGACTTGATAACGGATGGAATCATTGGCGGGGTGGGCGGAGTCATCGTTTTTCTTCCGAATATCCTCATCCTTTTCCTTTTCATCTCCTTGATGGAAGACACCGGGTATATGGCCCGGGTGGCCTTTATCGTGGATAAACTCATGCACAGGATCGGTCTTCACGGTAAATCCTTCATCCCGCTGCTGATGGGCTTCGGTTGCAATGTTCCCGCTATCATGGCTACCCGCACTATAGAAAGCAAGAGCGACCGGATGGTGACAATGCTGATCATCCCGTTTATGTCGTGCAGCGCCCGTTATCCTGTTTACATCTTGCTGATTTCCGCGTTCTTCGTGAGCTTCAAGGGGGCCATCCTGTTTTTGTTATACCTGATTGGGATATTACTGGCTGTAATGATGGCATTCATTTTTAAGAAGACCGTTTTCAAAGCGCAGGAAATGCCGTTCGTTATGGAACTTCCGCCCTACCGCATGCCCACGCTGAGATCGATCATGAAGCATACCTGGTTCAAGGGGGCCCAATACCTTCGCAAGATGGGCACCATCATTTTAGTGGCTTCCATAGTTATCTGGGCCCTCGGTTATTTCCCGAGAAATAGTGCGGCCACACCGCAGGAGCAGCAGGAACAGTCTTATATTGGCAGGCTCGGGAAATTTATTGAACCTGTCATTGCCCCGCTGGGATTCGATTGGAAGATGGGCGTCAGCCTGATCGCCGGTTCAGCGGCAAAAGAAGTAGTGATCAGCACCATGGGAGTGCTGTACCATTCAGATGGCGGAGATGAAATGAGCAGTCTCTCAGACAGGCTAAAGTCACAGGCACATCTTTCCGGGTCATTGGCCGGACAGCCTGTTTACACTCCTCTGGTTGCTTTTTCCCTGATGGTATTTATCCTGATCTACTTTCCGTGCATCGCCGTCATAGCCGCAGTCAGAAAGGAGTCAGGAAGGTGGAAATGGTCTGCATTCCTGGCACTTTATACAACTTCAATCGCCTGGATCATGGCATTCATTGTTTACCAGGGAGGGAAGCTGTTTTTTTAAGGTTTAAACCTCCTATTGGGCCTTGTCCAGCCGGTTCAGTCCTTCAATGGAACGCTCGTAGTTTGGCAGGATTTCAAGCGCTTTCTGGTAGTCTTTCCTTGCATTTTCATAATCCCCCGACAGTTCGAAACTATACCCCCGGTTGAAGTATGCATCGACATATTTTGGGTCTATCGCAATGGCCCGGGAAAAATAATCCACAGCAGTTTTATAATCGCCGGTATAGACCAGGTGAATATACCCGATGTTATATAAGGCTTCCTTGTAATTGGGAGCGATGGTTAACAACTGATGATAGGTTTCCAGCGCTTTCTGGATATTTTCCTGTTCCTGGTATGCCATTCCCAGCAGGTAATAACCTTCCGGACGGTTCGGCTCAATACGCGTGGCAGCCTCCAGGTAGCCTGCTGCCAGGGGGCTTTTGGCGATGGAATAAAGGATACCCAGTTGTACATAAGCTTCGTAATATTTTTGGTTCAGGTCAGCCGCCGCCTGGAAATTCCTGATGGCCAGCGCCGTGTCACCCAATTCCATATAGGCATAGCCCCTGATGAAATGGGCTACCGGGTTGATCCTCTCATGATCCAATGCCATGCCGGAATACTTGAAACAATTCTCATAATCTTTTAACAACAGGTAAACCTCCGACAGTTTAAGCATTGCATCATTGTTCACAGGGTCGAGTTCCATTGCCTTCAATAAAGCTTCCAGGCAATTCGGCACACGGTTGACCGCCAGGTAAATATCCGCCAGGGTCACAAAATAGCCGGCATTTTTACTGTTAAGCTGAATGGCCCTGTTGATGTCGGCCAGTGCCTGGTTTGTCTCGGAATGCTGCAGGTAGTATTTCGAACGGTTATAGAAACCTTCCGGATCTAAGGAATCACTGGCAATGGCAAGGTTGAGAGAGTCGAGTTCAACCGCGGCAGACGTCACAACCTCACTTTTATCTGCTTTTTTATCAGTTCTTATCGAATGTTGGCAGGACGAAGCTGCCAGCAGCAATAGAAGTCCCCATAAGACGAAAAATCTACTCATTCGCCTGTTAATCAAGTTAATAAATGAATACGCTTCAGGATTCCAGTAGTTTCTCCTTCACCCGGGCTTCCAGTTCATCGGCCAGCTCTGGGTTGTCGGCCAGGAGTTTCTTAACGGCATCCCTGCCCTGCCCTAGCTTAGTCTCGCCATAGCTGAACCAGGATCCGCTTTTCTTGATGACATTGAAGTCCGTAGCTAAATCAATGATTTCACCTGTACGGGAAATTCCTACGCCGTATATGATGTCGAACTCGGCTTTTTTGAATGGCGGCGCAACCTTATTTTTCACCACTTTCACTTTTACCCGGTTCCCGGTACTCTCCTCCCCTTCCTTGATCTGGTTGATCTTACGGATGTCTAGACGGATGGAAGCATAGAATTTCAACGCATTGCCACCCGTAGTGGTCTCAGGATTGCCAAACATCACGCCGATCTTTTCCCTGAGCTGGTTGATGAATATGCAACAGGCGCCCGTTTTGCTGATGTTGGCCGTTAGTTTCCTGAGTGCCTGCGACATCAGCCGGGCCTGCAGTCCCATCTTGGAATCGCCCATTTCTCCCTCGATCTCACTCTTGGGTGTCAGTGCGGCCACAGAGTCGATGACGATAATGTCTATCGCCCCGGAGCGGATCAGGTTATCCACAATCTCCAGTGCCTGCTCCCCATTATCTGGTTGTGAAATCAGCAGGTTCCCTATGTCAATCCCCAGTTTTTGGGCATAGAACCTGTCAAAGGCGTGTTCCGCATCAATGAATGCAGCAATGCCGCCGAGTTTTTGGGCTTCTGCTATAGCATGCAATGCCAGTGTAGTTTTCCCGCTGGATTCCGGGCCGTAGATCTCAATAACACGTCCCCTGGGCAATCCGCCGATCCCCAATGCTGCATCCAGCCCGATAGACCCGGTCGGTATGAACGGGATGTTCTCAATCGGGTTATCCCCTAACTTCATGATCGTCCCTTTACCATATTGTTTTTCAATATTGCCAAGGGTCATCTCCAGTGCCTTCAGTTTTTCTTTCCTGACCTGGTCGTTGTTGTTTTCGTTGGCCATATGCTTAATTTAAAAGGTTATTAATTGCCCATCTCTGCCAGGATCTGGTCAGAATGGTTCTTGGTCTTCACATCATCAATCACTTTCAGAATTTTCCCATCTTCCGCTATCACGAAGGTAGTCCGGATGATCCCGTCATATTCCCTTCCCATGAATTTCTTCCTGCCCCATACGCCGTAGGCCTGGATAATTTCCTTAGAAGTATCCGGTATCAGCGGGAACGGGAGGTGATATTTATCGGCAAACTTCTTATGGGATTTCGAATCATCAGCACTCACACCGATGATTTTATATCCCTTTCCAAGCAATTCCGAATATCCATCCCTCAGGCTGCACGCTTCTGCTGTACATCCTGGCGTATCATCCTTAGGGTAAAAATAAAGGATCACTTTTGAACCTCTGAGATCGGCCAGTTTAACCGGATTACCATTCTGGTCTGCCGCATTGATGTCAGGGGCAATATCTCCAATTTTCAGTTTCATATGTTTAAAACATTTCTTTTAAAGGTTAACAAAAATATTCATTTTCAACTTTTAGGCCATTGCCATTAAGTCATTTCTTATCAATCTTTACCAACAATCTCAGGCAGTTATTGTTTGGTCTTTTTAACCTTGTTTTGATAATACTTGCATATATCGGTTATTCCGCAGACATCACATTTTGGCTTACGTGCCTGGCAGATATACCGCCCATGCAGGATCAGCCAGTGGTGGGCTATCGGGATTTTTGCCTCCGGGATATATTTCACCAGTTGCAGTTCTGTCTGCAGTGGATTTTTCGCCCTGTAAGTCAGCCCGATCCGCGCCGAAACCCGGAAAACGTGCGTATCGACAGCCATTTTAGGCTGGTTGAACGCCACCGATGCAACCACATGAGACGTCTTTCTGCCCACACCAGGCAACTTCTGCAATTCATCCACATCTTCAGGCAGTACACCATTGTAATCCCGGACCACTTTTCGCGACATTTGAAC
>Ga0208980_10001754_pt1 | contig 13186 bp, 8 predicted proteins | sample WetSurMetagenome_3_FD_187993 | JGI IMG/M metagenome (GOLD analysis project Ga0208980, IMG submission 187993) | Wetland microbial communities from Twitchell Island in the Sacramento Delta, sample from surface sediment Aug2011 Site A1 Bulk (version 2) | ecosystem: Environmental > Aquatic > Marine...
CAATAATCAGCCGTTCTGCTTTTTAATAGTGCGGATAATTTATCCAGCGCCGAAATGTTTTTGGCCAAATCTTCCAGATACACCAACACGCACTGTTTGCTTAATTGGTCGGCCTCTTCGATTAAATCTGCCAGTTCTATAAAACGGCGTGAAGTTAACACGGTTTTAACTTGTGCTGTTTGACAAGCAGACAGCATCCCTGCGGAACCCGTTGAAAAATTCAACATCGCAGGGACACGACCATGCAACTGCAAGCCCAAAACAGTAATGAGGGTTTTAGTGGAATTGGGCAGAAAAACACCCACATTTTCTCCTTTTGCAGAAATTTTTTTTAATTCATTACCAACGGCAATGCTTCGTGTGATTAAATTGTTATAGGACAGCTGGATACGTTCCAGATCTTCAGCTATCCGGTGACTGCCTCCGTGTACCCTTCTTGCCTCCAGCACGCTGGTGAAAATGGTTTGCCGGTAAGGACTGGTGACAAACATCATTTTAGTCATAATATCTGCTAAAAGGTGTCCACAGTAAGTGCGGCGGGCTTTTCCCCTGAGATTTTCGGGAGCGGAAATAGTCTCAGGCGGTAAAATTTGAATGGTGATTTTCGGAAAGAAACGTAAACGGACTATTCTGTGCAGTTTTGAAAAATGCGTATATTGAGCACCCGATATGCGTACCGGCAAAACGGCGGCTTCGGACTTGTCAGCGACCATGCCCGTTCCGTCATAGATTTTCATTAATGATCCGGTAACCGAAATTCGACCTTCCGGAAATATAACGGTCTTGGAATCATTTTCCAGATAATGAATTAAATCTTTTAATGATATGGGATGAGTAGGATCCATCGGGAATACCCGCGACAATCCCAAGAAAGGTTTCAACCACCAGCGTTGAGACATTTGCCTGCTAATCGCAAAAGTTATGTCATCGGGCAAAAACACGCCCAACAGTAACGGATCCAGAAATGAGGTGTGATTGGCTATAATCAAAACCCGTTTCCCGGCTTTAGTGTAATTATCCAGGCCAGTAATCTCGACCTTGTAAAGTAAAATCAGCAGCCAGCTTAAAAATTTTTTTAGCATAGCTTTCTCCTTACGTTTTATTAATGCCTTGCGTAGCGAAGTCAGTAGCCGGCGTAAAAATTTTTTTAGCATAGATTTCCTTTTACCTTTTCTTAATGACTTGTATAGCAAAATCAGCAGCCGGCCTAAAAATATTTTTAGCATGGTCTCTCCTTACGTTTTCTTAATGAGTATTGTATATGTTCTGGATTGGATTATGGCTTTAGATAATTTCTACCAGATTTATAAATTAAGACGGAGTGTAGCTAACAGTAAGCCTGTCAGGCTTAGCGTGATCCCCGTGCAAATCCACTCCACGCTGATTGGCTGCCAAGTGCCGCACAATTTTGTAAACGTGTTCAATCTGATCGGTTGCTTCCACTTTTTCAGCCAGTGTTGTCAATTCCAGAGGAAGATCTGCGTCTTTCAAAACGGTCAGAATTTTTCGCTGCAACCCCAATAACGTCTCAGCGGCTTGTTTTCCTGCTTCCACGCCTGGCTGATTATAGGCATTGATGTTAACCAGAGAGGCATAGAACCCGACGGTTCGCTCGAAGAGGGCAATCAGAGCGCCAATCGTTCGGGGATTAACCTGGGAAATCGTCAGCGTAATCGAATCCCGATTATTGTCATAAAGGGCCTGTCGCGTACCCTGTAAAAATCCGAAAAGAAAGTCACCGGACGTCACACCAGGTTCTACTTCGATGGATGCGCCGTTCCGGTCTTGCAGTACTTCAATGAAAACCGCGAAGAAGTTTGCCAATCCTTCCCTCAGTTGTTGCACAAAGGCGTGCTGGTCCGTGGAGCCCTTGTTACCATACACTGCAAGGCCCTGATTTACCGTCTTACCGTCCAGATCTTTTTCCTTGCCCAAAGACTCCATGACCAATTGTTGCAGGTAACGTGAAAACAGCAGCAGGCTGTCTTTGTAAGGCAAAACCACCATATCTTTTTCGCCCTTACCGTTGCCTGCATAATACCAGCAGAGCGCCAATAAAGCGGCTGGATTTCGTCTGATTTCAGGCACCCGGGTAGCAACGTCCATTTCTTTGGCACCCTCTAGCAACGCTCGTATATCTATCCCCATCAAAGAGGCCGACAACAATCCTACCGAAGACATTTCCGAAGTGCGGCCGCCCACCCAATCGAACATGGGGAATTCGTCCAGCCAGCCTTCAATTCGCTCAAGCTCATCCATTTTGCTGCCCAACATGGTGACGGCAACGGCATGCGCAGGAAAGTGTAAGCCTTGTCGTTCATAGGCGTGCTTCACCTCCAGCATCCCGTTACGCGTTTCTGGTGTGCCGCCCGATTTGCTGGTAACAATAACCAGAGTACTGCTAAGCCGGTCATTCAGACGGTTGAGGATATGATCAATACCGGCTGGATCGGTATTGTCGATAAAATGGATGGCTAAAGGTGGAAAATCGGCAGCCAAAGCGTCATCTACAAACTGCGGTCCAAGCGCCGAACCGCCGATCCCAATAGAAAGTACATCAGTGAATTTAGGGGCTAGAGGTGGATGAATTATGCCGTTATGAACTTTCTGGACAAATGCTTCAATCTTATCGAGATTTTCTACAATCTCATTTTTCAGATCCGGCGGAGCTAATTCCGGGTTACGTAACCAGTAATGACCCACCATCCGGTTCTCGTCCGGGTTAGCGATAGCGCCTTGCTCCAATGCTGCCATATCCTTAAACGCTTGGATAAATTTGGGCTTCAGTTCCGCCACCAACTGTTCATCAAAGCGCATCCTGCTGACATCCAGATAAAGCCCCAAGTTTTCATTAAAATAAAGCCAGTTCTGATAGCGCTGCCAAAGTTCTTGATTATTCATAAATCCAGTGTTCTTGATGTTGTAATTTATCGGAAAAGTTATTTTCAACAACCTGCGTTGGTAGCAGGCTATTTTTTGTGTTGATGTGACGAAAAGACTATAAATTACCATGAAGAAGAGGTTTTATGTTTTTCTTCGTAATTCTTGCAGCATTATTGGTTTCTTCAGAGCACGCAATTTTTTAATCAAAGCCCGCGTAAGAGCCGTAATGAAATCCGGATAGGATCGATCTTTCACTTTTTGCTTTGGAATGATAAATGCTAGATAATCGACCGTAACATCCGTTATTTTGTTTTTGGTTTGGAGCACTCTAACATTAACTGTCACAGTCTACCCGGTGCGAATGTGGCGCTAGACAGTAAAATTCTTGGGAAAACTGTTCTCAATTAAGTTAGGAGATCCAAACAGTAACCCATCTGTCCAGGAGCGGCAACCCTAATGAATATTAATTATTTTCAGAATTATCTTGAATCACTGCACCAAAATCATGCGAACCTTGATAAGGGAGAGGTCGCCAGTTATATCCCGGAGCTTTTGAAAGCAGATCCAAAGTGGTTCGGTATAGCCCTCACCACCGTTGATGGGCATGTATACCAGGCAGGCGATTCGAGGCAGTCTTTCACCATACAATCGATTTCGAAAGCCATCACTTACGGAATTGCCCTCGAAGACAATGGCGTCGAAGCGGTGTTGCGCAAGGTAGATGTGGAGCCCTCGGGCGAAGCCTTTAATTCCATCAGCCTGGAGCCAGGCACTGGCCGCCCAAGGAATCCCATGATCAATGCGGGAGCAATCGCCACAGTAGGCCTGATCAATGGGGATTCGCCGGACGAAAAACTCTCTCGCATGCTCAAATGTTACGAGCGCTTTCTCGGTCATCCGGTTACAATCGACGAGGATGTTTACAGCTCGGAGAAATCGACCGGGCATCGCAATCGGGCCATCGCCTATCTGTTGCGCAATTCAGATATCATCGAAAAGGATACGGACGATGTTCTCGACGTATATTTCAAGCAATGTTCAATACTCGTAACCTGTAGAGATTTGTCCCTGATCGGCGCCACTCTGGCCAATAACGGTGTCAATCCCATTACTGGAGTACGCGCCCTGGAAAGCCGTTACGTCCCCAAAGTGTTGAGCGTAATGAGTTCCTGCGGCATGTACGACTACTCAGGAGCCTGGGTCTACGAGGTAGGCATGCCCGCAAAGAGTGGTGTTGGCGGTGGGATCGTGGCGGTGCTACCGGGCCAATTCGGTCTCGCAGTGTTCTCTCCTAAACTCGATGAACGTGGCAACAGCGCCCGAGGAATTGCAGTTTGCAACAAGATTTCCGCCGACTTCGGCCTGCACATGCTTCACATCGGCCGGTCTACGGCGTCCTCGGTTATTCATGCCACCTATGATGCCGCCCATGTGCCCTCGAAACGTAGCCGCAATCTCGAGCAGACGCGGTTGCTTGCCGAATTGGGCCATAAGGTAGTGGTGCTGGAAATACAGGGCGAGTTGATATTTGCATCCGCTGAAATCGTGATCTCTGAAGCGATGAGCGCAGCCGTGAAAGCCGAGTATCTAATCCTGGACTTCACGCGCGCCGCAAATTTCAGCGAAGGGGCTTACAGCATGTTTGTTGGTCTGATTCAATCGTTATCCACACAAGGCAAAACTGTGCTTCTGACCGGCACCGGAGCCAGGTACGCGATGGTAAAGCTCATAAAAAGGGGGGTCGGATATACCGAGGATATGCCCCTGTTTAACTGCGACGACATCGATGATGCACTGGAGTGGTGCGAAGACCAGTTACTCGCCGGACAAGCCTCTTATGCTGCAGCCGAAGCCCCCCTCGCCGCACAGAGCTATCTGACTGGGTTTACGCTCGAAGAACTGGAGGCGTTTGAGTCTATGCTGGAGTATCGAACCTACGACAAAGGGATGTACCTATGCCGTGAGGGCGATCCTGGGGATTTTTTGTATTTCATACTTTCTGGACAGGTCAGTGTGGCCGTCCCTCTCGCCCATCGAAGGAGCCGGCGCATCACAACCATATCAGCTGGTTCTGCCTTCGGGGAGATGGCTATGCTGGACCGTGGCAAACGTTCAGCGGATGTAGTGACTGACGAGAATGTGATCTGTTTGATACTTGACTACAATCGACTAGAAGCGGAGACCAGCCCCTTGGGTATGTGCATTCGGTGGAAGCTGATCACGAATATAGGGCGTGAGCTTACACGGAAGCTTCGACAAGCCACGATGGAGATTAAATCACTAAGGAGTTGATGTGCGCTCTTCGAAACGCCATTTCGGACGGGACCAAATTCATACTCACTGTCAATCAGCATCCATACAGACTACTTAGGCCCAATGTAATAAGAAGGCGAGATTTAAGACTTGCCTTCTGAGACCCACAAACTGTCCAGTTAAATTTTTAACGCCGTTTGAGAACTGTTAATCAACATGGTAATCGGTCCGCAGCCGTAAATCGCGCCGAACGAATTGGTAAGTTCAAATAAACATGGAAGATTATGATAGTTGGTTGATTAGCATAATTTTTTGCTGAATTTTATTGATATTATACTGATCTTTTAGCCAGGTACGTATAGCCAAGGATCTTTTAAAATATTCTAAAGCCTGGTATTTATTATTTTGCGCAAGTTCGATAACGGCAATTTCTTCTAAACATGAAGCAATCGCTCTACGATCAGCCTGTAATTTATAGTAGTCTAAGGCTTCATGTAATAATTTTAGTGCTTCGTGATTCTGTTGTTTTTGTGAAGCAATTAGAGCATCGATACGTTTTAAAATAATTTGGAATTTAGGCTGCCGGGGCTCCTGTTCCTGCGCTAAGGCATCCCGGAATTGATCCAGCCATTTGGGTTTTGTTCCGGCGGAAATCAAAGTTTCCAGTCTTGCGGCTGTTGCTAGCAAATTCAGTCTCTTATTGTCAGTGAGTTCCTGCGTGTCTAATTGCAATAATAAAGGCTCAATGGCTGCTAATGCTTCCTGGTATCGTTGTTGCTGAAACAGCAATTTAACCTCTAAAAGGATAATCCTGTTTTTAAACGTCTCATCAAGAAAACCGGCAACAGCTTGCTGCTTTAAAATCCTTAATTGTTGTTCGGCAGCGACGGAATCACTTAATGCTAATGAAGTTTCAACCAGATTTATCCTTGACAACTGCGTGCCCCTGTTATCATCAAGGCTTTGATAAAACAATAAAGCGCTATTAAATTTTTGCAGGGCGGCAGGAAAGTCATCCTGTCTATAAGCAATAAGACCGCTTTGCAACAAGTTTTCACCTTTACTATAACTATCAGGACGCACATTTGGACTGCCCGCGCAAGCAGGCAATGCCAAAATAACAATGATAATAACAAGCTTAGTCATCCAAGCCAGCATCCTCGATTAATAGGCGTTTATTCGCCGGTTCGGTACTAGACGTGAATGGCCATATCTTATTATCTATAAAAACGTGAACCGATTGTGCACCCTTGAGGGTTTGTTCGGATGATTCAAGCACCGACTGAGTATTGCTAATCAATCCCGGTAAAAGGTTTAACTGCTGATCAACTTTATCAATTGACCTGCGCAGATCAACAATTAACTGCCGCGATTCCGAGCTCAGTTTAGTAGCGTCGGTAAGCGTTCTTTTTGATTCCACAACCAGTTTATTGACATTAGCCAGCATAGGCTGGGTTTCATTGACACGCTGAGATAGACCAGCCAGGGTTTTTTCCAAAAGCAACAACGAATTGGCAATGCTTTGTTCTTGTTTTTTATCGTAAAAAAACCGCCCTAATGAGCCTTTGCCATCAGCCACATGATCACTAAGACTACGTAAGTCTGTCAAAACTGTTTGCAGGTTTTGACTGCTGTCTTTTAAGACTTTCGGGTCAATAGCATCGATAACCTGCGATAAATTATCAACCAAGGTTGCGAATTTTTTAAGGGCAGGCGTAATTTCCGCTATCGTAAGATAATCCGTTACCAAAGGTTCTTTAATCGGAATAATCGCGTCATCAGGCAGCATGGGCAAATTGGGCGAGCCAGGCTTGATGATAATAATGTTATCACCAACTAATGATAGTTTACTTACCTCACCTGTAGAATCGGTACGTACTAAATCTTGAAAATTTTTATATACAAAAAAATGAATATTGATTTTATTATTATCGCTGACTTTAATATCGGTTACTCTTCCCACATCGATACCAGAAATATTTACAATCGTTTCAGGTGAAATGCCTTGAGCATTTTTCATAAAAGTCTGATAGTGAACAACTCGATCTAAAATCTTTAAAGATTTAACTTTACTTGCAAACAAACCCAATACTATTAAAAGAGCGACCAATACAAAGCCACCGACCAGCCTGTCTCTTGCGCTATAACTTAAGCTATGGATGTAATGGACCTTTGATGATTTCATGGTATTTGATCGAAAGTCTTGGGGGATTTATTTAGCCATTTATAAAATCAGAAAAGGTTTCCCAATGATTGAAGACATGGACATTCTTAGATGTAATATAAATCATCTTGTCAGCATAACTTCGCACAAAATCGAGATTCGCATTACTGGTGATAACAGTGATATTTTTGCTTTTAACCAACGAGGCTATATATTTGCCAAAAACCCGCACTTGCTCTCTATCCAAGCTTGTAAAAGGATTTTCAATGAACAAAACCTGTGGTTTAAGGATAATGGCCCTAACAATCAGTAAATGTCGTCTTTGTAACGTACTCATGAAAGCCGGCAATATCAAGTGATCGGCTCCATATTCCAATTCGCCCACGAGTGCATGGGCTTCTTTATCTATCTCTATATTAGCTGCAAACTGGTGATATATCGCTGGCACCTTGACGTTATCAATCCCATTCAAGACCGATAGTAACGCACTGTTATGATATAAATAAGCAATTGCCGGGCAGTCATTATTTTCGCCCTTATTCAGAAGAATATCAGCGTAATTGATCGAGCCGCTTGAAGGCTCATTAATTCCAGCCAACATCTGCATATAGGCATTTATAACGCTAAACTGCTGCCCCAAAAGGCACACTAAACTCGCCGCACTAATCTTGCAATTTAAAGACGCCGAAGATGGAAGCAAATCCAAATTGGGTATTGCCGATACAGCCTGGATTAGTGCAACTTCATCATTCATATCATAAACAAAGCGTTAATAATAAAAACAGATAACAAGCTATTCATTATCGCTTTTTGTGTTCTTTGTGGAACTTCAGTCACTGATTGGCTGACATGTAACCCATGATAACAGGCGTTAGCGCCAATGATCATGCCAAAAAGCATATTTTTTATTAAAAAATAAAGTAACTCTTTCGGCTCAATAGAGTCGATCAATATGGAAAAGTATTTTAAATTAGTAGGGGAGTCGAAAATTGCAGAGAAAAAAATGCCCAGCGTTATTGATAGGGCCGCAAAATAAACCGACAGTGAAATCTGCGATATTGCCTTACTTACTAAAGGCGGAAAAGCAAAATACACCAAAACATCAATGCCAAGCAATTCCAGTCCTTTTACTTCCTGATTAATAGACATGTTACCAATAACAATTGCCAATGCCGATCCACAGCGGCATATGATAACTATCGCCGTTATCAATGGGCATAATTCTAACGTCACAAAGTTAAGTAGAATAGTCACTACTTTCGTTTCAGAACCGAGGGTTTGAAGCACCATAATAAGCTGCGCAGTTACGCTGAACCCTATAATAATGCTCAATACAATAATAGTTGGCATTAAGGTGTCAACCCCATCAAAAATAATTTCCCTAACCACAGCATTTTTAATCAAGGCATTCTGTTTATTTTTGTGTATAAACGAAAATCCACGGCGTAATACCGTTACGATGAAAAAAACTAACTCAACAAAGTTTATAATAAACTGTGTCGTCGATTTCCCTATCACATCTAAAAGCTGCCAAACGTATGATACGGAAATGACGCTTTTCGACCTCATCATTTTAAAACCTCATTTTACCTATTTTTACTATCAGACAAAGCAAGTCGAAAGACAGCAGATCTGAAACACCGGCTCATTGCCACTCGCCTTATCTTTCACTTCGCATCCATATTGACAACCAAGGGCGGCTCGTCAGGTGGCGCATCCGCATAGCGCTGGCAACGGGCTAAATGGAACCGGGATGGCCCATCTTCTGGATAGTCCTGCAGAATAGCTTCGAAAGCCTTGCTTGCCTCAGCCCATTGTCCTAACCGTAACACTTCCATGGCGTTAGCAAAGTTTTCACAAAGCTGTCTTTGAGATTCGCCGGCAGTCTTTTCCAAGGCAAGCACTTCCAAAATAGGCATGGGTTCTGTTTTGCCTACGAAACGAAATTCGCCCAGAAACCGGCTCAGGAGGCCCTCGACGCCCTCCATGGCGGAGCCGCTGGTCAGGAGCTGGGTATGCAGATGTTTATTGAGGCCCTCGATACGCGCAGCCGTATTGGCACAATCGCCAACGATGCTATAGACAAAATGCCCGCCGCCCCCGGCATGCCCGACATAAGCCATACCATCTTCCAGTCCGATACGCAAAGATTGAGGAAACTGTGGATAACGTTTTTTGAAGCCGTCGATGGCTTCGATGGCCTCAAGTCCAGCCAGCAGGGCTTTGTAACGGATTCCCGGCTCAGGCTGTTCTGCGGTCCAGGCGCACATAATGCCGTCCGCGCGAAATTCGATCACATCGACGCCTTGACGTCTCAACGGTTCGGAGAGGGTTTCGAAATAATCGTTCAGAAAGGAAGCCAGCTCTTTGGGCTTCAGTATTTCAGAGATGGTCGTGAAACCAGCCATGTCCGAAGCAAAGCAGACGCTGTAGGTCACCCGATTTAAGGCGCTATGATCCAGATTTTTTTCGGTGAAATCTCTAGCCAGGTGCTCGGGCAAATATAGGCCAATGGCGCGTGTCGCCCGTGTTTTTTTCCTCCTTTCTAAAAAATACTGAACAACGAGCCCGCCAAATAAAGCCAGGGGTAGTTGCACCAGCATTGGAATTGCCAGCGGCAGCCAAATGTCGGCCTCTGCAAAGACCTGCTGTGCGGCAATACCGTAGCTTGCCGCCAAAATTAACACCAGGGGGACTCCGGCAATAGCCGGTAGCAAGTAAGCAATGGCACCAGCGATGGCACCGAATGTCGCCACGATTAGGGTCTCTCCCAGTATTCCGGGGGGATGAAGACTCCTATCGGTCAATAAATTGCCGAAGGACGTCGCTGCAATTTCAACACCGCTCAGGTCCACGCCGTCGTCATTGGTAAATACCGTATAAAAGCGATCGGGTTGGCCGGGGTCAAATAGATCGGAGAATCCAACGAAGACAACTTTGCCGGTCAGGTCCGGTAACTTTATTCCGGAATCGGTCTTTTGGCTGCCGGCAACAAGATGATAAGGAATCGTGGTGATGCTGCCCGGTGGTCCATAAAAATTAAGGTACCGTTGATCATCTCCCTCGTAAAGCTCTACGAGTGACTGCAAGAGAGAGCGGTCCGACGGGAGTATGTCCTGGTTGTTTTCATTGGCAAGCGACTCTCTGAGGATTTTACCCAGTTCCGGGTTTTTACTGAAGACCATCCGCAGCTTACGCATGAAAGCAAGCACTTCCGGTGCACGCGCTGTATCGGCAGGCGGCAAAGGTGCAGACACACCGGCTTTTTCCAGAAGTTGCGCCAGGTGAGGATAAATAGGCATGAGATGAACTTGCAAAGCAGTTGCTGGCATGGTTGGAGCGCCCACGCTTTGTTTGAAAGCCCAGAATTGATGGACCGCAACCTGGACCTTGGGCAGGGGAAACGGACCGAGTCCCTTGGCAGCCGTTGCCAATACCGGAATCGGCAGGGCCAATTGTTCCACCCAAACGGAACCCGTCTGTTTACCGGACGAATTAACAAGCGGTTGCCGTTTGCCGACCAGTTTTTCGACCAGAATGACCCGGCCGGAATCGGCCACAGCCTTGCCGAAAACCGCATCGTCCTCTACCTGCTTGGGCAATTGGAAATCCATATCAAAGACAATAACTGAAGCGCCCTGCCGGGTCAGGTTTTCGACCAGTCGAGCGTGCACTGAGCGGGGCCACTCCCGCGGCAACTTCGAAAGTCCGAGATGATTTCCCGTTTGATCGTCGATCGCCACCACGGCCACTTCCACAGGAGCCTCGATAGGTCCCCGGAGCTTGAACAGCCAGGACAACCCGACACTTTGTTCGAAGTTTGCCCCGAGGGGAGTCAGTCCAAGCAAGACTCCCACCCCCGCAGTAACGGTGCCGGCGATCAGTCCTTTTATCCAGCGCTGCATAGAATATCCAGGAAAGTTAAATAAGTATGAAATCGCATTTCGTTCGAAAACCGAAAATAATTTCCCGCTAGTTTTCGTCTTCTAGTGTGCAGGAACTTAAACGCGTTCATGCAACTCCATCAGAATACCCCGCTGAGGCCAACAAGCGCTCGATATTACACCTCGCAGTTTCTTCGTAACAGTCGAAGAAAAAATCAGTATAGAAAATACGGGGCCGGTCAAGTAACATTCTCAAAAATTTCGCATGGGCAGGGTAGTAGATCGCATCAGGAACATGAGTCTGCTCTTTGCGCACATTATGCGTATCCCGTATAAAATCGGACCACTGTTGGCCGAAACTGGACAGATCGATATCCACCATATACGACTCGTCGCTTTTATCGGGGGGCTGCCTGTGCATGGTAATCAGAATTAAGTCGTATACTTTATCGACAAGTGCCGGGGAAAACCATGTTCTGCCCCATTGACAAAAGAGATCGGCGCTAAGTTGTTCGTTATCCCGGGCGCCTGGCACATACACGGCATCATGGAACCAGATGGCCAATTCTACTGCGTCTGGAAACTTCATCCGGGCAGACACTCGATCAAACTCCCGAAGGCAGTGTATCAAGTGCGTCCAATTATGGTAGTGCCGGCCGGGCTCGGTGTAATCCCTGACCAAATCATCGTAAACAGGGTTCACATTCATCCTTACCTCCGGCGGCAAAGAGCGCATCCAAAGCGCCCGAAAACGGTCGCCTAGCGCTATATACGAAGCTTCATCAACCATCTTATTCTTGGCTCAGGGAAAGTCAGGGTATTGAATTCTAAAGCAAAGTATATGCCAAGGTCCAATATCATATGTTTCGACCTGGAACCATCATTTTGGAAGAACTATTATCTAATAATACTGTAGGAGTCTTATACACCAATTTTCAAATCGGCGGGCATCGGCTCTGCCGTGCCATTGCATACTCCTCCGCATTGAGCCTGAGAATGCCTTCTGCTATTGATGGCGGAAAATTGAACCAAATAAGTGCGAATTTCTCTGAATTTTTACCTATTTGGTGCGGATCTTAAGCTGCACAACCAGTCATTGTCATTAAAAGTCTAATTTTTAATAACTTAGCTTCCATCATAAATGTGGCATTTTATTTGCTTATATTTTGTAAGTAAGTTTGGATGCGAATCGTCATTACACTTTTATTTGACGAAATAGACATAACCCTGTTAAGTCCACGTTGGTCTTGAGTCGATTTTCATGGCACTCCTTACCGTAATACCCAAGCAGGTAGACTACAAAACTCGTTAGCCGAAGAGCTACGGCAGTGGTAAGCCTAAAGAACTCACTTGTATAATCGGAATGAAAAATATGAATACGCCGTTTCTACGCTGGGCCTCAATAGGATTAGTCTGTGCCGCCCTGATTGAAAGTGCGGCAGCTGCTGAAACTTGCCCAAACGCCGTCGGCAAGTTCGTATCGATTGAAGGCGCTATCGAGATCGAACACACCGACCAGGGTCAAAGGCAACCGGCCTCTCTTGAATCCACTCTCTGCCAGGATGACCTGATCTACGTTGGAGAAAACAGCCGTGCAACCGTAGGCCTGATCAACGAAGTTGTTCTGCGACTCGACCAGAACACGACGATGCGGCTTGTCGATGTGGCCTCGCAGCCTGAAAAGCGCTCACTGCTGCAATTGATCGTCGGCGCGTTCAAATCCTTCAGCCGCCCCCCTCGGACCTTTGCAGTCAACACGCCCTATCTAAATGGTCTCATCGAAGGCACCGAGTTTGCCATGCGAGTCGAGGGTAATAGCTCAATGACCACTGTGTACGAAGGCAAGGTGACCACATCCAACCCTCATGGCAAGCTCACTCTAAAACGCGGCGAATCGGCGCTCGCCAAAGCGGGCAAGGCTCCGCAGCCCTATGTGATGGTGAATCCGCGCGATGCGGTGCAGTGGACGTTACATTACCCTCCTCTCTTCGCAGCTCTCGGG
>Ga0208980_10001755_pt1 | contig 13184 bp, 12 predicted proteins | sample WetSurMetagenome_3_FD_187993 | JGI IMG/M metagenome (GOLD analysis project Ga0208980, IMG submission 187993) | Wetland microbial communities from Twitchell Island in the Sacramento Delta, sample from surface sediment Aug2011 Site A1 Bulk (version 2) | ecosystem: Environmental > Aquatic > Marine...
CTCGAGACCAGCCAGAAAAGCAAAAGGCAGTCGAAAGACTGCCTGTGCGTGGGCCCAGCTGGGCTCGAACCAGCGACCCCCTGATTATGAGTCAGGTGCTGCTAACCAGCTGAGCTATGGGCCCGGTAATAAAATTGGACTGCAATATTAGCTATTTGTATGTAATTATGCAAGAACTTGATAAAAAGAATGATCTAAAATTCATTTGACTCCCGGTATCACTTCCAATATAAGCTGAAGCACATTATTTACATTGTGGTTAAAAACAGCAATAACCTCCTCCCACGAAACAGGTATCTCATCTTCTTTCCAGGAATCATAATCTGTGCTCATCGCAATAGCAGCATACGGAAGACCAAGCTCATTTGCCAGAATTACTTCAGGGGCGGTTGACATGTTGATTATATCTGCGCCCCACAAACGGAACATTTTCGATTCAGCCCGGGTGGAAAAACGAGGACCTTCAATTGTCAACAGAGTCCCTTTTTCATGAATTTTAAGCCCGGTGTTCCTGGCAGAAGAGATAATCAAATTCCGCAAATTCTCGTTAAAAGGATCTGCCATCGGAGTGTGTCTCATCTTCCCAGGTTCAAATTCCTCAAAAAAAGTAATTATCCTGTGCCTTGTAAAATCAATAAACTGGTCAGGAACAACAAGATCACCACGACAAATATCTTCTCTTAGACTGCCACACGCAGTTGAGGCAATAATATGTGTGCAACCTGCTTCTTTCAGCGCCCATATATTTGCACGGTTATTTACTTTCGACGGAGGGATGGTATGTAACCATCCATGACGGGAAAGAATAACAATCTCACAGCCGTTAACTGAACCGCAGAGCAGAGAAGAAGAGGGAGGCCCGTAAGGTGTAAGAACATGCTTTTCTTCAGGATTATGGAGAATCTCGGGATTCTCCAGTCCGGAACCACCTATAATGCCGGTTCTTATCATCCTTCTTTCTTAAGATATTCCATCAGGACATTTACAGCTTCATCCATATCATGTCCGAATGTGAGGATCCCAGCTCTGTCGCCAGCCATAATGACGATCCTTTTCTCATAAACATCTGAATCCCTGAAAAGCCTGAGGATATCCTTTGCCAAACCTATTGTACCATAATCCATCGATGGATTTGTTGTGGGGACCTTATAAATAAGATCATTCCAGAGCTCTATATTATGAACATGGACTACCGCATTGGCTCCCGGGTCTGCCGAATATATCGCTGCATGTGTCAATGATTCCGAGGATGCTTTTAATGGACCCACACACTGAACTGCATTATCTTCAATGTTAAAAGAATTAACTCTTACATAATGGCCAGGCTCCAGCTCAGGGATCTCACCGGTTGCAGAACCCGTAATTACAAATTGATTGCCACCCTTTATTCTCATGCTAATATTTCCAAATCCCACACCATTCTCATATGCACCTATCAGGTCCATATTATAAAGAACTTCCCTCCAATAATTGATTATTTCGTACTGTTCATCGGAAATCACAGGTCCCGACTGATTCCAATGACAATTGAATTTAACTACCCCTTCCATATTAATTGAATTTATATGAAAACATTGCTTTAATATCTTTTTCCGCGGCCCTGCATATTCCCTTTTCTGTTATTAATCCGGTAATAAGACGGGCCGGTGTAATGTCAAAACCATAGTTGACAGCAACTGCATCCTCCGGACAGATCCGTACTGACCTTATCTCTCCTTCGCCAAATCCGGTTACATTTGTTACTTCATCCGGGTTGCGTTCTTCTATAGTGATCTCTCTCATCCCGTCAGCGATATTGAAATCTATTGAGGACGATGGCAGGGCGCAATAAAAAGGTATTTTATTGTCAAATGCAGCGAGCGCCTTAAGATATGTTCCGATTTTATTGGCAACATCTCCTGTTCTTGTTGTACGATCGCTTCCAACAATAACAATATCAACCAGTTTTTGTTGCATAAGATGTCCTCCGGTATTATCTGGGATTAAAGTATAGGGAACGCCGTTTTGTCCGAGTTCATATGCTGTGAGCTTTGCCCCCTGGTTTCGCGGCCTTGTCTCATCAACCCACACATGTAACGGAATTCCTTTTTCATGGGCGAGATAGATAGGCGCTGTTGCCGTTCCATAATCTATACAGGCAAGCCATCCGGCATTGCAATGCGTCAGAATATTCACCGGTGCTCCTTTCTTTTTCTTACTGATGGCTTCAATTAATTTTAATCCATGTTTCCCTATCTGTCTGCAGTTTTCCTTTTCCATTTCACAGATCTCAGTCGCTGCGGCAAGAGCTTTTTTAACCAGGGTTGATGGAGAAGTCTCATCTTTAAGTTTTTCCAGAGTATGATTGACAGCCCAGGAAAGATTTACAGCAGTAGGCCTGCAGGAAATCAGGTACCTTGCGGCATTTGAAAGGTGTTCCCTGATATTTGTCTGTGAATTGATCTCCAACGTGGCAAGATAGATACCGAATGCACCTGCGGCTCCAATCAGGGGAGCTCCTCTTACTGTCATGCTATCTATTGCATCATATACGTCATCAACCGACCGGAGTTCCTTTATTTCGAGGAAGAAAGGAAGCTTTTGCTGATCAATGACCCTAACAACCTCAGGATCATTACCATCAATCCAGATGCTTTGATAATCTTGATTGCCGATCTTCATTTGTAAATATTCTTCTGGTCCCCAAATATAAAATATCAAAAATACAAAATATTGGAGGATTTGTATCGAATAAGCAAAATCTGTATTGGGATGGAAGACTTAAGTCCGAAGAGAAATCCGGTTTAAGCCGTTATTAAGAGTCAGATTATTCCATCTATTCTTAACACTTCCCTTCAGGGCTGTTGAAACAGTCCTTTGTGACCCTTAGTGAATACCTTAGTGTCCCTTTGTGGTAAACCCTAAAAAAATTTAAACACAAAGGTGGCCGACCGATAAGAAATTGCCAGGTGGGCAATTTTAGGGAGGCGCCAGACTGCAGGGGTGGATAAGCCACCGGTAAAACGAAGGAAAAACAGCACAATTTATACCTCTTTAACAGCCCCCGGACGGCAAAACCCAAATGTGATTAACAGATGTTCCAGGTGTTCATTGAGGCAAGACAGCATTTCGAATTATCGACCAATTCATTCGAAGGCATTGAAGTTTTTTCTATTTGTATTATCTTTGCTGAAGTGTCGGTATAAATACTATTGATCAGTATATGGTTAACAAAGAGGAGTTTAGAAGAAAGATTCTCATTTCAGCAGGGCAGATATTCAGCCACTACGGCTTTAAGAAGACTACCATGGAAGAGATAGCAAATGCATTGAAAATAGGGAAAAGTTCTATTTATTACTATTTTGAAAGTAAAGAAGATATCTTTGAAGCTGTAGTTCTATATGAGGCTAATATACTTAGAAATGAGCTTACTGCAGCAATCAAATCAGTAGAGTCGCCAATTGATAAAATGAAAAACTATGTTTATGTCAGAATGAAATCGTTCGAAAAACTTTCAAATTATTACAATGCTATTTTTGACAAGAACCTCGATCATTTTGATTTTATAGAAGCTATCCGTGAAAAATATGACCGGGAAGAGCTTGCAATATTACGTCTAATAATTTATCACGGGGAAAGAAAAAAGGTTTTCAATGTAGTGAATAGTGAATACACGGCGATGGCTATTCAGACAACCCTTAAAGGTCTTGAAGTGCCTCTTTTCTGGAAAAAAAAGGAAGTGAATATCGAGAACCGGCTTAATGCGATTCTTGATGTCCTGTTTTACGGCATTGTAAAGAACCGCCAGAAAAGCCAGTAACGTTGCATTCGATCTTCCTTGAAGATATATCGCGTTGAAGAATATTACCTTATAATAATGGCTCGTTTTTTATTTTTCACACTCAGATATAAACCGATAATCCCCATTAAGATAAAAGGAATACTTAACCATTGTCCCATGTTAAGTTTCATTGTTGCTTCAAAAGCAACCTGATTCTCTTTCAGAAATTCAATAAAAAATCGTGCTGTAAACAGAAAAATGCACAGCAAGCTTATCAGCATACCCTGGTAGTGCTCTCCTTTCTTTGCCCAGTACAGCCGGTGAAGCAGGAAGAAAATTGCCAGATATGCCAGTCCTTCGTAGATCTGAGTCGGATGTTTAGGAGCAACTTCATGGTTTCTTAGAAAAACAAAACCCCAGGGGAGCGTGGTTTCCACTCCATAAATTTCAGAATTCATCAGATTTCCCATTCTGATTAAAAAACCTGACAGTGCAACAACAATGGCAATCCGGTCGAGGATCCAGAAATAATCTTTTTTTTCTTTCCTTGCGAATAACCATAGAGCAGTAAGAATACCAATTGCGGCTCCATGACTGGCCAGACCTCCGTGCCAGATCATCAGAATCTCCTGGGGATGGCGGAAGTAATAACCGGGTTCGTAAAAAAGACAATGGCCCAGACGTGCCCCGATAATAACCCCAAGGGCCATATAAATAGTCAACCTGTCAAGCACAGCTTCGCCAAGATTTTCATTTTTAAAAATCCTGTTCATAACTACATAACTGATTAGAAAAGCGGACGCGAATAACAATCCATACCACCTTACTGCAAATGCGCCAATTCGGAAAATTTCAGGATTTACATCCCATGGAATCACTAATAAATGCATAGATAACAATTTTATGTTATGGTCAAAGGTAAAAATTATTATTATTGATCAAAACCTGAACTCCTTATTACAACAAGGGTTTTAATGCAATTTCGAAATAGATCTTTAAAAAATGATGTAAGTTTGTAATTCATATGTAATCGGTAGAATTTTATGTCAGAAAGAAGGATTGTCCATCTTTTACTCAGCTTAGCTCTGATCATATTTGCTTGTGCCAGAATCAGTTCGCCATCAGGGGGTCTCAAAGATACAAAGCCTCCTGTGGTTGTAAATAGTGTTCCTCTTTACGGGGCGAAAAATTTCAAGGGTAAAAGAATTGAAATAATGTTTGACGAATATGTGGTGCTTGACAATATAAATGAAAAGTTCATGGTCTCACCACCCGTTAAGAAAAAACCCAGAGTATTCATTAAAGGAAAGGGTGTCGATATTGAATTCGAAGATGAGCTGAAAGACAGTACAACCTATACTTTTTATTTTCAGGATGCCATAAAAGATCTGAATGAAGGGAATATTCTTCAGAATTATCAGTTTGTAATGTCAACAGGTCCCGTTATAGATTCATTATCGGTTACAGGGAATGTTTTTAATGCTTATAATCTTGAGGTTCCTGAGAAAACAATAGTGCTTTTATACAGGGAGATGGCTGATTCAGCCGTTCTGAAGCATCTGCCGGAATATATTTCACGGGTCGGACAGAACGGTTATTTCAGAATAGATAATGTAAGACAGGGTATATACAGACTATATGGACTTAAGGATGCAGATAACAGCAAAAACTATAATCTTCCGGATGAAGAATTTGCATTCATGGATTCCACGGTGGCAATTACTCCTCAGAAGAACTACATACCTCCTCTTCCAGTTATAAAAGATACTCTTGCAGTTAAAAAGAAGATAACCAAAAAAGCCAAGGAAGCAAAAGACAGCACCAGGGTAAAAAAGGCAGAATTAAAGGTTCCCGAGCCAGTTTTATTAAAGGGAGAATATCGGCTTTTTCAGTTTACCGCCAGGAAGAAAACTCATTATCTCACCAGTTCTAAAAGAGATCTTAAATATCAGATGCTTTTCGTGCTCTCTCTGCCTCCCGACAGTATGAAATTTGAATTTTCAATACTCGGTGCTGACCCTAAGTCGTATTTTACAGAATTCAACAAAAACAGAGACTCTTTAAATGTCTGGCTTTCAGATAGTTCTGCATACTCCCAGGCTGAATTGAAAGCGCTTGTTAAATTTCCATTTACCGACACACTTGGAAAGCTTGACTACAAGCAGGATACGATCCTGATGCGATATCTGGCACCCCGGGCTCCGCGCGTTACCAAGACCAAAAGAACAGTATTCGCCTATGAAAGTAATATTACCAGTGGCTCTTTGAAACCTGGTCAATCCATTGTTTTCAAATCAAAAACTCCCTTCCGGGAGCCTGACACTTCACTTATCAGGCTTTATGAGATTGTTGAGAACACCAAGGCAAAGGTGGCTTTTCAGATGATTAAGGACACTTCAAACTCATGCAAATATTTCCTTAAAACAAAACTGGCCCAGGATAAAAAATATCTCTTCGTGGCAGAAAAAGCTGCTTTTGGGAATATTTATAATGAATATTCCGACTCTCTTGGGGTAAAATTCTCAATAAAAGATCCGGAATCTTATTGTAAACTGACTTTAGACGTCAAGAATTATAATGGTAACAGAATTATCCAGCTGCTCGACAAGTCTGAAAAACTGATTGCAGTAAATTATATGAAAAAAGATGGAAAAACAGTTTTTCCTCTGCTTGAAAGCGGTTTCTACCGTCTGAAAGTTATTTATGATCTGAATGGCGACGGTAAATGGACTACCGGCGATTTCACAGTACACAGGCAACCCGAACCGGTTTCATACTATCCGACCGAAATTGAACTTAAAACTGGTTGGGAGCTCGAATTCACAGGGGATAAGGCGTGGGATATAAGCTTGAAAAACTTCAAGGATCCAAAGCTGCTTGAGGTAAAAAAAGGCAAGTAAGATATCAGAGATTTGATCTGGCATGATCACTAAACAGGAATCAAAAATAAAGCGTGTTGTGTTGTCTTTCTTTTTAAAGTAGGAATTGATATTTTAGGAATGAATAAATTTTTATTGTAATTTTGGTTCTTTAAGTTCAGAAGTAAAACTCAATTAACAATGAAAATCGCGGAAATACAAAAATTAGAACTCAATTCAGATTATCCCTCACTGGAAGAAATCTCAGGCAGGATGGATAGACAGAATGGAAGGCTAATGATTGACACGATTAACTGGAAGGGGTATGACTATAAACCTGATGTGGCTCTGGCGCTGGCTTATAGTGACCATGAGATATTTCTTAAATATTATGTCACAGAGAATTTTTTCAAAGCAGAAAAAACAGAATCAAACCAGATGGTTTGTGAGGATTCATGCGTTGAATTTTTTGTATCACCGGAAGATGATGGCATTTATTATAACCTGGAATTTAATGCTATTGGAACCTGTCTTCTTGGAACGGGCACTGACAGAGCAAGTAGCAGAAGAGCCAATCCTGATGTTATTTCGAAAATAAGAAGGCTTACAACTGCCGGCTCAGAGCCGGTAAGCGAGAAAAAGGGGGAATATAGATGGATGATAACTATTGCCATCCCTTTTGATGTCTTTTTCCATCATCAGATAGCTGATCTGAAGGGTAAAGTATTCAGGGCAAATTTTTATAAGTGTGGTGATAAGCTTACTGTTCCGCATTATGTAACATGGAACCCGGTTGGTACTGAAAAGCCTGATTATCATCAACCGGAACATTTTGGATTACTTAAATTCGTTTAAGTGCTTTTGCCCGCTAACCCCCTAAATGCGGGGGGGGCTAATGCGCAGATTATAAACAAGATCCACCTTGAGGATTCAGGGGTAAAAAACGGGGGAAAGATATTAAATTAAATAAATTGAAAAATATGACAAAAGGTAACGCACTCATCGGACAATCAGGAGGACCAACATCTGTGATCAATTCCAGCCTTGCCGGGGTTATCGAAACAGCTTTATCCTCTTCATTCATTCAGGAGATTTATGGTATGCATTTTGGCATTGAAGGGTTTATGCAGGAATGGTTATATGACCTGGGTAAACAGCCCCGGAAAGTTATTGAAGGGTTGCGAAATACACCTTCTTCGGCACTCGGTTCCTCACGTCACAAGGTTCAGGAGAAAGATCTCCCTCTTATACTTGATGTACTCAGGAAATATAATATCAGGTATTTCTTTCTTATTGGCGGAAATGACACGATGGATACAATCCACCGGGTAGAAGCATATTGCCGGGAACAAAAATACGAACTGACGGGTATCGGCATTCCAAAAACTGTTGATAATGATTTGTTCGGAACTGACCATACCCCGGGTTTTGCTTCTGCTGCCAGGTCAAATATTCTCAATGTAATGCAGGCAGGAATACTTGCCCGTGATATGCAGAAAGTCGACAAGTTCGTTATTTATCAGACAATCGGAAGGGATGCCGGTTGGCTCGCCGCTGCAACTGCAATGGCAAGAAAAAAAGAGGAAGACGCTCCTCATCTTATTTATGCTCCTGAGTTTCATTTCGACCGGGATAAGTTCCTGAAAGAAGCTGATGCCTGCATTAAAAAGTACGGCTGGGTTTCCATTGTATGTGGTGAAGGTTTGAAATATTCCGACGGTAACCCTGTAAGTTCTGCAACTGCAAAGGACAAGTTTAACAATACTGAATTTGGCGCGATGGGCGGTTCAAGCGTCGCATTAAGGCTTCACCAGATGATATCCGGTGAGTTCGGATACAGAGGTGAATTTCAAATCACTGAATCGTTGATAATGTGCGACTTTGTGAGAGCATCACAGGTTGATCTTAAAGAGGCTTATCAGTGCGGGGTCGAGGCAGTTAAACTGGCAGAAAAAGGAGAAACCGGGGTTATGGTGAGTATTAAAAGAGTTTCTAATGATCCTTATACAATTGAGTTTGGAAAAGTTCCGTTGAGAGAAGTTGCTGTTTCTGCAAAACCAATGTCAGCTGAGTTCTTTAATGCGGAAGGGAATCATGTCACACAAAAATTTATTGATTATATGAAACCTCTCGCCGGAGAGTTGCCGGAATTTATTCAGCTTGATAAAATATTTGCAAAAGGAAAATAATTTGTTGTCCATGACGAAAAAATTTAACAAAGTTGCACTGTCATTTCATGCTCATCCTGATGATGCTGAAGCATGGAATGCAGGAGTATTGAAACTGCTAAAAGACAAAGGATATAAGATTGTTATAGCAACCATGACGGCAGGTGATCTTGGTGGTTGCGATATGACTATGGAGGAGACAGCGAAGCTCCGGATTGAAGAGGCACAAAAAGCAGCCTCTGTTCTGGATGCTGAATATTATATGCTCGGAGGAACCGATGGATTTCTTTTTGATACCAGAGAACTCAGGCTGAAAGCAATTTCTCTTATGAGAAAAGTAGAGGCAGGAATTGTTTTCACACACCTTCCGTCCGACTATCATTCTGACCATCGCACAACAGCCAATATAGTTGAAACTGCTGCTATGGTATCTTCCCTTGGAACGGTTCCGGTTAAGGAAAAACCTCTCGGAATAACGCCATTGCTATATCATACTTCGCCTTTGACCTTATCGGACCCTCTTGGGTCACAGATAGCACCTCCACATTTTTTTGTAGATATCAAGACAGCAATTGAAACAAAGAAAGAGATGCTGGGATATCATATCTCGCAGATCGAGTTGATGAAGCATATGCATAAAATGAATGATTTCTTCGGTTATGTACTCGAAGGAAACCGCAATTATGGGAAAATGGCTGGGATTGAATATGCTGAAGTTTATTGGCAGCATCTTGGAGGAGGATTCCAGAAAGAATCCCAGGTTCAGGACGATCTTTCAGAATTTCTAATTAATAAAAAATAATTATTATGAATCTAACAGAGGAAAAGTACAGTAAGTATGCCCTTGTAAGGGAAATGATGGAAACCCCTGAAATCATCAGCTCCTTTGATCCAGGTGTTGCAACGAGGTTTGCAGCAGCCGTTAAGAAATCCAAAGGATTATTTCTTACAGGAGAGGGAAGCAGCAGGATTTTCCCTGCAAAAAGAGCTATTTATGCGTCTCACAAAAAGGGGGTGACTCTACCGGTTGTGACAGAAGGATGTACACAGGCTGAAGAGTATAAACTTAATGACCTTGCAGTATTTGCAGCTTCTAATTCGGGGCAGACAAAGGAAGTGGTTCGTCTTACTACCTTACTTAAAAATCAGAAACACCCGGCCGTTTTCGGACTTACTGCAAACCCGAAGACTAAACTTGAAGAAATTGCCTCCGATACGCATATTCTTACCTGTGGCAAAGAAGATGCAGTCGCAGCAACGAAGTCGGTGGTTGAGCAGGGGCTTTTCTATGATTCTCTGCTCAGAATCGTAAATGGTGAAAAAATGGATGGACTAAAAGATCTGGCAGATAAAACAGCAACCGCATTAACACTAAAAGTCGATCCTGCGGTAACTGAAGTCATCAGCAAAGCCAGCATGATATATTTTGCCGGAAGAAATACAGGTGTTGCTGAAGAACTGGCATTGAAGACAAATGAAATTACAAGAAAAAAATCTGCATACCTGGAAGGGACATTTGCAGTTCATGGCATAGAAGAGGTGATGGATAAAAATGAAGTTCTGATATGGATTGAACCATTCCCTGCTGAGGAAGAAAAATTTAATGATTGCCTGGTAAAAGGCGTTGGAATGGAAATAATTGCAGTCTCAACTAAAAAAACCAGGTTCCCGACAATTATAATTCCTGATGGCGGTCAATATGCTGAATATGTTCAGCTTGCCGCGGGATGGAATATTCTTGTGGAAACAGGCTTGTCTCTTGGTATTAATCTCGATAAACCGACCAGGGCGAGAAAGGTAGGCAACGAATATATGCCTGAATAACTGCAAGGGGCAACGGAAAAATTCTTTCAATAAGTGACGTCCAATGGATATTGGCGATACTTGTTAACAGGATTTTAGGAATAAACCACAGGGATATTAAACTTACTAAATCAAAAAAGTTATATCTTGCCTGATAAAATACTAAACCAGCAAAATAGAGAATATGGCAAAAAAAGAGGTAGCAGTTGGTATTGACATCGGAGGCACAAATACAGTCTTTGGTTTTGTCGACAGGCATGGTAACATCCTCGGTGAAGACAGGTTAAAAACCACCCATTACGATGAAATAGAAGTCTTTGTCGCTGCTCTGTATGAAAAAATACAGGTTACAGCTCAGAAGATTGGAAATGGTTCCGAAGTAATCGGATTTGGAATTGGGACTCCTATGGGGAATATCAACAAAGGAACTATAGAGCATGCTGCAGGACTTCCCTGGAAAGGAATTGTTCCATTGGCAGAGATTTTTAACAGGCATACCAACCTTCCGGTTATTGTAACAAACGACGCTAATGCAGCTGCAGTAGGAGAGATGGTATATGGTGGAGCCAAGGGGATGAAGAATTTTGTAGTAATAACACTGGGTACCGGACTTGGAAGCGGGTTTGTGATAGATGGAAAACTGGTGTATGGACACGACGGATTTGCGGGTGAAATAGGACATACCGCAATCCGGCCAGGCCCATCCAATCGCGATTGCGGATGTGGCAGAAAAGGTTGCCTTGAAACATATGTTTCTGCCACAGGCCTCAAAAGATCTCTGTTGAAGATAATGGCAGATAGTAATGAACCCAGCGAACTGAGGAAACTAAGCTTTGAGGAGCTGGACGCTGAAATAATTCATGAAGCTGCATTACGGGGTGATTACATTGCAAAAAGAGCATTCACTCATACAGGAAGGATGCTGGGATTCAAACTTGCTGATGTCGTTGCACATACAAATCCTGAGGCAATCTTCCTTTTTGGAGGCCTCGCTCTGGCTAAAGATCTGATTTTTGAACCGGCGAAAGAATATATGGAGGAGAACCTTCTCAGTATTTACAAAGGAAAAGTGAAGCTTCTGCCATCGGAATTAAGTACACATAATGCAGCAGTACTCGGAGCTAGCTCACTGGTATGGTCAAGGAATCAACCGTGATTAATAAATTAATGCCTGCAGATATGGCTAATTTCCCGGCTGTACTCAATCATATTCTTGGAATAGTTTTTATTATAATTGTTTTCGCTCTGGCTTATGCCTACCTTAAACCTCACCAGCTTCATAAACGAAGATTGCTTTCTACACTGATCCTTAAAATAAGTTATCTGTTTTATTTGCTGGTGCTTCTGATAATTATTTATCTTTCAGCACTTGTAAGAGGTGGGCTGGAAACAGTATTTTACGGCATTGAATTTTTTGCATTCCTGGTTGTCCTGTTTGTACCGACCATTGGTATATTTGCGAGGAAACTTGGCAAGTTCAGCAAGAAAAGAGAAGGCTATAATTACTTCTTTACAGTTGTAAATATTCTTTCTGTTATTGCAATTCTGGTAATGTATTTTATTTAATGGTACTTATACCTGGAGCAGTATGTTAAGACTTTGTGAACCTACTTGAAATCCTTGATTTGTTTATGCTTTTGAATTTTTGAATATAAAGTTGTTATAAAATTGTAAGCAGCAATATAAAACTAAAATCCAGAGATATGATTCAGGAACGTTTAATCGGGTACATTGAGCAAAGTATCAGGCAGAACTGGGAAATCGAAGCCCTGTCAAATTACCGGGAAAAAGGATACTCTTACAAGGAGATCGCAGAAAAGATCTTTAAACTTCATATACTGTTCAAAGGTTCAGGTGTTAATGAGGGGGATAAAATTGCACTCGTTGGACGGAACTCGGCAAACTGGTGTGTCATCTATCTGGCAACGGTAACTTATGGGGCAGTAATTGTTCCCATACTTCCGGATTTCAAAACTGATGATCTGACAAATATTATTGTACATTCAGATTCAAGGCTTCTTTTCGTGGATGATAAGATTTATGACCTTCTGGATATTACTAAATTACCTGCGATAAAAGGAGTTTTTTCTCTCGACAACTTCAGAATGATTACCTCTGGTGACCGGGCTGTCGAAGAAAGTTTTGCATCCCTTGAGGAGAAATATGCAAATGCCTTTCCTGTGCTGAATAAGGAAGATGTTAAGTTCTCTGGCATCACGAATGATAATCTGGCTGTAATCAGTTATACATCAGGAACAACAGGTTTTTCAAAAGGGGTTATGATCACTCATAACAGTCTTGCCGCAAACATCAGGTATGCGCAGAATAACATGCCATTAAAGCCAGGAGATCCTCTTGTTTCATTTCTTCCTCTTGCCCATACGTACGGATGCGCTTTTGAATTCCTGTTCCCGTTTACTATTGGATGTCATATTACAATATTGTCTAAAACTCCATCACCGCAAATAATAATACAGGCATTTAAAGAGATCAAGCCTCGGCTTATTCTTTCGGTTCCACTGGTTATTGAGAAAATTTTCAAGAAGCAGTTGTTACCTGTTATAGGGAAACCACACATGAAGATACTGCTTGGTA
>Ga0208980_10001756_pt1 | contig 13179 bp, 13 predicted proteins | sample WetSurMetagenome_3_FD_187993 | JGI IMG/M metagenome (GOLD analysis project Ga0208980, IMG submission 187993) | Wetland microbial communities from Twitchell Island in the Sacramento Delta, sample from surface sediment Aug2011 Site A1 Bulk (version 2) | ecosystem: Environmental > Aquatic > Marine...
GGTGATGTGAACGGCGGGCGCCGGCGCCTGGGCGTACAGGGCGGAGAGTCCGAGCACGCACAGCCCGGCGAGTACGGCCGGAAGGATTCTCTTGTTCATGTTACAACTCCTCCGTGATTTCCTTGATGACGTCTCTCGGCCTTATGAGAGGGATGCCCCGCTCGTGGGTCTTCCGCAGGACCACTTGGGTGTCGTTGATGGACAGGACGTACCCGTCGGCGAACTTGTCGCCGACCTTAGCGAATGTGGGGAAGCCCTGGGCGGTGCCGATCAGGGCGGTGTAGACGGTCTTGTTTTTGACGATGCCGAAAAGGATGAGGTCGTCGATGAGCAGCTGGTTCTCGCCGGGCTCCGGCTTCTTGGCGTCGCGCCCCGACAGGAGGTCTTTGAACGGGTCGCGGCGGCCCTCGGGATTGTAGGTGAAGCCGGTCTGGACGGTCAGGACCGGCGCGGGACCGAGCGGGAGCGGGGCCGTCGTCTCCTGTTGGGCGAGGAGAGGGGCCACGCCCGCGAGCGAAAGGAAGAGGAGAAGGACAGCGGCTTTTCTCATCGTTTGGGCCTCGTAGGTTGTTTTTTGGCCGGCCCGGCGGGGGCCGGCATGTTCTCGGGGAAGAAATAGGTCTTCGCCGTCCAATTGGCGGAGACCGTGTTCAGCTCGGTCTGACGGTTCAGCGTCTTGATGGTGAAGTTCTCGATAGTGAAGACCCGGGCGAACTTGCTCAGCTTGTCGAAGAACAGGCCCAGGTTGTGGTAGTTCCCGGACACCTGGATGGGGATGGGCCACTCGGCGTAGAACTCCTTGTTGATCTCCGTCCCCGGGGCGAAGCGGAGGACGTCCAGCCGGGAGTCGTAGGCCAGGGCCTGGATCTGCCGCAGGATGTCCGCGATCTCCTTCCGCTGGGGGATGTTGACCTCGAGGGTCTTGAGCTTGGCGGTCATGGCCGCGATGTCGGCTTCGATCTTGTCGAGCTCCCGCTTCTTCTGCTTGAGGTTCTGGACCTCCTGCTCGACCTTGACCCGCTCCGCCGTCAGGGTCTTGAGCTTGGCGCCCTGGGGTTTGAAGTAGAACAGGAAGGCCAGGGCGAAGATCAGGACGGCGAAGACGAGATATCCGTACCAGGGCCAGTTCTTCATGGCCGCACCCCTTTCTTCGTGGCGGCCGGTTTCGCGACCGGCTCCGGCGCCGCCGGGGCCGGAACGGGCTCCGGCTTCTTCTCCACCGTGGCCCTCAGCGAGAACTCCAGGTACTGGTCGCCCTTGAGGGTCTTCTGCGTCGAAGCCACCAGGTTGACGTTCATGATCTGGGGGCTGGACTCGAGGTTGGAGATGTAATCCGCGATGAGGTTGTTCGAGAGCGACCGGCCTTTGATCCCGATGCCTTTGGCGTCATAGACGATCTCGGTCAGCCAGACCCATTCCGGCAGGCGGCGGCTAAACTCGTCCATGAGCCGCGGGGCCATGTCGCGCTGGGCGTTAAGGCTCTCGATGAGGGTGATCTTCCGGTCCAGCGACTCCCGGGCCTTGCGCTGCTCTTCGAGCTTGGTCTCGACGTACTGGAGCTTGGCCTTCTCCGTCCGGGCCGTCGTGAGGAGGGCGTTCTCCCGGTCGAAGGCCTTTCTTTGGAAGAAGAAGAAGGCGCCCAGCCCGATGACGAGGGCCAAGAAGATGAGGTTGCCGACGTTCGGCCCCTTCGAGGGCTTTTCTTCGGTGACGCCCGCGCTGATGACCGGCTCCCGGATGTCCTTCGTTTCCGGCTTGAGGAGGTTGATCCGTATCATGGTTACTTCTCCACCTTTCGGGTTGCCAAGCCGACGGCGACTCCGAAGATCGGCGCCATGTCGGTGAAGTAGACCGCGTCGAACTTCTTGTCATCGACCCGGATATTGCGGAAGGGATTGAGGACTTCGGCCTTGATCCGGAACTTGGTCTCGAAGGCGCTGACCATGTTCTGGACGTTGGCCAGGCCGCCGCTGAGGACGATCTGCTCGATCTTCCGCTCCCGCTTCTCGGAGGCCTCATAGAACGAGAAGGTCTTCTCGATCTCGTCGAGGAGGTCGCGGACGTTCATCGACAGGAGGTTCGCGAACTGGTCCGGGGTCGCCGACTTGCCCGGGATGCCCTTGAGGAGCTTCTCGGCCTCCTCGAAGGAGATGCTGAGCTCCTTGCGGATGTTCTCGGTGAAGAAGAATCCGCCCAGCGACAGGTCGCGAAACAGCTGCGGCGTGCCGCGCTCGACGATGACGACGTTGGTGATGTTGGCCCCGATGTTGATCAGGGCGATCGTCTTGCCGGAGAAATCCTCGGGAGTGCAGACCTCCAGGACGTTTTGGAGAGCGAAGACGTCGACCTCGATGCTCTGGAGGTTCTTGCGGGCCTGGGCGATGACGTTGCTGTAGTTGGCGATCTTGTCCTTCTTGGCGGCGACGAGCAGGATGTCCAGGTTCTTCTCGTCGGTCGACCGCGAGGGCTTGAGGATGGCGTAGTCGACGTTGGTCTCCTCGTAGGGATAGGGGATGTTGTGCTTGGCCTCCCAGATGATGCTCTCAGCCAGCTCCTGCTTCTCCATGACCGGCAGGGAGATCTTCTTGATGATGACCGAGTTTCCGGAGATGGAGATGGCCACGTCCTTGGTCGAGATCTTGTTCTCCTCGAAGAGGAGGCGGATGGTCTCGACGACCGCGGCCGAATCGATGATGGTCCCCTCGACGATGGCGTCATGGGGCAGCGGCTCGTAGCCGACCTTGACGAGCTCGTAGGCCTCGTCGCCGCCCTTCTTCCGGGCGCGGAGCTCGACGGCCTTGACGGAGTAGGACCCGATGTCCAACCCGACCACGCTTTTTTCCCGAGAGAGTCCGAACATGTTTGCCTGCCTTTATGGGATTTGGACCTTATTGGGACCGCGGACCTTGCTCCGGAGCTTCCGGGCGACGGACGGGGGCACGAGGCCCTCGACCGAGCCCCCGAGTCCGGCGACCTCGCGGACCAGGTTCGAGCTCAGGAACGAATAATTGACGCTGGGCATCATGAAAAACGTCTCAATGTCCGGAGCCAGGCTCCGGTTCATCAGGGCCATCTGGAACTCGTACTCGAAGTCCGAGATCGCCCGCAGGCCCCGGATGACGACACGGGTGCCCTGGGTCCGGGCGAAGTCGACGAGGAGCCCATCGAAGGCCCGGACCTCGACTTGCTTTTTAGAGGCAAAGATATCTTGGATCATTCTTACCCTCTCTTTAGTCGTGAAGAGAGGGCGTTTTTTGGGGTTCTCGAGGACGGCCACGATAACCCGCTTGAAGACCGTGAGACCCCGGTTGATGATGTCCACGTGCCCGTTGGTGATGGGATCGAACGATCCGGGGTAGATCGCGCTCGTTTCGGGCATCTGGACTCCTGGTTAGTTCCACATCTCTGTTTACTATCCAAATATCATTAATAGAGAGGCTTGTCAACGAAAATCCTCGGGGTAACAGGGCTTCGGAAGGGGCTTGGCCCGATGGCCGGATTATGCCATAATCGGGGGTGGAAGGGACCTTCCATGGGCATCGCGACAGGCGTAAACAGTCCGGAGGGGTGGGACAAAATTCATCGTCGGCCTAACCGGATGTCACCGCTAAGGGTGATGCTTTTGGGGCTGTCCGTCGCCAAACCGGCCGTTCTCGGCGCCAGCGTTGCTTTTAAGGGGACTCTGTGCTAATTTTTGGGCGATGATGATCCGATTTGGCACTTCCGGCTGGCGCGGGGTGATGGGCGAGGAATTCACCTTTCACAACGTCCGCGTCGTCATCCAGGCCGCCGCCAATTATCTCCGGGCCAAGTATGGGGATGAGCCGACCACCGTGGTCGTCGGCTACGACACCCGGTTCCTCTCGGACCGCTACGCCCTGGAGGCAGCCAAGCTGCTGGCCCGCAACGGGATCCAGGTCCTGCTGTCCGACCGCGACGCGCCGTCCCAGGCCCTGGCCTGCCAGATCATCAAGCGGAAATGCCAGGGCGGGATCAACTTCACCGCCTCTTTCAATCCTCCGCGCTACAACGGCCTCAAGTTCAACGGCGAGACGGGCGCCCCGGCCATGCCCGAGGTGACCGACGCCATCGAGGAGGAGGTCCGCCGGATCATGCCCGGCTTCTCCACCCTGACGACGCATCTCGGCGACGAGGCCGTGACCCGCATCGACCTTCAGTCCGACTACCTGGAGCACCTCCGAGGAAAGATCGATTTCGGGATCATGCGCCGGGCCGGCCTCCGGGTGGCCGCCGACCCGCTCTACGGCACGAGCCGCGAATACCTCGACGAGATCCTCGAGGAGAACGGGATCGAAGTGGAAGGCCTGCATGGCTTCATCGATCCGTATTTCGGCGGCGTCAGCCCGTCCTGCACCGAGGAGAACCTGGCCGAGCTCAAAGCCCACGTCGTCAAGGCCCGCTGTCACGTCGGGCTGGCCACGGACGCCGACGGGGACCGCTTCGGGATCGTCGACGAGACGGGCGCGTTCGTCCATCCGAACATCATCCTGGCCCTGCTCCTGAACTACCTGGCCGGGGTCAAGGGCTGGCGCGGCGGCGTGGCCCGCTCGGTCACCACGACCCATCTCCTCGACCGCATCGCCCGCAAGCACGACCTGCCGCTGCTGAAGACGAAAGTGGGGTTCAAGTACATCGCCGAGCTCTACCTGAAGGGCCAGATCATGTTCGGAGGCGAGGAGAGCGCCTGCATCGCCGTCAAGGACCATCTGCCCGAGAAAGACGGCATCTTCGCCGGCCTGCTCGTCGCCGAGATGATCGCCGCGACCGGCCGCAGCCTCAGCGCCCTCCGCGCGGACCTGTTCGCCGAGTTCGGGGCGATGACCAGCGGCCAGCGGACCCTGCCCCTGACGCCCGAGCGGGCCAAGACGCTCAAGGCGCTCATCCAGGACCCGCCGGATAAGCTCGGCCGCCGCAAAGTTACGGCCTTCGAGACGCTCGACGGGCTCAAGCTCGATTTCGACGAGGGCCGCTGGCTCGTCCTCCGGTCGTCGGGGACCGAGCCCCTCATCCGCTGCTACGCCGAGGCCGAATCCGGGGAGGAGGTCGAGTCCCTCTTGAAGAAGGGGCTGGAGGCCGTCCGGTGAAGAAGAAGATCTTCGTCCTCGGCGTCGCCTGCCTGCTCCTGATCATGGTCTTTACCGCCGTTTTCGGCAAGAAGGGCGTCATGGACCTCCGCCGATCCCGCCGCGAGCTGGCCGCGCAGGCCGGCCGGATCCGCGCCCTCGAGGCGGAAAGGGACCGTCTCGAGTCCGAGATCCGACGGCTCGAGACCGATCCCCGGGCCGTCGAAAAGGCGGCCCGGGAGAAGCTCGGGCTGGCCGCCCCCGGCGAAAAGGTCGTCGTCGACCCCGCCCCGCCCGTCAAGAAGTAGATGCCCCGGGCCGCCAGGATGCGACGACTGCCGGAGGAAAAGGTCCTGCTCGAAGATCTCAACCCCGCCCAGCGCCGGGCCGTCGTGCACGGGGAAGGGCCGCTGCTCATCGTCGCCGGCGCCGGCACGGGCAAGACCAAGGTCATCACCCACCGCATCGCCCGGCTCATCGCCGCCAAAGCCGCCCGCCCCGCCGAGATCCTGGCCGTGACCTTCACCGAGAAGGCGGCCAACGAGATGGAGGCCCGGGTCGACGTCCTCGTGCCCTACACGTCATCCTTCGCCGAGATCAGCACCTTCAACTCGTTCGGCGAGCGGGTCCTGCGCGACTACGCTCTCGACGCCGGCTATCCGCCCGACTTCCGGCTTCTGGCCGACGTCGACCAGGCCATCTTCTTCCGCGAGAACCTGTTCCGCCTGCCGCTCGACTATTACCGGCCGCTCGGTCAGCCGACCCGCCACATCCAGGAGGTCCTCGAGGCCATCCGCCGGCTGAAGCAGGAGGACGTCCGCGCCGAGGACTACGTCCTCTACGCCGAGGAGCTCGGCCGCCGGGCCTCGGGAGAGGCCGAGAAGGAGACGGCGCGCAAGAACCTCGAGATCGCCCGCGTGTACGCCGCCTACCAGGCGCTCCTGCGCGCGGAGGGCCTGATCGACTTCGAGGACCAGGTGACGCTCGTCGTCGACCTGCTCCGGCGCCGGCCCGCCGTCCTCGACGAGATCCGCTCCCGCTACCGCTATATCCTCGTCGACGAGTTCCAGGACACCAACTACGTCCAATTCGAGCTGGTCAAGATGCTGGCCGCCGGGCACCGGAACCTGACGGTGGTCGGCGACGACGATCAGAGCATCTTCCGCTTCCACGGCGCCTCCCTCAGCAACATCCTCGGCTTCGAGGAGGTCTTCCCCGAGGCGAAGCGGATCGTCCTGACGCGGAACTACCGCTCGACCCAGCCCATCCTCGACGCCTCCTACCGCCTCATCCGGCACAACGATCCGAACCGGCTCGAGTTCAAGGACCGGGTCGACAAGCGGCTCCGCGCGGCGGCGCGCGGCCGGGGCAAGAGCATCCACATGTTGTCGTATGATACGCTGGCCCACGAGGGCGCCGCCGTAGCCGACCGCATCCTCGAGATCCGGGCCGGCGGGGCCGACTGGCGCGACATGGCCGTCCTCGTCCGCCGCAACGCCGACGCCGATCCCTACCTGCGCTCGTTCAACATGAAGCAGATCCCCTTCCGCTTCTCGGGCAGCCGGGGCCTTTACCAGCAGGAGGAGATCAAGGTCCTCGTCGCCTTCATCCGGGCCGTGACGGATTTCGAGAACAGCCGCGACCTCTTCTATCTCGCCCTTTCGGACGTCTACCGGGCCGACCCCTACGATCTGAGCCGGATCGCGGGCTACGCCGACAAGAAGAACCTCAGCCTGCACGGCGTTTTCAAGGCCATCGCCGAAGGCCCGAGCCCGGTCGACCTCCCGGCGGCGACGGTGGAAACGATCAAGCGCATCTTCGCCGAGATCCTCGTTTACGTCGACCTCGCCGGGACGAAGAACGCCGGGGCGGTCGTCTACGCCTTCCTCGAGAAGAGCGGCTACCTGAAGTCGCTCGTCGGCGAAATGACCCCGGAGTCGGAGGTCCGGATCAAGAACGTCCGCCTCTTTTTCGACAAGATCCAGGGCTTCTCCGGGCTCGTCGAGAACGATTCCCTGCGGTCCTTCGCCCGCTATCTCGACCTTCTGGCCGAGGTCGGCGACAATCCGGCGACGTCGGAGGCCGAGCTCGACGAGGACGCGGTCAGCGTCCTGACCGTCCACAAGGCCAAGGGCCTCGAATTCGGCACGGTCTTTCTCGTCGGTCTCATCGAGGACCGCTTCCCCGGCCGCGAGCGGCGCGAGCGCGTCCCCGTGCCGGACGGCGTGCTCAAAGAGAGCCTGCCGGGGCGCGAAAATTTCCTCCAGGAGGAGCGGCGGCTCTTCTATGTGGCCATGACCCGGGCCCGACGGGCCCTGTACATGACCTGGGCCAGGGACTACGGCACGCGGCGCTTCAAGCGGATCAGCCCCTTCGTCCTCGAGGCCCTGGACATTCCCAAGATGCCCGAGGACGTCCTCAAGGCCTCCGTCCTCGAGGAGATCCGGCGCTACGCCCTGGCGACGGGGCGGACGGCGACGCCGGCGCCGGTCCGGCCGGCCGGGACGCTCCGGCTGAGCTTCGTCCGGGTCGAGGACTACCTCGTCTGTCCCCTCAAGTACAAATTCCGTCACGACCTGCGCGTGCCGGTCCTGCCCCATCACGCCATCGTCTTCGGCCGGGTCCTCCACGAGACCATCCATGCCTACCTCAAACGGCGGATGACGGGCCGCGCCGTCGACCTCGAGACCGTGATCGAGGCGTACCGGAAGAATTGGGTCAACGAGGGCTTTCTCAGCCGGGAGCACGAAGAGCTGCGCAAGGCGGCGGGCGAGAAGGCGCTGCGCCTGTTCTACGAGCGCGAAGAGGAGTCGGGGCGCCGCCCGGCCTTCCTGGAACGGCCCTTCCGCTGGCAGGAGCGCGGCCTGCGATTCTCCGGCCGGTTCGACCGGATCGACTTCGAGGCGGCCGGCGCGGTCGTCATCGACTTCAAAACGACCGAGGCGTCTTCCCAGAAAGAGGCCGACCGGGCCGCGGCCGAGAGCCTGCAGATGGACGTTTACGCCCTGTCCTTCCTGAAGACCGAGGGGATGCTGCCGGTTGAAACGCGGCTCCATTTCCTCGAGTCCGGCTTCGTCGGCCGGGCGGCGAAGGGGGAGAAGGAGCTGGCCCGGGCGGGCGAGAAGATCCGCGAGGCGGCCGAAGGCATCCGGGCCGGCAACTTCCAGGCCCGCCCGGATTGGCACAGCTGCTCGATCTGCGAATTCAAAACGATCTGTCCGTCTTCGTTTGCCTATTGACGGCTGTCCTAAGCGGGGCGATCCCCGGCGCCCCGGTTAGGGCTGCCCCTCTTCTTTTGCTTATTGAGGGGTGAGCCAGAACGGCATCACCGTCCAGATCCTGGTCTGGTTCATCAGGCGGGCCGTGCCGAGGAGGCGGTCTTTCCCGGCCGCGCTCTTGAGCTCCGCGGCGAGACCGGGCCGGCCGAGGACAGATTGCCAGAAGGTGCGCCTCCGGGGCCAGACGTCCAGGCGGACATCCTCGTCGGCGTCGATGCCCGCTTCTTTCTTGGCGAGGCCGAGGGCCATGGTCAGGCCGCCGAGCTCGTCGACGAGCTTGAGGTCCTTGGCCTGGCGCCCGGTCCAGATGCGGCCCCGGCCGACGGCGTCGACCTGGTCCCGGGTCAGGCCGCGGCCCTCCGCGGCCCGGGTCAGGAACTGCTCGTAGGTCCAGAGGATCTCGTCCTTGAGGATCTTCCGTTCGTCGGCCGTGAACGGCCGGAAGGGCGAGAAGATGTCGGCCTTCTCGCCGAAGACGAGCCTGTCCGCGGTCACGCCGAGCTTGGCCATCAGGCCGTCGATGCTGAACTTGCCGGCCAGGACGCCGATGGAGCCCGTCAGGGTCTGCGGTTCGGCGACGATCTTGGTCGCGGACATGGCGATCCAGTAGCCGCCCGAGCCGGCCACGTCGGACATGGATACGACGACCGGCTTCACTTTCTTGGCCAGGGCGACCTCGCGCCAGATGACGTCCGAGCCGACCGAAGATCCGCCGGGACTGTCGATCCGGAGCACGATGGCCTTGACCAGCGGATCGGTCCGGGCCGTCCGGATCCAGCGGGCCACCGTCGCGCCGCCCATGATCTGGGGCAGGCTCTCGCCCGTCATGATCGTTCCGACGGCATAGATGAGAGCGACGGAATGGACGCCGTTCTCGAGCCCCAGGGACGAGGGTTTGACGCGGGTGTAATCGTCGAACCCGACCGGCGAGATCGTCCCGCCGTCCCGCCGCAGCAGCGCCTGGACTTCGTCCTCGTAAAGGCAGTCGTCGACGAGGCCGGCCGCTTTGGCCTGCTCGCCCTGGAAGAAGCCCCGGTCGATGAGGGCCCGGAATTCGGCCTCGGTCTTGCCGCGGGCCTTGGCCGCGGCGGCGACGTACTGGGCGAAGATGTCGCCGTAGTAGGATTCCATCTCCTCGCGGTGGGCCGGCGTGAAGCCCTTTTCCGTGAACATGTTGGCGGCCGTCTTGTATTCCTCGACGTGCTCGAACTCGGCCCGGACGCCGAACTTGTCGAAGGCGCCCTTCAGGAACGGAACGTAGCCGCCGAGACCGTTGATCCCGAGCCAGCCCAGGGGGTGGAGGATGATCCGGTCGCCGGCCGTGGCCACGAAATACTCCATGTCGAAATCGGGGGCTTCCTCGATCAGGGCGTAGACCTTCTTGCCGGAACGGCGGAAGTCGAGGAGGGCTTCCCGCATCTCGTTGGCCTTGGCCCAGTCGCATTCGAGCGCTCCCAGGCGCAGGACGACGGCCTGGATGCGGCCGTCCACCTTGGCTTTGCGCAGGTTGGACCAAAAGTCGTGAACGGCGAGAGGCTTCGTCCCGAGGAGGAACGAGACGAGGGCGTCGGGCGGGGCGATCTCGGCGACCGGCCCGGCCAGGCGGACTTCGAGATAGCCGCGGACGGGGACTTCGACGGGCCGTCCGCCGAGATCCTCGATGAGGACAAGAAACGTCCCCGCGGCGGCCAGAGCGACGAAGAACAGAACGATCAGAAGGATGATGGTGGATCTTTTCATGGCCGCCCCTCGCTTCGGGCCTCCAAATTCTAACAGAACGGCGCTTGATTTCAATCTTTGAAAAATGGACAATGGCCTCTCGGACCGCCGCGCCCTCCCGCGTCGCGGGGACGGCGCCGGCGGGAGAGTCAGGAGGTATCGGGAATGTCCTTCTCAAAGCTCTATGTCGGCAACCTCAATTTCAAGACCACCGAAGAGGCGCTGAAGCAGCTGTTCGGGCAGCATGGCGAGGTTAGCTCGGTCAACGTCCTGCAGGGCCGCGGTTTCGGCTTCGTCGAGATGGCGACGCCGGAGGCCGCGCAGGATGCCAAGGGCAAGCTCAACGGCACCGAGTTCGACGGCCGCAAGCTCATCGTCAACGACGCCCGCCCGCGGGCCGACAAGCCCGGCCCCGAGCGGCGCCCCGGCGGCGGGGACCCCCGAGGCTTCTCCCGCTCCTGATCGCCGCCTTCCATGTTCTTGGGGATCATCCCCGCGAATTGACCCTCCCTCTTTTGTGCTCCCGTCTCAATGGCGAATTTTCGCGCTCGAACCGTCTTTTGAGGTAAACTTTAAGGCGGTCGGGTTCGTTGAAGGCTGTGAGGTCCCATGAGTGAAGTCTCCGTGGCTCGAGAGGTCGGGGCCGCCGAGATCGCCTCGCTCCTCGAGAGGATCCAGGCGGGGGACCGCGAGGCCTTCATGACGATCACCAAGCTCTACCAGCAGAAGGTGTTCGTCCTGGCCTATTCCATCCTCCGCGATCGCGAGGACGCCCTCGATACCGTCCAGGAGACCTTCCTCCGGCTCTATCAGAAGGCCGGTCTTTACCGGCCGGGGAGCTCCTTCCAGGGCTGGCTCCTGCAGATGGCCAAGAACATCAGCATCGACCACTACCGGAAGCACCGGAAGAAACGGCAGGAATGGGAGACGGCCACGCCCCTGGATGAGATCCCGGTCGCCGCGGAGCCGGCTCGGGACGGGGACTCGGCCGCCACGGACCTCCGCCAGGCGTTCGCCCGGTCCGTCGATACTCTGGCCGAGCGGCAGAAGATGGTCTTCGTCATGAGGCACTACAACGAGCTCCAGTTCAACGAGATCTCCGAGGCCATGAAGATCTCGATCGGGACGGCTAAATCGCTCCACTTCAAGGCCGTCCAGAATCTCAGGAAACGGCTGGCGCCGGTGCTGGGGATCGAGCCATGAGCGGGCGCAAGAGGGCCGGGGCGGAATGGGCCGACATCCTCTCGGAAGATCCGGGGGAGGGAAGGAGACGGGCGATGGACGACAACGTCGAGAAGGATCCGGTTCGCCGGGCCGAATCCGGCGCGATCGAGCGGCTTCTGAAGGAGACGGAAGCCGTTCGCGAGGAGATCCGCCGGTCGGCCGCCTCGGTCGATTGGGACGCCCTGCCCGGCCTCATCGCCGACCGGGCCGCGGCGGCCAATGCCCGCGACGCGCGGCCGGCTCCGGCCCCGCGGCTGTCCGGCTGGCTGGCGGCCTTCCGGATGAAGCCGGCCCTGGCCGGTCTCGCCGCCGGGCTGGTCGTCGGCGCGGCGGCCATGTACCTCGCCCTGAAGGTCCCGGGAGACCGGGTGGGCCGTGACGACCCCTATTTCGCATCGGGCGAATTCCTGGACCGGGCCGAGCTGGAGATGGCCCGCCGGAACACCGTGGATTACCTGGAGAAGAGCCAGTACATGCTCCTCGACTTCTTCGAGTCGGCCGACGAAGGCCCCGTCGTGCCCGCCGCCGTCCGGTCGGAACGGACCCGGGACCTGCTTCAGAAGAAGAAATATCTGAACGCCCAGTTCGACAGGTTCCAGATGGCCAAGGCCAAGGCCATCTGCGACCAGATCGAGACGCTCTTCCTCGAGCTCTCCCAGATCGACGGCGAGCTCGCCGCCGCCGAGCTCGGACGGATCCGCGGCTATGTCGAGGAGCGACAGCTTCTCCTCAAGATCAACCTGGTCAAGAAAGAACTGCAAAGCGGGGTTTGACATGAAAAGATCCAATCTGACGGTCTGTCTCGCCCTCGTCCTCGCGCTGGGGACGGCGGTCGCGGCCCGGGCCGGGACCCAGGCGGCGACGGAGGAGTCCCTCTTCCGCGAGGCCAAGCTCCTCGTCTTCGACAAGAGCTGGGAGGCCGCGCTCGACCGGATCGACGAGCTCATCGACCGGTTCCCGTCCAGCCCCCTGGCCGGCCAGGCCCTCTTTTATAAAGGAGAGTGCCTGGGCGCCCTCCGCGGCCGGGAGCGCGAGGCCCTGCGGGCTTACAAGGCCTATATCCGGCTCGACGGCGCCAAGCCCAGCCTGGTCGAGGAGTCCGAAGGGTCGATCGTCGACCTGGCCTTCGATCTCTATCAAGGCGGGGACGCCCAGGCCCTCCGTGAGATCGAGAGCCGGCTGGGCCATCCGAACAAGGTCGTCCGCTACTACGCGGCCTACAAGATGAGCCTGGTCCCCGACAAGAAACAGGCGGTCAAGGCCGCGCCCGTGCTGTCGCAGATCGTCGAGACCGAAAAAGACCCGGAGCTCCTCGACCGGGCCCGCATCGCCCTGCTCCGCGTCTCGCCGGAGAGCCTGAAGTCCGCCGAGGAGCGCACGCCCCGGACGACCACGACCGCCCGGACGGTCCACATCCGCATCCGGGCCGCCGGCCAGAAGGAGCCCGCTTTCTCGCTCAACATCCCGTTCGCCCTGGCCGACCTGGCGATGAGCGCCCTGGACGAGGAGGACAAGGCGGCCATCCGCAAGAAGGGCTACGACATCAACAAGATCATGAGCGAGCTGGCCAAGTCCAAAGAGAGCATCCTCCGCATCGTCGGCGACGACGGCGCGGTCATCGAGATCTGGATCGACTGAAGGACGGAGGAAGGAGGACCGGCATGAAAAGAACCACGATCGTCATCCTGGCCGTGTTCGCGCTGGGGGCTCTGGCGGGGCCCGCCGCGGCCGCGCGCAGCAAGGAGTTCAAGGTCATCCAGAACGCCGTGAAGCAGGAACCGGCGGCGGAGAAGGGCCAAGGCCATAGCCGGGAGGTCCGGTGGTTCAAGGTCCTGATCCGAGATGAGGGCTCCGACGGAGGGGAGATCCGGGTG
>Ga0208980_10001757_pt1 | contig 13176 bp, 8 predicted proteins | sample WetSurMetagenome_3_FD_187993 | JGI IMG/M metagenome (GOLD analysis project Ga0208980, IMG submission 187993) | Wetland microbial communities from Twitchell Island in the Sacramento Delta, sample from surface sediment Aug2011 Site A1 Bulk (version 2) | ecosystem: Environmental > Aquatic > Marine...
CTGGTATTTCGGCCGAAAGATCAAAAACCGTCATATTAGATTCTCAAACCTTGCCGACCATCTTGCGCTTATCAGTGATCTGAGCAAAGACAAATCGGTTCCAAAAACTGCAACCAACCTTGTTTATATTATTAAAGCTAACAATAAAGACCAGGTAGAAGCAAAAGTTATCTATTCCATTTTTCAGAAACAACCCAAAAGAGCTGAGACATATTGGCTGCTTCATGTCGACAGGGTGGATGAACCTTATCGTTTTGATTACGAGTTTGAACAGATCATCCCCGGAATTCTGATGCGGATTGATTTTCATATAGGATTTAAAGTCCAGCCAAAAATAAACCTCTATTTCAAGGAGGCACTTGAAGATCTTGTCCGTTCAGGTGAAATAACCATTGGGAGTAGTTATGAATCACTTAAAAAGCACGGTTTCCCTGGTGATTTTAAATTCATACTTATTGAAAGGATCATGATCCGTGACTACAAACTCTCTAAATGGGAGAATTTTATTCTGACACTGAACAATATTACCAGAAAGATTAGTATTTCCGATATAAGAGCCCTTCAGCTAGATTCGACCAATACTGTAACTGAACAGGTCCCGATTTTAATAGATCAGCCGTACAATCGGAGAATAAAACGTACAGGAATCGGATAAGTTCTCGGATTGTTCAGCCTGTTCGTCTTTTTCTGATGATACTAACAGCGCACAGATATCCACCGAAAATCGCTCCTGAAAAACCACCTCCGGTGTTTCCCCAGGCAGATGCAATATGCAGATTATCAAAAATCCCTGAGAGATTTATAGCTGATTTATCGGGAACCTGGGCAAATCCATAGACAGCCCCCTCCGGGTTAAAAGTATAACCTTTTATTGTAGCAGGAGTGCCGACTTCATAATATTGAATTTCAGAGGTTATACCGGGGATAAGGTTTTCAATTCTTTGAATAAATATTTTTGCAGTCTCTTCTTTCTTTTTGTTATATTCTTCCTTTGATAATAGTTCCCAGTCTTTCAGATAATCAATACAACAGACAGCCCCGACACTCTTTCCTTCAGGTGCAAGTCCCGAATCAATCTGGCCATAATCGATAAATGTAAAACTTCTGTTGTGGAAATCTGCCTGATTGTTTTTGAAAATATCCGCCTGAGTTTTAATTGAATCATCAAATACAAAAGTTGAATAATGATGATTCCCTATGGTCTTAAGAGAATTCTTAAAGCCGAAGTATATTGTCAGCAATGATGAACCTGGTCTCTGTCTTTGGATTTCATTCATCAACTTTTTCCCAGGTTCTTCTGTCAATAATTCGGGCAAATTTGGTATTGCTGTATTGGCAATTATCTCATCTGCATAAGCAGTAATAATTGAGGATGAAGACTCTGCTCTCTTTTTGCAGGTTACTCCATTCACTTTGGTGCCTTCAGATAATATTCCCGTAACAAGATGGTTCAGCAGAATATCTCCGCCGTGATTCCTTATATATGCTGCAAGATGATCCGACAGCTTTTGGGAGCCTCCTTTAATATAGCTGGCGCCTCCTTTAAAATAGCTCCCCTGAGCAACTGAGTAATAATTTAGTGATATTGAATAAGGATCATCGTGGAAATAACCGAGATTCCCCAGCAAGACAAGTTTAAGATCCTCATTATGGATTATCGAATCAAGAAATTCCCCAACACTTTTTTCTTTTATGTTCCCGTTTTGGACAGATTTCTTTTTAGGATTAAGTATCTGGTCAAAAAAAGCTTTTATGCCTTCAATTTCTGCAGGAAATTCCTTTCCGAGGATCTTCATGGCTTCTTCATGATCGTGAGGTATAGAAATGGTAAGATGGTCTCTTACAAAATTGTAGAACTCGGGTACCCTGATAAATTCAATATTCCCGAAAACATTGAGTTCATTAAAAATTCTCGATTTCATATCGCCAGGGAATGGTCCGTCCATTTCATGTAGCCCTACCTCCATTATAAAATCACCCCTTTTAAAAGTTGTCGCACAACCTCCTGGTTTACTGTGCTGTTCTATTAGCAAAACTTTCTTACCCTCCTTGGCAAGTTTTGCACCGGCTGTCAGACCTCCAAGCCCTGCTCCAATTATTATAATATCATATTTCATCTGGTAGTTTATTTAGTTTCAGATATCGGGTATCTTTTAAATTCCCGGTTTCTATCAAAAAGGTACCTGTATGTAATATAGTTCTTCACAGGGACGCATCCTACAGAAATAAATATTTTCCTCATTTTCGGATTAAAGTCGGCCACCCAGGAGAACTCTATTTCTTTATAATGTAGCTTTTTTTCAAGTACCTTCCTGATGTTCAGAATGAAAGCCGATTCTATTCCAAGTCCCTGATATTTTGGTATAACACCCATCAGGAGAGCTTTTGCCCTGGTTATGGTTTTTCGTTTTTTAAGATAAAAAAACTTGATCATGCTGATCAGATCCAGTTTCCCGTTCAGATGTTTCAGGATCTGATTTAGATCAGGGAACATTAGATAAATAGCAATAGGCTTTCCCTCAAAATATGCAAGCCAGATAAATTCTTCATCTACTATTGCTTTTGCTTTCCGGAGGACACCTTTTATATAATCCGGTTCAAGAGGCTCAAAATGAATCTTAAATGAGGACCATGCTTCATTGAATACTTCCGCAAAGTCCAGGATATATTTCTTCTCCTCTTTCCATGTAAAGTGACGGAACTCATATCCAGGTTTGACAGATACCCAATCAGCTATTTTAAGGAATCTTCCAGGAAGGGGTTTGGTGATATCCAGGTGAAATCCCTCCATTTTATAATATGTCATAAACCCATATGATTCAAAGAGATTCCTATAATACTGATGATTATATGGTACATCAAATGATGGATGGGTAAATCCATCTACAAGCAAGCCCCAGTATTTGTCACTCTCTCCGAAATTTATGGGTCCGTCCATTGCCTCCATTCCTTTTGATTTCAGCCATTCCTTTGCAGTCTCAAATAGTTTAAATGCTGAAGGTTTATCATCGATGCATTCAAAGAATCCTATTCCCCCCGTTGGCTGTTCATAGGAGTGAGAAAGATTTGTATTAAAAAATGCCGCTATTCTCCCTTTTAGATTGTTTTTATCGTCAACCAGGATCCATCTTTCTGCTTCACCATGCCGGAAATAGGGATTTTTTGCCGGGTTAAAAATTGCTTCTATATCATTGTCCAAAGGACATACCCACGTTTTATCATTTTTATAGATTTTCTTTGCAGTCTGTAAGAAATCTCTATTTGTTTTCCTGTCAGTTACTCTTATGATTTTCATTTTCAGGCCAGCAGAGGATAAAGTATTACTGGTTATTTCATATAGATCTGATCCAGGATTTTCCTGTATTTATTAGAAATAAACTGACGTCGAAGTTTTAAAGTAGGAGATAGTTCACCGGTTGCCGGAGTCCACTCGTCCGGAACCAGTCTGAACCTGTTGATCCTTTCCGGAGGGCTCAGCTGTTTATTGATTACTTCAATTTCTGTATTAAAAAACGAGGTTATTTCAGGTAGCTGGATCATTTCCCCAGGATCAGAAAATGAGATTCTGTTTGTCTTCTTCCATTCATCAAAATATTTAAAATTTGGAGAAATAAGTGCACTGGCAAATTTTTCATGTTCTCCGACGACCATTATCTGGTCAATAATAATTGATTCCTTAAACTTGTTTTCAATTAACTGGGGTGCGATAAATTTGCCGTTAGATAGTTTAAATATCTCTTTCTTCCTGTCAGTCACCATAAGAAATCCATTTTCATCGAGGTAACCGATATCTCCTGTATGAAACCATCCCTCGGTATCAAAAACCGATTTTGTAAGGGCAGGATCTTTAAAATACCCGATCATTACATTTGGTCCTTTGCACAGAATTTCACCATCTTCTGCTATTTTAACTTCCACTCCCTCTATCACTGTTCCGACTGATCCAAGTTTAACGCCGCCTTTATGTGTCCTGTTGATTGTAATAATGGGTGATGTCTCTGTCAGTCCGTACATATTTATAATTTTGATGCCTGCTGCCCAGAATATTCTTTCCAGCCGGGGTTGAAGGCTTGCGCCTCCGCATCCCACAATTCTGACATTTCCACCAAGTGCTATCCTCCATTTACTGAAGATGAGCTTATCGGCAATTTTTATCTCTTTCTCATATAACCATCCATTTTCACCGAATGGCTTGTATTTTAAACCAAGCTTTACTGCCCAGAAGAATAATGATTTTTTTATTCCTGAAAGCTTCTTTCCTTTTGAAATAATAACATCGTAAAATTTTTCAAGAACACGTGGTACGGCATCAAATCCATCAGGTTTAACCTCCTGCATGTTTGCAGCAATGGATCCCATATTTTCAGCATAATAGATACTGGCGCCACTATATTGGGTCTGATAATTCCCAAGCCGTCCTCCGACATGACATAATGGCAAAATACTCAAATACTTATCAGTGGTTTTTAAATTAAAAACTGCTGCAGCGGAAATGAAATTGCTCACAAGGTTCTTATGAGACAGCATAACCCCTTTAGACTTTCCGGTTGTTCCCGAGGTATAAATCAGAGATGCAAAATCATCCGGGCTGATTTGATTTTTTATTGTCTCGATCTCAAGTCTTGTCTTTTCAGAGCATAATTTCCCTTTTTCAACTATCTGCAGCCAGCTTCTGATACCTTCAACCTCGTCAAACGTATAAATATCCGCAGAAAATCCGGAACTATTAAAAGCACGGCTTACACATTTAAACAACTTCTTATCAGAAATAATAATCATTCCTGCTCCGGAGTTTCCAATAACATATTCATATTCTGCTGTGCTAAGTGATGTAAATACAGGAACATGAATTATTCCCAGCATTGCCATACCGATGTCAACAAAATTCCATTCAGGCCGGCTGTTGGATACAGTTATAATTTTGTCACCACGCTTGTAACCTAGCTCATAAAGCCCATAGCAGAAATTATAGGCATATTCGGAATATTCCTGTGAGCTATACTTTTTCCAGGTCCCATCTTGTTTGAAGCATAAAGCATCATCCTTTGGAAAGTACTGATTGTACCTGTCTAACAGATCAAAAATTCTGGTCACATTCATGAAAGATCCTAATCTAAAGTAGGGTAGATTATTATTTCTTCTGCAAAATTAGCAAATTTGCGATCTTAAAATGCAAATATGATAATATGAATTGCACAGGAAACAGATATTGTTTACTTTGTTCCTTAAATCTTCTGACAGCATTCTTCAGATGAACGCAATGCCATTTGTAATAGGGTCAATTGCATTGTTTGCCCTTGCTTACCGGTTATACTTCAGTTTTGTAGCTGCAAAAGTAGCCGTAAGGAACGATCTAGGCCAGACGCCAGCTTACAGGCTGTATGACGGACAAAACTATTATCCGATGAACAGGTGGGTATTGTTTGGTCATCATTTTGCGGCAATTGCAGGAGCCGGACCACTTGTGGGGCCAGTCCTTGCAGCACAATTTGGTTTTATGCCCGGTTTCCTGTGGATGCTTATTGGAGCTGTGATGGCTGGAGCCGTGCATGATTTTATAATTCTGACCGCATCAGTCCAGCATGATGGGAAATCGCTTGCAGCAATAGCAAAAGAGGAGATTAATAAAGTAAGTGGTGCAACCACATCATTTGCTATAATACTTATAATAATTGTCGCTCTGGCAGGGCTGGGTCTTGTTGTTGTAAATGCTCTTGCCGAGAGTTCATGGGGTACTTTTACAATAGCATCGACAATTCCAATCGCAATTATTATGGGTATCTGGATGTTCAGGATAAGAAAGGGAAAAACCCTTGAAGCAACAGTTTTCGGAGTATTAATGCTAATATCCGCAGTTATTGCCGGCCGTTATATCCCCGGTTCCTCAATAGCGGGATGGTTTTCATTTGATCATAAGACTCTGACAATCCTTATAGCTCTCTATGGATTCCTTGCATCAGTCCTGCCTGTCTGGTTGCTGCTTTCTCCCCGTGATTATCTTAGCTCCATCATGAAGATATCAGTGATCACCTTACTTGCAATAGGGTTGATAATTGTTGCTCCAGAAATAAAAATGCCGGCATTTACTGAGTTTGGGAAAGGAGGAGGACCAATAATCCCGGGAAAATTGTTTCCATACCTGTTCATTACAATTGCATGCGGAGCAATTTCGGGATTCCACGCACTTGTGAGCTCAGGTACAACACCTAAGATGATTATGAAAGAATCTGATATAAAACCAATTGCAGTCGGATCAATGCTTACTGAAGGTGCGGTAAGCATAATGGCACTGATTGCCGCAACAAGCCTTCTTCCACTTGATTATTTCCAGATAAATGTGCCGGTTGATAAGCTTCAGGCAATTCTCCCAAAACTTCATGCAATGGGTTTTATGGAATCGAATCTCGATCAACTGTCAGCAAGTGTCGGTGAGAAAATTGCAGGACGTACAGGCGGTGCTGTTTCTCTGGGTGTGGGAATGGCCTACATATTCTCATCACTTCCGGGAATGGCACATTTGATGTCTTACTGGTATCATTTCGCAATCATGTTTGAGGCACTTTTTATTCTGACAACTATCGATGCGGGAACACGCATCGGGAGATTTATTTTACAGGAAACATTTGGCAAAGTATATAAACCATTTCTTAAAACGAACTGGCTTCCTGGGAATCTAATCACCAGCGGTCTGATAGTCCTTGCCTGGGGATATTTTATATATACTGGTACGGTTGCAACAATATGGCCTATGTTTGGTGCCGCCAACCAACTACTGGCAACCATAGCTCTTGCGATAGGCACATCATTCATAATTAACAGGGGAAGAGCAAAGTATGCCTGGGTTACCATTCTGCCATTGATATTTGTCGGAGTAACTACACTTACTGCGGCTTTTCTGAATATCAAAAATATATACCTGCCACAGGTGCATCTTAAAGAAACATTAGTTCCTGGCTTGATCAACCTTGGACTTACAATCTCAATAATTGTTTGTGTTTTTATTATTCTCTTCAACGCAATACCGGGATGGATAAGAGCTATTTCGGGCAAGAAAGTTCAGATTAATGCGTGATTGTATTAATTTTGGCGCATTATTTCAAAAAATCACTGATATTCAATGAAACGAATAGGTAGTATTCTGATAGTTCTAATTTTAATTCTCATTATTAACGGCTGGAAAATAACGGCTCAGGAACCTGTTGAATTAACAGTTTTAACCAGCAAACCAGGAGCAGAAATTCAGCCTGTAATGTGGGGTGTCTTTTTTGAAGACATCAACTTTGCTGCTGATGGAGGCGTTTATGCTGAACTTATTAAAAACAGATCATTCGAGTTCACTTTACCAATGACAGGCTGGCGGTTATTGACCAGACAAAACGGCGCCGGACGAATGATACCTACTTTCTATTCACCATCACGACCTTCAAATCCTCATTTCATGAGGGCATATATTGATCCGGCAGTAGGCACTTTCGCATTCACGAATGAAGGTTTCCGCGGTATGGGTATTAAAAAAGATGAACAGTATAACTTTTCCGTATCAGCCAGGCTTTCTGAAGACTCCGATATAAGAATGACTGTTGAACTGATGACATCTGAAGGAAAAAGTATTTGTAAAGCTGATCTGCCTGGATTTTCAGGAACCTGGAAAAAGTACCAGCTGTCATTTAAAGCCTCAGAAACAGCCCTTAAGGCTCAAATGAGGATAGTACTTACTGGAAAGGGAAGCATTGATCTTGATATGATCTCAATGTTCCCGGCTGACACATGGAAGGGCCGTCCAAACGGACTTCGCCGCGATATTGTAGAGATGATTGCCGCTCTGAAGCCTGGTTTCATCCGTTTCCCCGGTGGTTGTATAGTAGAGGGGAGAGAAATTGCAAACCGTTATCAGTGGAAAAATACTGTCGCACCGCCTGAGGACAGGAAAGTGATAATGAACCGATGGAATGTTGAAATTGAGAACCGCCAGGCTCCTGATTACTTTCAATCGTTCGGTCTGGGCTTTTATGAGTATTTCCAGCTGGCTGAAGATATAGGAGCTGAGCCTCTTCCTATTCTAAATTGTGGTATGTCGTGCCAGTTCAACGCCGCAGAAGTCATACCAATAAATGAACTTGATCAATATGTTCAGGATGCACTTGACCTGATTGAATTTGCCAATGGTGAAATCACAACAAAATGGGGAAAGCTTAGAACCGACATGGGTCACCCTGAAAAGTTTAATCTCAGGTATATCGGTGTTGGTAATGAGCAATGGGAGGAACAATATATTGAAAGGTACAGAATATTTGAAAAAGCTATTAAAGCTCAGCACCCTGAAATAAAGATTGTTTCGGGATCAGGACCTTATTCATCCGGTCGGTATTTCGATTATGCCTGGAGTGAGCTCAGGAAACTTAACCCTGATCTGATAGATGAGCATTATTATATGCCTCCTGAATGGTTTCTTAATAATGCCACTAGATATGATAAATACGACAGACAGGGAATAAAGGTATTTGCCGGTGAATACGCTGTGCATGGAAAAGAAGGAGTGGAGCCGGAATCGAGGAACAGCTGGTGGAGTGCTCTCTGTGAAGCAGCATTTATGACAGGATTGGAGAGGAATGCTGATGTTGTCAATATGGCTTCCTATGCCCCTCTGCTTGCACATGTTGATGCCTGGCAATGGCGTCCCGACCTTATCTGGTTCGATAACCTGACAACAATCGGAACACCGAATTATTATGTTCAGAAGGCTTTCTCCAACTACAAAGGAACCAGGATAATTCCTGTTCTCTCAGCCGGAAAACCTCTGACAGGTCAGGATGGTCTTTATGCCAGCAGTACAATCGATATGAAATCCGGTAAGCTTTATATCAAAATTGTCAATACATCAGATAAAAAGAGACCGGTAACGCTGTCTCTGGGAGCGCTGCCATATGTGAAAGATGGTGTGAAAGAGACTCTTACATCTGAAAATCCCGGTGATTTCAACTCCATTTCAAATCCAAAGCTTATTTACCCTGTATTGATGCCGGTTAAAATAGCCGGAAAGAAAATAAATTCTGAAACGGAGCCGTTATCGGTAAACGTTTTTTTAATTGATTTTAAAATCCGGTGATGGAAATATTTCGTGCTCTTCTTGATTGGTACATGGCCAATCTAAACTATTTAACGGTTGCCCTTTTAATGCTTATTGAAAGCACCTTTTTGCCTTTGCCTTCCGAGGTAGTTATCCCGTTTGCTGCTTATAAAGCCGCACAGGGTGATCTGAACATTTTTGGAGTGGTCATCTTCGGAACTTTCGGAGCATTAACCGGCTCTCTCATTAATTATACTCTGGCTTATTACCTTGGACGTCCCCTGGTTTACAAATTTGCTGAATCGAAGATTGGTAAGCTCTTCCTGCTTTCAAAGGAAAAGGTCGAACATGCAGAAAACTATTTTATCCGGAACGGTAAATCTTCAACATTTATCGGACGTCTGGTGCCTGGAATCAGACATCTGATTTCCATACCCGCAGGCCTGGCAAAAATGGATCTTCGCAGTTTCATGTTTTATACCTTTATTGGTGCAGGTATCTGGAATATTATACTCGCAATTGTCGGATATTACATTTACGATCTAAGGGATGAAATCTTCCCGTATCTCGATAATGTACTATATATACTGGGAGCTTTATTTATTGTTTATCTGGTAGTAAAAGGGATAGGGAGGAGAAAAAGAAATAGAACTAGGAATAAAGAAATAGGGAAATAAGACTAAAAGATTATTTCTCCGCTGGCAGTAGGGTAGCAATGATTGTAAAAAAAATAAAAATCCCCTCAGTGGAGGGGTGAGGGTGGGTAATGGTAAGCCGGAGGCTGGATGGAAGAACACCAGAAGTAACTCCGTGATTTAATAACTAATTCAGCCACTTTGAAAGCAAGGCCTGCTGCTCCGGTGTAGGATCCGGAAGCAGTTTTATTTCGAAGCTCTTAATGGATTTTTTACCTAGAGCTACTTCTACACTATTTGTTATTTCCCTGTGCATTACTGTGAATTTAATCTTATCTCCGGGATTTCCTGTGTCAAGTAATGTTTTCAGTAGGTTTGCATCAGCCTTTTCCCCGTTGATTTCCTTAATAATATCCTGAGGACTTAAACCGGCATTGTAAGCAGGAGAATTCCATTCTACCCTGGTAATCACGAGATTCTCTCCATCTTTACGGGTATCGATTCCGACCCACGCGCCTGGCATTTCAACGGGATCTGTCTCAATGCTTAAACCAGCATAACCCAGATATTTCGCGTAATCAATATCCCTGACTGTCGGAATATAAACTTCAAAAATTTCTGATAGTGAGGTACCTGCTGCTTTTTCACAAACATCCCTGAATTCCTTATCTGTGAACCCTCTCTTTTTCTCTTTATAATAAACCTGGTAAAGAGTCCTCATGACATCATCGAGTGATTTTTTATTGCCTGATTCATGGCGGATCTTCAGGTCGAGAAGCATCGTGATTGCACATCCCTTATCATAATAGGATATTGTAGTGTTAGCCGCATTTTCAGACCTGTTGAAAAACAGCATCCATGTATCATAACTTGACTGTGCAACAGACTGAAAAAGATGACCTGGTATATTTTCATAGTTTGTTATGCTCGATTTTAATTCTCTTAAAATCTCCTCGCGGTTGTAAAATCCTGCCCGGTTCAGAATAAGATCTTCATAATAGACGGTGCCTCCTTCTGAAAGCCAAAGCATATTGGTATAGTTCTCTTCATCGTAATCGAATGGACCAAGGGCCACCGGTCTTATTGTCTTTACATTATAAAGATGAAAGAATTCGTGAGCTATAAAGCTGAGGTAACCATCGGATATTTCCGGGGAATTAAAATCCAAACGATTGGTGAATACTGCCATTGAATTGGTATGTTCAAGTCCACCCATACCCTTGTTCATCATGATAAAAGTATAATGTCTGTAAGGGACCTCCCCAATTATTGAAGTGGCAGTTTCGATTATTTTCTTAAAATCTTCAGTCAGTTTTGACCTGTCGATTTTACCAAGATTTTCTGCGGCAATAGTATAAGGAATTCCACCTGTTTCAAAAGTCAGTATTTCCTGAGTGCCTGCAAGTATCGGGCAATCATAAAGGACATCAAAATCAGAAGCATAAAAAGTGTTTTGCCTGCCTTGAACCGGGTCAAGACCAGTAGATATTTTTGTGAATTTCTCATAAGGAACTATTGTGACAGTCACCGGGTAATCCTTATGTCCGGCAGGATACATAAAAATCCCCGTTGGAGAGATGAATCCCCTTCCATCATCAAGAAAGGAATCGGCAACAGAGGTCCTGAAAGCGAAAACGTCATAGCTTACCTTTATAACTTTTGTTTTTTCGGTGTTAATCTTCCACCTGTTTTTTGAAGTCTTTTTCCATTTAAGATCTCTGCCGGAATCATCGGCAGCTTTAAATTCTATAACATATTTTGCATAATCCATTATCATGTAGTAACCCGGAGTCCAGGCCGGGAGTTTCAATTCAACAGAATTTTCCTTTAAGCCGGAATATGTAAGTGAAATATGATAATAGTGATTATTTGGATTTTCCATCGATACGGTATACTCAATCTTCTCTGAATTCTTTGGAGGGTTACCCTCGAGCAACAAAACCCGGGAAACTAAAACAGAAATGATTAAGAGATGCCTTAGAGACAGTGAAAATCTTGATTTCATGGGATTAATAGTTAAAACAATTTCCCTAAAATTAATAATAAATCAATATTTACTGGTTAATTCTTAAAATATGCAAGAAGGTTCTCCGCTTAAGCTCGGAATAACACCATTATTAACTAGTGGATGAAGCTGTTTCAAAAGTGTTATTTAGGATACTTTTTACTTTGTGAAACTTTGTGTTGTACTTCGTGATACTTTGAGGTTCAATTATTTAAAATTTTACCACAAAGATCCTCAAAGGTCATCACAAAGGTCTCTAAGGATTTTTGATACGACCTCTTATTCTCCCTAAATTAAAATGTCATTCCGAATGAATCCCGAGAATTCCGGATGAATTGAGGAATCTCCATAATTCTGACGCATCTATTACTAATTACTTATCAACAATTAACATTTAATCCTCGAGATGCCCGAATTTACCGTTATAATAGTCGCTATAGGCTTTCTTTATCTCTTCATCTGTGTTCATGACAAATGGTCCGTATGCTACAACTGGTTCATTTATTGGTTCGCCGCTTAGGATAAGCACAATGCTCTCTTCAAGGGCTTCCAGTTTGAATTCTTCACCATCATGTTTGAAAAGAACAAAATGATCGGCAGGTGCTTCTGCTGAATCATTTATTTTGACAGCACCTTCAATTATAAGAATCCCGGTATTGTAATTCCTGTTGAAGCTGAAATCAGCAAAAGCTCCCTTCCGGAGCCTGGCATTGAACATATTTGCAGGGGTAAAAGTAAAGGCTGGTCCTTTCTGGTCTTTGTAATCTCCGGCTATCAGTTCGACAAAGCTTTTCCCATCATCAAGCATGACCCTCTTCATATCATTGTTCTCAATTGCCTGGTATTTTGGATTGGTCATTTTATGTTTTTTAGGAAGATTAACCCATATCTGGACCATCTGGAATAAACCACCTTTCCTGCTGAATTCTTTTTCGTGGTATTCCTTATGAAGTATACCTGATCCGGCTGTCATCCATTGCACATCGCCCTCGCCGATCACCCCGCTGTTGCCTGCACTGTCGTGATGTGCAACTTTGCCATGATAGGCAATCGTTACCGTTTCAAATCCACGATGGGGATGAACTCCCACACCCCTGGGTCTTTCTGAGGGGGATATTACCCATTTCGAGTTATAATCCATCAGAAAAAATGGACTCATGCCTTTCTCTCCTATAAGATTATATGACGGAAAGAAATTATGCACCTTAAATCCATCACCAACCATGTGAGTTCCGGGAGGAGACAGAATTGCTTCAATTTGTTTTGTATTATCTTTCATATTTCTATTAGAATAATACTAAAACAAAAGAAGAGGTGAAAAGTTAATTAATAAATATAAACAGTGCTCTTTTAAATCTATATGAGGTATATATTATTCAGATGAAATACTCAACAATTTTACCGGCCCCAGCAGACCTGATTGCAACAATGGTGAATCAGCCCTGTAAAATGGCATTGTAGTGTAGGTA
>Ga0208980_10001758_pt1 | contig 13176 bp, 10 predicted proteins | sample WetSurMetagenome_3_FD_187993 | JGI IMG/M metagenome (GOLD analysis project Ga0208980, IMG submission 187993) | Wetland microbial communities from Twitchell Island in the Sacramento Delta, sample from surface sediment Aug2011 Site A1 Bulk (version 2) | ecosystem: Environmental > Aquatic > Marine...
TTGAAATGCTTACCATACCTAAGGAGATGATTGGTGCATTGATTGGTCCTGGCGGAAAAGTAATACAGGAGATCCAGCGTGTTACCGGTGCTACCATTATAGTAGAGGAGATTGATGGACACGGAGATGTAAATATTTTTGGAGAGAATGCAGAAGTCATAAATGCAGCACTCGACTGGGTAAAGAAAATCGTTACTGTTCCGGAAATCGGACAGATCTATAGAGGAAAAGTAAAGACCATAGTGCAATTTGGTGCATTTGTTGAAATTCTGCCCAATAAAGATGGTCTGCTTCATATATCTGAGATTGAATGGAGAAAGATTGACAAAGTTGAAGATGTTCTTAAAGAAGGCCAGGAGGTGGAGGTTAAGATAATTGATATTGATCCTAAAACGGGGAAGATCAAATTGTCACGTAAAGAGCTCCTTCCGCGTCCGCCACGCCCGGAGCCTGAAAAAAGAAATCCTGAACAAATTCAGAATAACTAATAAGAGTCCCGCAATTGCGGGATTTTTTATTGCAGTTTCGGTTCCAATTTATAAATTTGATTAATTGAAATTGCAATTGTGTTGACGGGATGAAGATAAGATACAACTATGTAGTTATTGAAGGCAATATAGGAGCTGGAAAGACAACTCTTGCCAGCAGGATAGCAGAGCAGTTCAATGCACAACTGATATTGGAACATTTTGCTGATAATCCTTTTCTTCCGAAATTCTATAACGATCCTGAAAAATATTCATTTCCGCTTGAGCTTTCATTCTTAGCAAGCAGGTATAAACAACTTAAGGAAGAACTGGTTCCACAGGACCTGTTTAAATCCTTTACTGTTGCAGATTATTACTTCATGAAATCGCTGGTATTTGCGGCTTCGACCCTTAATGGAGATGAATATAATCTTTACCGGCAGATATTCTATATTATTTATGGATCTCTGCCTAAACCTGATATCTATGTTTACCTTCATCTCAATCCTGACAGACTGATTCAGAATATAGAACGACGAGGACGGAACTATGAAAAATCAATAACGGTAGATTATCTTCAAAAAATTCAGGACAGTTATTTTTCTTTTTTTAAGCAAAATCCCGATAACAAATATCTTGTGATCGATATTAATGAAATAGATTTTGTTGTCAATAAAGCTCATTATTCAAAAATAATTGACACTATATTCCACGATGATTACCCTGTGGGTCTGAATTTGGTGATATTGTAATTTATTTATAAATCGGGTTCAGAAATCGTGCAAGAGAATAACTGCTTATCCAGAAATCAAGTGTGTGAATGATATAACTTATTTACAAAATAATGTAATGCATTTTATGTTAGGAGGCCTCAACTTTGGCATGTAATTAATTGATTTATTATTAATAGCCAGTGGAACCATAAATTATTATAAGTTACCAAATCATAATTCGATGTCATATTATTTTAATTATTTTGCTCATTTGTGACTAATTTATTTTAAATTTGTACTTATATTCAAAATTTAGTGTACTGTTCCTAATAGACAGAAAAACAAGCAATTTTAAACAAATAACACTTTTAAACTATGAAAAAATTCAGAAGCTATTTTATCCTTATCCTTGCCGCAGCTCTTTTGAGCAGTTGTAGTGGCCTGAATAAGATGAAGAAGAACTCAAACTTGGTTAAGTATGAGGTTACTCCAAAAATTCTCGAAACACATGCTGGTATGGTTACCGTTACAATAAAAGGTACCTTCCCGGAAAAGTACTTTGACAAGAAAACTACGGTAACTGCTACCCCTGTTCTCACTTATGCAGGAGGAGAAACAGTTTTTGATAAGGTTCAGGTTTTACAGGGAGAAAGTGTTCAGGCTAATAATAAAGTAATTACAAAAACTGGTGGAGATTTTACTTATACCAGTACAATTCCTTACAAGGATGTAATGAAAATGTCACAGTTGATGTTAAGGGTTAAAGCTGTCAGAGGTAAGAAAAATCTTGATTTTGATCCGGTTAAACTGGCTGATGGAGTAATTGCCACATCTACTCTGGTAGAAAAGGAAGGCAAAACCATTTCTCTAAAAGATAATTATGTCAGAGTTACTCCCGAAACACAGGTAGCTGATATTAACTACCTTATTAATCAGGCAGATATTCGTAGTACAGAACTTAAGGCAGAAGATATTGCTCTGCTTAAAGAGTATATTAAGACAGCCAGTGTTGATCCGAACCGCCAGTTAAAAAATACTGTTGTCAGTTCCTATGCATCACCTGACGGAACAATGAAGATAAATGAGCCCCTTTCACAAAAAAGAGGAGTTGCCGCTGACAAATTTATCAAGAAAGAATTTGATAAGATAGAAGTTGCTAAAGCAGCCGGTTTCTTTGATGAGAAAACAACACCTGAAGACTGGGATGGATTTAAGACTGAAGTTGAAAAATCTTCAATTCAGGATAAAGAGCTTATTCTCCGTGTTCTCTCTATGTATTCTGATCCTGATGTTCGTGAGAAAGAGATTAAAAACATGGCTACTGCCTTTGAAGTACTGAAAACCGATGTGCTTCCAAAACTGAGAAGGTCAAAAATGATGGTAAACACTGATAAGATAGGCCGTGATGATAACCAGATCCTTGCACAGATGAAATCAGATCCTAAAGCATTAAGTCTCGAGGAGATGCTTCGTGCAGGTTCCCTTACAAAAGATCTTAACGAACAGCTTAAATTTTACCAGATAACATCTGAAAACTTTCCAAAATGTATCCGTGCTGCCAATAATATTGGTTGTACTTATATGGCATTAGGTAAAACTAATGAAGCAATAGCTGCATTCGAAAAGGCAAGAGCAATTCAGAACAATGATGTAATCAAGAATAACCTTGGATTTGGTTCACTTGTAAAAGGTGATCTGGTTAAAGCCGAAGAGTATTTCAATTCTATGACTGCAGCAACTCCTGAATCAAAATGGGGTCTTGGAGTAATTGCAATAACAAAAGGCGAATATGACAAAGCAGTAAATTACTTTGGAACAGAGCCATGCTTTAACCTCGCTCTCGCACAGCTTCTCAAGGGCGATGTTAACAAAGCCAAAGCTACTCTTGATAGCATGAAAGATCTTTGCAAATGCGGAAAACCTTCCTATCTGAAAGCAATTGTTGGTGCACGTCTTGACGACAAAAACTACATGCTTGCTGGTCTTCGCGAAGCTATCGGATTTAAACCTGAGTGGAAAGCTTATGCAAAAACAGACCTTGAATTTTTCAAGTACTTCAATGATGATACTTTCAAATCAACTGTACAGTAAGAATTATTTCTAATAAATAAAAGGCTGCCCCGAAAGGGCAGCTTTTTTATTTTTAGCTCCCAACCCTCTGAAGGTGGGGAGTAAAAAGGAGCAAAAAGATGATGACGTAATTTACCGGATTGTGGTTAGGTGTTTATTCAGCTCCCATAACACTATACCAACGCTGATAGCTATATTAAATGAGTGCTTGATCCCGAATTGAGGGATTTCAATACAATAATCACATAAATTTAAGATATCCTGATCAACTCCGTTTACTTCATGACCAAAAACCAGAGCATATTTTTCACTTGTATTAATCTCCAAATTCTGTAATTCAACTGATCCCTCAGCCTGCTCAATTCCAATTATCCTGTAACCTCTGTCCCTGAGTTCATGTACAGCATCAGTAGTTTTAGAATAGTATTTCCATTTAACTGATTCAGTTGCCCCCAGAGCTGTCTTCTGTATCTCCCTGTGAGGTGGAGTGGAAGTTATGCCACAAAGGTAAATCGCTTCAGTAAGAAAAGCATCTGCTGTCCTGAATATCGAACCGACATTGTTCTGGCTCCTTACATTGTCAAGCACGATAATAAATGGAGATTTTTCAGATTTTCTGAACTGCTCAACTGATTTTCTTTCAAGTTCACTGTTTAGAAGCTTTCGCATTCTTTTTTATGCGAAATTTACTCATTTATCTGTTAAATGTTATTATTTTGTGATCGGTGAATTCTATAAATCAGGGTTGCTTTTTTAATCAAACTTAAGTAAAATGAACATTCACGAATTTCAGGGTAAGTCTTTGCTTAAAGCATATAATGTCGACATTCAGGAAGGATTTGTTGCCGATACAGCTGAGCAGGCAGTTATTGTTGCGAAACAGCTTCATGAAAAATACGCCTCAGATTTTTTTGTTGTTAAAGCACAGATACATGCCGGTGGAAGAGGTAAAGGTGGTGGAGTTAAACTGGCAAAATCAGTTGAAGATGCTGGACGTATTGCAGGACAAATACTTGGAATGCAGCTGATTACTCCACAGACTGGCCCGGAAGGGAAAAAGGTAAATAAAGTTCTTATCGCACAGGATGTCTATTATAAAGGTGAATCTCAGACTGAGGAATTCTATATAAGTATTCTCCTGAACAGAAATACAGGTAAGTATATTTTTATGTACTCAACTGAAGGAGGTATGTCCATTGAAGAAGTTGCTGAAAAGTCTCCCGAACTTATTTATACCGAGGAGATTGATCCTGGTGTCGGGCTTCAGCCTTTTCAATGTCGTACTATAGCTTTTAAACTCCGTTTGACAGGTGTTGCTTTTAAAAATATGCTGAAATTTCTTTCTGGTATTTACGAGACATTCATTGCCTGCGATGCTCAACTGCTTGAAATTAATCCGGTGTTGAAAACCAGCGATAACAGGATCCTGGCAGTCGACTGCAAACTGGTACTTGATGATAATGCTTTATTCCGTCATCCTGAACTTGCCGCAATGAGGGACATTAATGAAGAAGACCCTGTAGATGTTGAAGCAGGCATGCATAATCTTAATTTTGTAAAACTCGATGGAAATGTAGGTTGTATGGTTAATGGAGCCGGCCTTGCTATGGCCACAATGGATATAATTAAATTATCAGGTGGAGCTCCTGCCAATTTTCTGGATGTTGGAGGTGGTGCTAATCCTAAAACTGTAGAGGCCGGATTCCGGATAATTCTGAAGGATCCAGCAGTCAAAGCAATACTGATCAATATATTCGGAGGGATTGTCAGATGTGACAGAGTGGCAAATGGTGTGGTTGAGGCGTACAAATCCATTGGAGAAATTAAGGTACCTGTTATTGTTAGACTTCAGGGGACAAATGCAGAAGAAGCTAAAGCCATCATTGATAATTCTGGACTTGCAGTATTCTCTGCTGTCTCATTCAGAGAAGCAGCCGACCTTGTCACTAAAGTTTTAAACTAAAACTTTCTTCCAAGGTGCGTCTCTCTGTTTTTCTGAAGGTCTTTTTCGTTGTAATTATATTTGCTGCAATTTTCTTAATATTTAATAAGAAAGCCAGGAACCAGCTGTTTCCCTATTTCAGTACCCGTTGTCTGGAGTATAAGCAAAAAGATTTTAGCAGAAAATTGAACGACAGAATCATAAATTATTCAGCTGAGGCAAAAAGAAAAGGAATAATAGTTTGTAAAGATGACAAAGATCTGAGAAATAGAGTCTCCGAGGGTAAATTGGTGAAGGTTAAAAGCGGAAACAGATATATAGTTGAGAGGATGACATATAGCAGTCCCTATATCACAAAAGAGAGTAAGAGCCTTCTTGAGGAGATAGCCAGAAGATTCAGGGAAAGAGTATCGCAAAAGGGATTAAATGGGGCAAGAATTATTGTTACGTCCATGACAAGGAAATCTGAAAATTTGAGAAGTCTCATGAGGAACAACAGGAATTCCTCAGAAAATAGTCCTCACCTTTATGGAAATGCGTTCGACATAACATATAAAAGATTTATTGTACATAAATGGATATTGACCAATTGTGACAAGAAATACTTAAAGGATGCACTTGGGGAAGTCATCTGGCAACTCAGAGAAGAAAAAAAATGTTTTGCAACCTACGAAAGGATGCAGAACTGCTATCATGTTGTAGCCAGATAGGTCTGTAATGTATTATTTCTTATGCGATTCATCGCAAAATGGCTTATTAGCTGAATTTCCGCATCGGCAAAGAAAGACCTCCTGAAGAGTTTGTTCCTTATCTCTCTTCATATCTTTCAACTGGAAATTTCCTGTTATTTTTATCGGGCCGAATTCAATAATTTCAATTCTGGCTTGTGAACTGGTTTCTTTCATCTGTTCCATATCTGAAATTTTAGCCATTAAAACTAATTTTTCTGTGTCTTCCGTCACAGAATGGCTGATGGTCGCTGGCTCCACAGCGGCATACTGAAATTATACTTTCTTTGACCTCCTTGGTATTTCCGCTATAGTCAAGTGTAAAGTTGCCTTTCAATACAATTGGCCCGTCGGTCATGATCTTAACAGAAACAGGTTGTTCAACATTAACAGGTTCACTTATATTCATCAGTTCAGGTCTTCTGAACTTAATATGATTACACTGATCAACACCAACCGATTCGTTTTTTTTATCGTCATTCCATTTCCATGCAAGGGCTTCAGTAGGGCACAAATTTACCACTTCGATAATCTTCTCAGTTGTTGAACCATTCATGTCAACCCATGGCCTTCTGCTTGGGTCAAATACCTCTATAAGCTCTCTGTAGCAGTAAGATGCGTGTACGCAGGCCGATGGTTTCCAATAGACTGTAATGTCATCATTCCTGTATTTCTTTCCTCCGGAATATTTATTCCCTGTTTCATCCATCAATACTGATATTTTAAATTACTATTAAGGAGCATGATCTGCCTGGCAAGCCCGTTGCAACAAAAATCATTCCGGCTTAATACTTCATGATCCTGCCAATATTAAATATATAATTAACCGACGCAATTTACCAATTTTTATGCATATCAAAGGAGAATAGATTCATGGAAAATTCATATATTAGTATTATCATAATTATAATAGGCAAAAATGATTTAATTTGCAGCTGGTTTTTGAAAGACAACTATTGCCTCTTTTTGTAATGGAATATAACAATAATTTTAAACCAGAGTTATTCATTTTTATTGTAAAATGGGGTTTTTGAAAAAGTCAATGCATTTAATCCAAACGGGCCGGCTTTATGATTAAAAGGTTTTGGAACATTTTGGACACAGGATTCAAAATGTATTATTTATTAATTATTTTTTCTTTAGTGTTGCTGTTTATTCCAATGAAATCGTACTCTGAATGCGGGTACAATACCCTAACTGTTCTCTCTTTAAATCCTGTCCCCTGGATGTCTGAATCATTAGTTAATTTAACACTTACTTTGCTGGCTACTCTAGTAGTTATTTGTTGTATTATAATTTTATTTTCAATAAAACTTAAAAGAGTCAACAAGGAACTTCAGGAAAGGAATAAGCAAATTCTCGATATAAATGATGATCTGCGGAGATCAAATGATGAGCTGGCCAGACAGAAGGAGTCTATCAAACAGGAGCATCATGAGTCAGATATGTTTTATGGTATGTTGGTTCAATCGGCCAATGATGGTATTTCATTTTACGACAGGGAATGGAACCTGAAATATACCAATTCAGCATTTTATTCAATGATTGGTCTTGATATTAACAAATACAATTCCTTAAATCCTGTGGATCTTATTCACCCGGATGATCGCGATTATCAAACAAGAAAAGAGCAGTCACTGATACATAACGGATTCTTTGAAAGTGAACTCAGACTTCGTCATACTGATGGTCATTATCTGAGTTTGTCGACAAGGTCTGTAATTGTCAGGGACAGTAAAGGTGATATTCTCGGATCTCTGACAATTTCGCGCGACATTACAAAACTGAAACAGGTGCATGAGGAGCTTATAAAAGCAAATATCGACGCTGAAGCCAGTAACAGACTTAAATCCAGCTTCCTCGCAAATATTTCACATGAAATAAGAACTCCTCTAAATAGCGTAGTCGGCTTTTCGAACCTTCTTCTTTCAGATGACATCACTAAGGAGACCCGTGCAGAATATATCGAACATATTAACCATAACAGTGAAAAATTGCTTCAGATTATTGGTGATATTATTGATTTGTCCAGACTTGAGAGCGCCCAGATTGAGATAACCTATGAAGAAACATCCCTGAGTTCTATAGTAAATGAAATTATTGAAGATGCAAGACAGGTTATAAGACGAAACGAAAAATCGATAATTCTTAATGTAAAAAATAATTTCGCTGATAACGGCGACCTTATTTTTACTGACAGAATATGGCTCAAGAGGGTTTTAAACCATCTTATGGATAACGCTGTGAAATTCACGCTGGATGGATCAATAGAATTCTCTTATATGAGGGAAAACGAAAATATTGTTTTTAAAATAAAAGATACCGGAATTGGCATAAATAAAGAAAATCTCGGACGGATTTTTGAACAATTCCGTCAGGAGGTAGATGGCCATCACCGACCCTTTGAAGGGCTGGGGATAGGTTTAACGCTTGCAAAAGAGGTTGTAGAAAGAATGGGGGGGAAAATAGTTGTACAGTCTGAAAAGGGGATTGGCTCCGAGTTCAGTTTTTCCATTCCTTACAGGCCTGCTGGCAGTACAAGAACAAAAGTTACAGTCTTAAGTAAAGAACAGGCCATAAAACCTATTGACTGGAGTTCAAAAAAATGCCTGCTTGTAGATGATAATAAAGATGTATTGATTTATCTGAATAGAATATTGCTTGATACTGGTGTAACAATTATTACTGCCCGATCCGGTTTTGAAGCTCTTGACCTTGTAAAGTCAAATCCTGATATCGATGTTGTGCTGCTCGACATGCAGATGCCTGAGATGAATGGGATTGAAGCAACCAGGGAGATAAGGAAAATAAGGAAGAACCTGCCCATCATCGCGCAGACAGCATTTATTTTTGAGGATGATAAAGACATTATCCTTGAAGCCGGTTGTGATGCATGTCTTATTAAACCAATCAGAAAAGACCATCTTCTGACAGTAATGTCAAGTTTCGTCAAATCAAGCTGAACCGGATTGTCCAGATTTCCCCTGAAAGAGGGTTAATTCTTTGTATTTTAATATATTTCGGCTAAACAGTATTGTTTATTCTACCCATAGGGAGCTGTTGATAAGCAACAAAGGGGTACGAAGAACAGGGCTGAGATTCCCAATATTTATACTTACTTTGTATTTCTTCTTGAACACATGTCAAATACCTGGTTTGCTGATATTATTTTGCCTCTTGCCGTCAGGGGAAGATTCACTTACCGTATCCCCGATGCTATGCTGTCTAAAGTAAAACCGGGTATAAGGGTAACAGTCCAGTTTGGGAACAGAAATCTCTATTCAGGAATTGTTTGCCATATTCACGAAAATCCACCCGATTTTGAAAATGTCAAATCCATAATCGATATCCCCGATACAGTCCCTCTTATCAATGAGAAGCAACTAAAATTGTGGTTATGGATATCAGAGTATTATTTATGCAGTGAAGGAGAGGTTATGAAAGCTGCTCTGCCCTCTGAATCAAGTTTAAATGATTACAGACCACGACTCGAGACATTTATTGAACTTTCAGAAAGGTATAGCGATAATGAGCTGAATGGAATGCTCGATAACCTCAAAAAGGCTCCAAGACAGCAGGATGTGCTTTCATCCTATCTCAGGCTTACAGGTTATACTTCCGGATCAGAGATTATGCCTTTATCAAGGTCATTACTTTTAGCCGAATCACATTCCTCTGCAGGTATTATTGAGGCGCTAACCGGGAAAGGAATTCTGAAACAGGTCTACCTTCCGGTCTCCAGAATAGCTGAAAATGAAAGTTATAAAGAGCCAGTCAGAGTACTTAGCGAAGCCCAGTCAATCGCTTACATGTCAATTAAATCGCATTTTACTGACAAAGATATTGCTTTATTGCACGGAGTAACATCCAGTGGTAAAACTGAGATATATATCCACCTCATTGAGGAGCAGTTAAAACTTGGGAAGCAGGTATTATACATGTTGCCCGAGATAGCCCTTACAACCCAGATAATACTTAGGCTTAAGAGACATTTTGGAGCAGTTACCGGCGTTTATCACTCCCGGTTCAGTGATCCTGAAAAAGTGGAGATTTGGAAAAGAGTTGCTGATAGAGATCCTGTAACCGGTTACAGGCTTATTCTTGGTGTCAGATCATCAATCTTTCTTCCATTCAGTGACCTCGGCCTGATAATAATTGATGAAGAACATGACGGGTCATACAAGCAGCACGACCCTGCACCAAGATATCATGCACGCGATTCAGCAATTATCCTTGCAACATTTCATAAGGCAAAAACCGTTCTGGGTTCAGCATCGCCATCGATAGAGAGCTATAATAACACAGTTAACGGGAAGTATGGACTGACAGAACTGAAAGAGAGATTTGGTCTTATTAAATTGCCAGGCATTATAGTTGCAAATACGCGTGAAGCCTACAGGAGAAAACTGATGGTCTCGCATTTTACTCCTGAGTTGCTACAGGCAATGGATGAGGCTCTTTCAAAGGAGGAACAGATTATTCTGTTTCAAAACAGGAGAGGCTTCTCTCCATATGTTGAATGCTCAGAATGCGGATGGATACCTGTCTGTATTCAGTGTGCCGTTAACCTCACCTATCATAAAGGGTTGAACAAACTTGTATGCCATTATTGTGGTTATACGACCCAACCCCCGTCAAAATGCAGCAATTGTAATTCCACAGGCATAATAACCAGGGGTTTTGGTACCGAAAAGATTGAAGACGAGATTAAAATTGTCTTTCCATCTGCACAGGTTGCCCGTATGGACCAGGATACAACAAGGAATAAAAACTCTTTCAATAAAATTATCAGGGCCTTTGAAGAGAGACGGATTGATATTCTTATAGGTACTCAAATGATCTCAAAAGGTCTTGATTTTGAAAACCTTACTGTTGTTGGTGTACTGAATGCAGATAACCTCCTGAATTATCCTGATTTCAGGGCACATGAGAGGAGCTTTCAGCTCATGGAACAGGTTAGCGGCAGGGCGGGTAGACGTCAGAAACAGGGGAAAGTAATTATTCAGACATCTGATCCTGCAAACAGGATAATTCGACTTGTACTCAGACACGATTATAAAAATATGTTTAAAATGCAGGCTGAGGAAAGAGAGACTTTCAATTATCCTCCATTCTGCAGAATGGTTAAAATAAGTATTAAACATAAGGACAGGGCTCAGCTGAATCACTTTTCTGATATTCTTGGGAATGATCTTAAAGCCATTTTCGGAAAGAGGGTACTTGGACCCGAGTCGCCTGTTATATCACAACTGCTTCTCTGGTATATTAAGACTATACTGATAAAAATAGAAAGGGAAAAACCTCCTGCAAAAGCTAAACAGCTGATCATTGAGGCTATTGAAAGGCTGGAGAAGGAGAAGGGAGCATCGGCACTTAAGATAGCAATTGATGTGGATCCATATTAGACTATTTACCTCATCCACCCTGCCTACCGGCAGGCAGGCGGCCCCTTCTCCCGGGGTATTTAGAGCGAGGTATTTAACTAAAAAGATACTACTTTTGAATTATAATAAATCTCAACATGAAAATTGAAGTATCAAACGGTGAGATAATTGACAAACTCACTATCATTCAGATAAAACTTGAAAGGATAAAGGATAAGGCAAAACATGCAAACCTGAAAAAGGAATTCGATGAACTCATCCAGGCATCTGCCTTAATCCTCGGTACTTCAGATCCTTTGTACATTGCCCTGTACCAGATAAACTGTGAACTATGGGATATTGAGGACCATATCCGCGACCTCGAAAGAAATAAGGATTTTGGAAGAGATTTTGTCGAAACAGCTCGTGCGGTATATATCAAAAATGACAAAAGATCGGAACTGAAACGAGAAATAAATATTAAGACCTCATCCGGACTTATCGAAGAAAAATCATACGAAAAATACTGAAATGCGCCTGCTTGTAATACGAACATCTGCAATGGGTGATGTTGCCCTCACTACTCCCGTTCTGAGAGGAATGAGGCAACAATATCCTGACATTGAAATTGTTCTGCTTACACGGCCTGTTTTCAAACCATTTTTCACTTCTATTGACGGACTCCAATTTTTTTTCCCTGATCTTAAAAAGAGGCACAAAGGATTTTCCGGTCTGATAAGACTTTATAAGGATATAATCAAAGAATCACAGGTTGACTATATAATTGATCTGCATGATGTTCTGAGGTCAAAGATTTTAAGATCACTTTTCCGTTTATCCGGAGTCCCGGTAGCAGTTATCGACAAAGGACGGAGCGAAAAGAAATCCCTGATTAAGGGCAGGACAAAAGTCCGGCTAAAACACTCTGTGGAGCGTTATTGTGATGTGTTTGCCAGAGCAGGTTTTACGGTAATTCCTTCAAATGAGAGATGGATTATTCCATCCCCCGATGCGCTATTAAAAGCAAATTCACTTATTGATAAGTATGAAGGATTGAATATAGGAGTCGCTCCGTATGCAAAACATAAACTGAAAATGTGGCCTGAGAAAAACATGATCAAACTTCTCGGGCTTATAGCAGAAAAGACCAAATGCAGGTTCTGGCTTTTCGGAGGAACTGAAGATGCTGAGAAGATCATTGCTTTTCAGACCAGAGTCCCTGCCTCAGTCAACCTTGTAGGGAAGCTTAATCTCGATGAAGAGTTGGCACTGATAAGCAGACTCAATTTTATGATCGCAATGGACTCTTCCAATATGCATATGGCAGCCCTTGTTGGGACAAAAGTTATCTCTATCTGGGGAGGAACCGATCCGCTGAGCGGATTTTCGGCATGGATGCAAGCTGATAACTTATCGATCCGTATACCTGTTGAGGAGCTAATCTGTCGCCCATGCACTATTTATGGGAAAGGAGAATGCAAAAGAGGCGATTTTGCCTGCATGAACTGGCTGACCCCTGAAATTGTATATAAGAAAATAGATAAATTATTGTTATCAATTGATCCTGGATAAAATTCAATATTAAATACCTTTAATATGCACTATGAATCTCATTCTCACAGAGGACTTGCGGATTTTTCCTCCGGAACTTCTAAACGAAGAATTATTGTAGCACTTATAGCTGTTGCAATAATTGTCATCGTGTTTTTCTTGCAGCAAAATTCCACTGAATCAGAAAAAAACCCTGTTGATCTTGTAAATCCTTTGATGGGGACCGATTCGGAATTCAAGTTATCAAACGGGAATACTTATCCTGCAATAGCATTGCCATGGGGGATGAATTTTTGGACCCCACAGACACGCAATATGGGTAACGGCTGGGGGTACACCTAT
>Ga0208980_10001759_pt1 | contig 13175 bp, 10 predicted proteins | sample WetSurMetagenome_3_FD_187993 | JGI IMG/M metagenome (GOLD analysis project Ga0208980, IMG submission 187993) | Wetland microbial communities from Twitchell Island in the Sacramento Delta, sample from surface sediment Aug2011 Site A1 Bulk (version 2) | ecosystem: Environmental > Aquatic > Marine...
GTCATCAAGGCTCTTCAGCCCCTGGGTCTGCAGCATCACGATCATCCTCACAGGATGCCCGCACCGCCGCCTTCAGGCTCACCTCAGCTTGGAATCACGGCCCCCCTTCAGGCTCATCTGTCGTTGGATAAGGCTGAGTGTTGCAACCACCCGATGGCCTCCCTATAATGCTGAAATCTGCTGCGGGGTGGAGCAGTCTGGCAGCTCGTCGGGCTCATAACCCGAAGGTCACAGGTTCAAATCCTGTCCCCGCTACCAAAAATCAAGGGCTTACGGTTAATCACCGCAAGCCCTTTTGTTTTTCGGGTTGCGGCGGACCCTAATCGACAGAGGGATCGGCAACCTGTCTGCGCGGGAGTTGGTAGCAGACTCGGCCCGGGGGTTTGCTGGCGGGGCCGGATAGGGTCCTTGCATGGCCGTTCGGTGCCTTCTCCCCTCTGACTCTCTGCGGCTGAACGTCCCGCTCCCTCTGTTGTGGTTGGCACCCTGCCATGAATATCTCCCTGGTTGTGCTCGCTCTGGTGCTCGCGGTTGTCGCCGCGGGCGGCATCGGTCCGTGGCGGGTCAGGATCTGGCAGGCAATGGCGGGTGGGGCGCTCGCGGTTCTGATCACGGGGGAAATAGCGCCAGCGGAGGCGGCGGCCGCGGTCGATCTCGACGTAATGGCGTTTCTGTTCGGTATGTTCGTTCTCGGCGAGGCCTTGGTGCATAGCGGTTATCTCTATGCGGTGGCGTACCGCCTGATCTCGCCGGTGCGCTCGACGGGCGGGCTTGCGCTGGTCGTCCTGTTCGCCAGCGGACTGGCTTCCGCGCTGTTGATGAATGACACCCTGGCGGTGGTGGGGACTCCGCTGATGCTGCAGTTGGCTCGGGAGCATCGCATCGACCCCGGGGTCCTTCTGCTGACCCTGGCCTTCGGGGTGACCACCGGTAGCGTGCTGAGCCCCATCGGCAACCCACAGAACCTCCTGATCGCAATTCGCACCGGCATGGAATCTCCCTTCTCCTCCTTCCTCGGGGTGCTGGGGCCGCCGACCTTGGTCAACCTCCTGATCGCCTGGGGTTGGCTGCGCTGGCGCTTTCGCGCCGAGTTCCACGACGTTGCCCTGGAGCATACGGCGGTCGGGGTGGGGGATCGGCGGTTGGCGCGCCTTGCGCGCTGGGGGGTGCTTGCGGTGGTGGGGATGATCGGGTTGCGCCTGGCCGCCGTGGGCACCGACTGGGGAGAGCAGATCCGCCTGAGCTACATCGCCCTGGCAGGGGCGCTGCCCGTGCTGCTCGGGAGTCGCCAGCGCCGACGTCTGCTGCGCGGGGTGGACTGGGAAACGCTGGTCTTCTTCGTGGCCCTGTTCGTGCTCATGGCCAGTGTTTGGCAGAGCGGTGCTCTGCAGAACGCCGCGACGGCTTTCGGCGGGGATCTTGCCACGGTGCCTGCGGTGCTCGGCATCGGGCTGTTGCTGAGTCAGTTGATCTCCAATGTGCCTTTGGTCGCCCTCTATCTACCGATCCTCGAGCAGGCGGATGTGGGGATCGGCACATTGCTGGCGCTCGCCGCCGGCAGCACGATCGCCGGGAATCTATTGATCCTGGGTGCCGCCAGCAATGTGATCATCGTCCAGCGGGCGGCGCGGCACGGAGCCCATCTGGGGTTTGGCACCTTTGCGTCGGCGGGTATTCCCCTGGCGCTGATCCAAGTGGGGATCTACTGGGCCTATCTGACCTGGACCTTCGGATAGGCCGGCGGGGTCGCCTGGGGCCCCTGAGCCTGTGGGGGGATCTGGCGATGGGTTCCGTGTCCGCCGCTGAGGGTGCCGACGGACGGGGGGCGGCTGCCTGGCGCGGAGGAGCTCGGGGCAGGTGGCACGCGGATGTGGTCGGCGCCTTGCGCTGCTTGACGCCGGAGTCGGGCCGGCATAGCCTGCCACCCTATCTGGATTGCCTGTCCGCGCGGCGCCTGGCGCCAGTCCAGAGGGTTGGCCACCGAATGGGCGACCCAGCCGGCGGCGATTCTCCCGCAAGGGTTTTTCCATTCATCAGACTTGGCGCAGATTGCGACCGACACTTCGCGGACCGTGTATTCAGATTATTTCGGGCTGAAGGAACCCAGCTTCTCCATCACGCCGGATCCCCAGTATCTCTTCCTGAGTCAGCAGCACCGGGAGGCCCTGGCCCACCTGCTGTACGGGGCCGGGGAGAACGGGGGCTTCGTGCTGTTGACAGGCGAGGTCGGCACTGGAAAGACCACCGTCTGCCGGGCCTTCCTCGAGCAGTTGCCCGAGCATGTGGATGTGGCCCTGATCCTGAACCCGGCGCTGACCGGCCCCGAGCTGTTGCAGTCGATCTGCGAGGAGTTCGGTGTCGAGCTCCCGCGGGAAGGGATTTCGCTGAAGGTCCTGATCAGTCGGCTGAATGCCTATCTGCTGGAGGCCCACGGGAAGGGTCGGCGCCCGGTGGTGATGATCGACGAGGCCCAGAACTTGGCGCCGGAGGTGCTGGAGCAGGTTCGGCTTCTGACCAATCTGGAGACCGCCAAACACAAGCTGCTGCAGATCTTCCTGGTGGGGCAGCCGGAGTTGCGCGAGCTGCTGCGCGGGGAGCGCCTCCGCCAGCTTGATCAGCGCATCACCGCCCGCTTTCACCTCAGTCCCCTGGGGAAGAAGGAGACCCACGAGTATATTCGCCACCGCCTGGCGGTTGCCGGGGTGGAGCGGCGGCTGTTCACCCCCGGGGCGCTGGGGCGGATCTACCAGTTGACCGGTGGGGTACCGCGCCTGATCAACATCCTCTGCGACCGCGCCCTGCTCGGTACCTATGCCACGCGCAGCAATCTGGTCAGCGCCCGCATCGTCACCCAGGCGCATCGTGAGCTGCGCGGGGAGGGCGGTTCGGTCAGCGGGCGTTCCTGGCGCCGTTCATTGGGACTCGCCGCCCTGGGTGTGCTGATCGGCGCCGGAGCCGGCTGGCTGGGCCACTGGGGCGTTGAGCATTGGCAGCTCGGTGGCGCCCTGCGCGAGTGGGTGGCGGGGCAGCCAGCGACCACCGAGGGCGCGGTTGTTGCGCCGGTCGCCACGACGGGCGACAGTGCGCCTGCGAAGTCGCAAGACCCGGGGGCGGTAGCCGCGGAGGGCGCCGCCGCTGGGCAGCCGGCGAAGGGGGCGGAGTCCGCGCCCCTACGTCCGGACGCCTTCATGAGCGATCGCCGCAGGGTCCTGAGCGAGCTTTTGGCGCGCTGGCAGGTTGCGGTGGCCCCGGGAGTCTCCACCGACCTCTGTGTGCTGGCCAACAATGCGGGGCTGCGCTGCCGCGGCGGGCGAGGGACCTGGAAGGACCTGCGGGCCCAGAACCGTCCTGCGATGATCCGGCTGCGTGATGCGAGCGGCAAGGTCCAATACGGGCTGGTGAGCGGTTTGGATGACACAACCGTAACCTTGACGCTGGGGGGCATGGTTGGCCGGTTCCCCCTCGCCGAGGTGCAATCCCTCTGGTCGGGCGATTACCTGCTACTTTGGCGGCTGCCGCCCGACAGGAGGGTGCTGATCGGCGCGAGCTCCCGACCCGAAACCGTCCGCTGGTTGCGACGGGCGCTCGTCGATGCCGGGGTACCCGTCGGTGATCTGCTGTCGGGGGCCTACGACACCAATCTCATCGCGGCTGTCCGGCAGTTCCAATCCCAGCGGGGGCTCACCACTGACGGCATTGCAGGTTCCGAGACCCTGATCCGTCTCGACCAGGTCGTCGCGGCACCCGACACACCACGACTGAGCGCGGCGCCAAAATAGCCCATGTCGTACATTCTCGATGCCTTGCGAAAGTCGCAGGAACAGCGGGAGCTCGGTCGGGTCCCGACGCTGAGCTCCGGCGCCTCCGTCACCGCCGGGAGAACCTCGAAGGCCAACCCCTGGACTATCGCGGCGGTCGGGTTGGCGGCCATTGCCGTGGTGATCGCGCTCTACGCCGCCCTCGGGTCCCGCATTGGGGAAGGCCTGGCACCGAAACCACTGGTCACCGCGGCTACTCCTGAGGGTAACCGAGGGGTCGCCACCGCGGGCGGGCCGGTGGTGGGCGCGTCGCCCGGTGACGGTGTCGTTACCCCCTCCACGACCTTGCCTGCGGTGCCGCCTGCAGCCCAACCAGCAGAGACGGCACAGGTGGCACGCCGCCTCGTTCTCCCGCCGGCCAGCGAGGAGTATGCACCGATGCTCGATGAGGCGGCTCTGATGGAGCAGGTACAGCGGTTCGAGGCGGGGCAGGTCGCACCGCCGCGCCGGCAGGAGCCGGAGGCGCCGCGGAGCGCGTTTTCCCCCGGCTCGCGTCCCCCGGGATCGACGGGCGGAAGCGTTCCTCCAGACCTGCGACGGGAGATATTGGAGTTCAAGCAGAAGGCGCTGCGCGAAACCGGCAAGAAGGAGCGGGTGGCCACCAAAGCGGCTCCGGTGCCCACCCCGAGCCAGGCCGAACAGCCCATCGCGCAGCCACCCGCGCCAGAGGTGGCCCCCAGGCAACCGGAGGTTGCCCCCGCCCCCAAGGTTGAATCCCGTCCGGCTGGTTCGCCATTGCCCCCTGCGCAATCGGGTCTGGCCCCAGCGAGCGGCGAGGGTGCAGGCAAGTCCCCCTCGGCCCGGGTGACGGTGCACGTCTATTCCGAAGACCCGGCCAAACGCTTCGTGATCATCAAGTCGTTGCGGTTACGCGAGGGCGATCGTACCGACGATGGCCTCGTGGTCGAGGAGATCCGCCCGGACGGGGTGGTACTGAGCGCGGAGGGTCAACGCGTTTTCCGCCCGCGCTGAGCGGAGGTGGTGGACTTTGGTCTACCGGGAGGCGATCAGGCCGCCAGGCGGGCGGCAGCGGGCTCGGATCTGACATAGCGCCAGACGACCGCGGGTGGCAGATTGCGGATCACCCGCATCACCGGGCGTCCCTTGAGCGCCAAGCGATGCTGTAGCTCGGGGCGTATTGGCGAGCTGAAACCGTAGGTGAACTGCACGAAGATCCCCTGCGGACCCAGGGCGCGAAAGCTCTGCTTGACCACCTGGTGCTGGGCGGTGAACGGCAACGACAGCAGCGGAAGACTCGAGACCACCGCGTCGAGCTCTTTTATCCCGAAATCTGCCAGTGCGCGATGAAGATATCTGGCATCCGCCTGCAGCACCCGTACTGCGGGTAGCTTGTTTCGCAACAGACGGCAGAAGGCCGGGTCTCGCTCCAAGAGGACCAGCCGGGTCGGTTCCACCCCTCGGGCGAGCAGCGCCTGGGTGACGGCCCCCGTGCCGGGGCCCAGCTCCAGCACCGCCCCCTCCTGCCGCGGATCCACCTGCGCCGCCAATGCCTGAGCCAGTAGGCGACCGCTCGGCACCAGCGCCCCAACGCTGAGGGGCGAGCGGAACCAGCTGGCCAGAAAAACGCGAAGGTCTGTGGGGGTCATGGGAGGTTGTCGCCCGCGGGTCCATCTCTGTAGGAGGCCAGCTATCGGTTGCGGCCGCAAAGCTTCGTGCCTCGGCGAGGAGACTAACGTATGGGTCGCCCGTGAGACTTTAGTGTAGCCCCGCTCGGCTGTCCAGTATCAGCCGCCTTCGGGCTCCCCCCAGGCAGTCTGGAGGTTGCTCTGGACAGGGGGCGGCTATGTTGGTGATCAGGGCAGATGCGTGCCCGCGTCCGCCACGATGGCCTCCACCCGGAACCCTTGATTGCGGTACCACCGGTGGGGATCGTTAGGGTCTGCCACGCGTTGGTTATGCAGGGCTACCACATTGAACCAGTCGTCGAGCACCGGGGCGCCGGAGGTGCCGTAATCGGTGTCGGTGAGGTACTGAATGTAGCGGTTCTGGACATCCCTCACCTGGTTGTCGCGGAAGGCGATCTCCTGGAAGCGTCCCTGGGGGTACTGGATGATGTTCACCCGCTGGCCGGCCGAGACGCTCGCGCCATGACGCAGGTCGAGGACACCCCATGCCTCGCCCGGCTTCTTGCCGTCTTTGGGTTTGACCCGAACGAGGCTGTAGTCAAGGTTGGGGTTGGTGTGGAATAGGGCGTCCGGATCGCATTCCCACTCGTCTCGCGTGGCCAGCTCGCCGTTGGCCAACAGCCGGTAGTTGAACTGCAGCCGCGCCGAGCGTGCGTCCTCGGCGGTCTCAAACACGTGATGGTTGGTGAGGAACAGGTCGGGGGCAACCAAAAAACCCGTCGCCGAACCCGCCGCCAGCTTCACCCGGGCCACGCTGCGGGCTGTCTCTAGGGCCAGCTCCAGCCACCAGATGGACTTGAAGTTGGGTTCGCCAATGACGGCTTCCACCGGCATTCGGGTGTCGGCGCGAACGGTGGCGCCTCCGGTCCAGGAGAAGCCGCTTGGGCTTGCTCCGGAGAGGATCCAATGGGCCTTCATGCGGGGTCTCCTGGGGTGGGGGAGGCTACTGGGCCGGGGCGGTGTGGGTCACCTTGAGCTCGTACTCACCCGGGCGGTAGCCGCGGACCATTATCAAGGCCGCGATCTGATCGGCCGGCACGTCGAGGGTGCAGCGCTCGTCGGGGCCTGAGAGATAGGGTCGGCAGTCGTAGGCGAAGGTCTCGGGCTCGGCGCCGAAGCGTACATAGAGATCCGGATCGCCCGAGCCACCCATCATCACCGCCTCGAAGCGGGTGCCCGGGGCCACGCGGAAGGGACCATAACGCTTCTCCTCCCGAAGCCCAACGCTGTCGGGCCCGAAGGTCTTGATCTGGGTGGTAGCCACGGGCGGAGGAGTGACGGGGGAGGCCGGGGTGCAGACCGCGGCGTCGACACTGAAACCGCTGGCGGAGCCATACAGGCAGGCCGCGCCGTTGCGGTCACGTTCGGTCAGCGTGAGGGTCCAGTCGCCCAATCCGTTGCACTGAGGATAGTGCATCACCGAGAACGGATCGTAGTCGGTGAGGGGGCGCCAGTCGCTGTCCTCGAAGCAGGCCCCCGCGGTGGGACGGGTGTGCTCATGGCGGAAGCCGAGGGTATGCCCCAGCTCATGGCGCAGGATGCCCACCAGGGTGAGCCTGTCGCCGGCGGGGAGGCGGAAGCTGCTCTCATCGATGAGCACGTTGCGGGAGCGGCGCGGCTCGTTGGGGAAGAAGGCACGTGCCAGGTAGTCCCCATTGACGTTGACGGGGCGCACATCGAAAACCACGGCCGTGTTGGTCGCGTTGCAGCGGTTATCTTCCTCCTGGAGGTGGGCGAAATCGACATCCGCCACCGCTTCCCAGGCGCCGGTGGCGGCGGCTAGGTCGGCGACGACTTGGCTGTGGCGGTTACCGAAGGCTTGGCTCACGCAGTAGGTGAGCTGGCGTTTTGTGGCGCTGTTCCAGATCGCATCGAGTCCACCGACCTGGTGGACGATCAGCTCGTTCTCCACCAGCGGTGGCTTCTTCAGCACCTGGTTCTCGAAGAACTCCTGGAGCTGCTTTTCCTCCGCGATGGGGGTGTCGCCGTTGACAATGAACTTACCGTCCGGAAAGGGCTCGCGATAGACGCGCGCCTTGAACGCCTCGAAGGTGAGGTCTTTGAATCGCTCGCGGTCCCGTTCGGCCGCCGTTTGCAGGATCTCGCGTGCCTCGGCAAGGGTGGGCAGGGTCACCGGCTCAGTTGAGGTCGGCGCGACCGACTGAGGTTCGGAGGCGTACGTGGTGCCCGCCATCAGCGCTATCACGGCGAAAGCGGTGGGATGCCAGGGGGTAGAGGGTCTGTGCATGGTCGTCCTCCAGTGAGATGGCTTTGTGGGGTGTGCCGGTTGTTCGCTCAGTAACGCAGGTTCTCCACTGCGTGCTCCAGGGTGTCGCGCCTGAGGATGCGGCGCAGGGTTTGGTCGATCACCTCCACGTCGTTGTCGAATGCCCCGTGGGCGGAGTCGATCTGGGTCAGCACCCGCTCGATTCGGCCGTCCTCCCAAGTCGCCGCCGTGACCACCTGCTCTCGGTCGAGCGGCGGGATGCGGGGTGCACCCCAGAACCCCTGCCAGTCCTTGAGGTGCCTTCGGGTGTTGGGGCTCCAGGCGTCGAGCCGTGCCGGGTCGAACGCCTGGGCCATGCCGAGCAGGGGGGTCTTGTGCCAGTCCTCCAGGGCGCGACTGATCAGGTAAAGCAGTGACTTGCGGTAGGGTCCGACGCTGTCGGCACGCTCACGGCCATCGCTTAGCATGTTTAGGTGCAGCGCATCGCGGCTGAGGTTTCCCTTGTCGAGGGCGCGGCGATAGTGGCGGTTGGCGAAATCCAGGGTGCAGGCGGCTGCCAACAGGGTACAGCTCGCGATCGTCACCCCCGCCCCCTGAAAACCCTCCAATAGGTGCCCGAGGAGGATTGACCCCGCGGAGTGACCGACCAGGTGGATCTCCAGGGTCGGGATATGCCGTTTGAGCTCGGCCAGCGCCCGCACCGTCAGGTACCCGCCGCGATCGTTTCCGGCGCGGCTGGATGCCTCTGCGTTCTGTTTCATCTGCGACCAGATTGCCTTTACCCCTAGGTTCTCGCAGGCCACCTCTAGAGTACGGTCGAGCACATCGGTGAGGGCCTCTCGGGGGTTCCGGAGCAGATCATCGAGGCCCTCGCTGCGGGGAAACAGGCGTCCGACTGCGTCCTCCATGATGGCCACCAGGCTCTCCTGCAACCCAGTACGCCAACTGAAAAACACCGGATAGACGCCGTTACTCTTGAAGTAGGGGGCGAGGGTGCGAATGCGGCGGATGGAATCGGCTTCGTTGTTGAGTCCACCATGGGCGTAGAGCACCAGGCGGGGCGGGGTGCCGGCGGGTAGCTGTTGGAACCACTCGGCCGGCTGGGTGCAGGCCAGCGCGCTCACCGCTGCCCTGGCGTCCTCGCTGGCCACGAGCCGACTCAGGACCCGTCCGTCGTTGCCCATGACGACCGTGTGGCGGTAGGCGGTGGCCTCGTCCCAAGGATGCACCATTGGATCCTGATAAGGATGGGCCAGCGCGGCTCGCCCCAGGTGCCCCCCTTCCAGACGGGCCGGCTCTGGTAGTAGGGGTTCGCGCTCCGCCGAGCTCGCCAGGAAGTAACTATCCATCCGGCGCCGGGTGGGTGCCCCGAGCACGCAGACCCAGGCGTCGCGCCCGTTGCTGACCCAGTCGAGGTAGCTCAAGACGCCGAAGCCCCGGTACCCCCAACGCTCGCCCCAGGAGTTCTGCACGATGAAACCGCGTGCGTTGTAGCCGACCAGGGCGAAGGCATGCCCGCCTTCGGTGGGGCTGTCGTCGCCCCAGGGGATTTCGGGCAGCGAATCGTGGGAAGCCTGCTCAGAGTCGTCATGGCCCAGGTTCCACCCACGATGGACTTGCGCGGAGACGTAGATGGCACCCACTTCGAGAATTGCCGCCTGCATGTCCACCAGGCTCTGGTTGTCGATGCGGTAGTAGACCCCCAGGGGGTGGGTTGCCGCATCCTCTTCCCAGTCCGCCCGGGGCTCGATGAAGTGGACCCGCTTCTTCTCGTCCCAATAGGGCCAGTGATCATCGGAGCAGACCCCATGTTTGTGCCAGGCCTTGACCGCGCCACGGCAACTGGAGCCCTGATAGTCCTCGCCTGGCCACTCGTCGTAGAAACGGGCCAGGTGGTAGAGCATGCGCGGGCTGACCCGCCGGGGTGGTGGTCCCCCGTTCTGGACCACACTGCGCCGCCACAGAAGATAGTTGATGGTGCAGGCGAGACCGAAACCGGTGCAGGCCCCCTCCCGGCCCTGGTTGAGTACCAGGCCATCCTCGAGGTAGTGGGGGAGGTGGTGCTCGATCTCCTCCGGTGGTGGGTACTGCGGAACCAGCGACCGCAGCGGCGGGACGTATGGGCGATCGCGTAGATCAATGCGATCGGGCCGCGCGTCGAACCGGTAGGTGCCAACGTACTCGGTCAAAGGTGTCTCCCCGCCTTGGGCGTGTCTGCTGTTGTGTCACTCACAGGTCAGTGTAGACAAGGGTGAGGGGCCGACAAGGGCGGGGTCCCTCTGGGTTTCTGCAATTGTGACGAATTCCGCAACAATATTTTTGCGGGTTCAGGACCCATCGGCTGGATGCCGCGGCTCGTCGCGTCGATTTGCCTCGCCCCTTACGGCTATACTCTGCCCGGTCCCTCCTTTCCTTGCTGTTTAGGCCTATGGAAACCAACGCACCCGCCAAGCGCCGCGGCATCTATCTGCTGCCCAATCTGTTCACCACTGCCGTCCTGTTCTTTGGGTTCTACGCCATCGTGGCGGCGATCCAGGGCCGTTTCGAAGCCGCCGTGATCGGGATTCTGGTGGCCATGGTCATGGACGGGCTCGATGGGCGGGTCGCTCGCCTCACCAATACCCAAACCGAGTTCGGGGCCGAGTACGACAGCCTCTCCGACATGGTGGCCTTCGGTCTGGCTCCGGCTCTGGTGATGTTCCAGTGGGCCCTGCAGGGGCTGGGGAAGATCGGTTGGTTGGCCGCATTCGTCTACGCGGCCTGCACCGGACTGCGCCTTGCCCGATTCAACACCCAGATTGGGATAGCGGACAAGCGCTACTTTCAGGGCCTGCCGAGCCCGTCGGCGGCGGCGATCTTGAGCTCCAGCGTGTGGGTGGGCACCCAGTATGCGGTGGAACCGAGTGCCGTTGGCTGGCTCGCGGTGGTTTTGACGCCGCTGGTGGGCCTTCTGATGGTCAGCAACTTCCGTTACAGCAGCTTCAAAGAGCTCGATGTACGGGGCAAAGTCCCGTTCATGGTGGTGGTGGTGATGATGCTCGGGTTCGCTGTGCTGTTCATCCACCCGCCGCTGGTTCTCTTTCTACTCTCCATCGGCTACGCCTTGTCGGGGCCGCTGTTTACCCTCATTCGGATCCACCAGCGCCGTGCGCAGCGTCGGCGCGAGCCGGAACAGACCCCTTGAGTGGCCACCACTGGGTTTGGCGGAGCGGGTCAGGCGCCGATTCGTAGGGTAACTCGAAGCCAGGGTGTGGCCGTGTCGTGCTCGGACATCACGCAACAACGCTGTTGCCGGCGTGGCCAAGAACCTCGGGCCTTCCTAAAGGTCAGCTGAAGGCCAGCGCTGCGGCGCGCCCAGTCCTTGCGTTAGGGACTTCGAGTGGGCACCATTGCGCACTTTCGCCGATCCCCTGGAGTTCGCCCCATGTCTGATAAAGCGCCCTGGATCACCTATCGTCCGGAGCTCAAGGTCCTCGATTGCACCATTCGCGACGGTGGCCTCATCAATGGTCATCGCTTCGACGATGGCTTCGTGCGTGCGGTCTACCGCGCCTGCGACGCGGCGGGTGTCGACTACATGGAGATCGGTTACAAGAACTCGCCGGAGGCGTTTCCGAGGGAAAAATACGGTCCCTGGCGGCACTGCCAGGAGGATGATCTCTTCCGCATCGTGGGCGACCACAAGGCCAAGGGCTCTGCCATGAAGTTGGCCGCCATGGCGGACGCGGGCAAGAGTGACTGGGAAACCGACATCATCCCGGCGGACCAGAGCCCCTTGAGCATGATCCGGGTGGCCTTCTACGCGCATCAGGTTCCGGAGGCGGTGGAGATGATCGGCCACGCCCACACTATGGGCTACGAGACCACCGCCAACCTGATGGCGGTCTCCAACATCAGCGAGACCGAGATCGATACCGTGCTGGAGGCCATCGCCACCACGCCGGCCAGCACGATGGTGATCGTGGACAGTTTCGGCCACCTCTACCGCGAGCAGATCGACATGCTCTACAACCGCTACACCAAAGCCCTGGAGGGTACCGGCAAGGAGATTGGCATCCATGCCCATAACAACCTCCAGCTCGCCTTCGCCAACACCATCGAGGCCATCATCCTCGGTTGCAACCGCGTCGATTCCACCATCTTCGGATTCGGCCGCGGGGCCGGGAACTGCCATACCGAGCTACTGCTAGGGTTTCTGCGAAATCCCAAGTTCAACCTGCGCCCCATCCTAGAGGTGATCCAGGACCACTTCCTCGATCTGCGGCGGCGAATCGAATGGGGGCCGCTGGTTCCCTACAACATCACCGGTCAGATGAATGCCCATCCGCGGGCCGCCATCGAGTGGCGCGCGGGAGAAACGCCCGACGACTTCCTGGGCTTCTATGACAAGCTGGTGGCGGACTGAGCCGTTGCCAGGTAAGCCTTGCACCGCCGACTGATCCACAACCGCTGAGCTGGCTGCGGACACGCGACCCCGACGACGGCACCGGCCAGGCGGGGAAGGGGTCCCTCGCCTGCGGGCTGGGGGTTTACCCGCGCCGAATGGTTGTCATCGCAGACCCTACCCGGGATTCCCCTTGGCGACAGCGTTCAATGTTTTGTATTATTTAGCGTACGGACCTGTGACAGTACTTTAACTAAAGAGGTGGCGTTGAGATGAGGCTGATCGTGACGGCGCTGGCTTTCTCGGTGGCTTCGGTCCTGCAGGCTTCTGTCTATGATGTGCCACCCGCCGACTCCGTGCTGGTGGACAAGTCGGACCGCAAGCTCTACCTCATTCGCAATGGCGAGCCCTATCGCGAGTACGACATCGCGCTCGGTTTCCACCCCGTGGGCAAGAAGCTCAAGGAAGGCGATGGCAAGACCCCGGAGGGCACCTACGTCCTCGACTGGCGCAAGGCCAATAGCCGCTTTTACCGCTCGATCCACATCTCCTATCCCAACGACGAGGACCGAGCCGCGGCTCTCGAAAGCGGCGATCGCCCCGGCGGCATGATCATGTTGCACGGCTATCCCGAGCCGCGGCTTTTCGCCACCGGTAACTACAAATTCCGCGGCCGCGACTGGACCGATGGCTGTATCGCCGTCAATAACGAGGCGATGGACGAGATCTGGAACGCCGTGAGTGACTGGACCCCTATCATCATTCAGAACTGAGCCGGGGGTCTGTAGACCGGTCGCGAAGGAACCCTGGCGGCCCTGTTGGGCCGACTTATCGCCTGAGAACCAGCCACCTCGGCCACCGGCCGAGCACTAGTGGTTGAGGGACCAAGACGCGGTCTCCGTGGGCTGTCGGTGCGATTAGAGTAAGGGAAATACCCTGCGTTACCCCGGCTGGGAGGCCGTTCCTCCCCCAATAGCCCTGCGCGGCAAGGCGTATCCCGGAGCAACGGTGTCCGCCTCGAATCAGAGGTAGGCCAATAACATGGGCCTCAGTTCGCTCTGGTAGAGCCCAGGGGAGGCTGGCTTGAGGAAACAGTGTTT
>Ga0208980_10001760_pt1 | contig 13169 bp, 10 predicted proteins | sample WetSurMetagenome_3_FD_187993 | JGI IMG/M metagenome (GOLD analysis project Ga0208980, IMG submission 187993) | Wetland microbial communities from Twitchell Island in the Sacramento Delta, sample from surface sediment Aug2011 Site A1 Bulk (version 2) | ecosystem: Environmental > Aquatic > Marine...
CTGGCCGGCCGGTATAAAAGCCAAAGGCGAAGTACGTTCACAGTTTGGTCACGTAATTGACATTGCACCAACCATTTATGAAGTTACAAAGATCCCGGCACCGAATATGGTAAACGGGATACAGCAGGATCCTATTGAGGGAACCAGCCTTGCATACACATTCAATAATGCAGCAGCTTCTGAACAGCATAAAGTACAATACTTTGAAATGTTTGGAAACAGAGGTATCTATCAGGATGGCTGGTTCGCGAGAACGATTCACAGACCGGCATGGAGACAAAAACCACTCAATTCTCTGCAGGAAGACAAATGGGAATTATACAACACGAAGGAAGATTTCAGCCTGGCAAATGATCTGGCTGCACAAAACCCTGATAAACTTAAGGCAATGCAGGATCTCTTCATGGCAGAAGCTGAAAAATATCATGTGCTGCCTATCGACGACCGAAGGCTTGAAAGAACAAATGCACTGCTTGTCGGCAGACCGGTACTTCTTGGAGATCGCAGTTCCGTTTCCTATTATGAAGGAATGAAAGCAATGGGTGTTGATGTTTTCATCGACCTGAGAAATTCCGCATATACAATTACAGCCGATGTCGAAGTAACCGCTGAAGGAAACGGGGTAATCGTCTGCCAGGGCGGCAGATTTGGGGGGTTTTCCTTATATATGAAAAACGGGAAGCCTGCATTTACATACAACTACCTTGGAATGGAATCGACGGATATAATTGCTGACCAGCCACTGAAACCCGGAAATTACAAGCTTGTTTACGACTTCAAATACGACGGAGGAGGAATGGGCAAAGGTGGTGTTGGTACAATTACTGTAAGCGGCAATAAGGTAGCTGAAAAGAGGATTGAAAAAACACAGCCCGGTATTTTCTCTGTTGACGATCTGGCCGACGTGGGTATTGATGACGGTACATATGTTGCTGATTATGGCAAATCCTCGAAATTCAACGGGAAAATTCAGGATGTAGTAATTACAAGAAATAAATAGCAGTTTTTTAGAAATAAACCGATAAATTAAAATGAAGATGAAAAAAATTATTTTAATAGTTTTAGTGCTTGTTTGCGTGAGTGCACTCAAAGCACAGGAGAACAGGTTCACCCTTAGCGGTGGCTATGTTTTCACAAATGTTGAGAATGCCGATGTGAATGCAACCGGTTTCAGGATCAACGGACTTTATGAGTTCGTTCCGATGGGTGCCAATTTTGCCCACGGCTTTTCAGTCGGCTTCCTTCAGACCAAAGCCTCAAGTACTGCGGGAGCAGACTACACACTTAATAGCTGGCCGATCTATTATGCCCCGAAATACAGTTTCGGGAGCGACAAGATCAAAGGCTTCGTAAAAGGAGCTCTTGGATTCCATTCATCAGGCTATACCAGAACAGGACAGCTTGGCGACGTAGAGTCACGCGACTGGGGCTTCTTTGGCGGTGCAGGAGCAGGATTTATGGTCTTTATAAAAGATAAACTTTTCCTGAATGCCGAGTACGAATGGGCTTACCTTTCCAACTCCTATTACCAGGATGGATTTGTCAATACCATACAGGGTGGAATAGGAATAAGATTCTGATATGCATATTCTTTGATAATCAGCAAATAGATTATCAGACTTGAATAACTGAAAGATGTGACTGATGTTGCATCTTTCTTTTATTATCTTCGACTTCCAGTGTGATAATTTGAAATTTGATGAGCAAAGTATCTGCAAATAATTCCAGACGGATTGTAATACCAGCCTTTGTGCTCTTTTCTGTTCTTATCGGTCAAAAGGCTTATTCGCAGGATTACCAGGTATGGCTCGATGGCTTCATAGTCAAACCTATCGGCAACTCCTTCGAGAATGAAACAAATATAGGGGTCGCCAGACTTCTGCAAAAAGATGGATGGGCTGATTATTATCTTTGCAATACTCTGGCTTTCACTCCTCTCGGATGGTATATGGCCGATGGGAGCGTTGAATTTCATTATTCGAGAGACCCGCAGAATCAGAACATTACAGAGTTCAAGGTTTTCCTCGGACAGAAATTTTCATACCCTCATTTTTTTGAAGCAATTCTTCTCGAAAATCCTTATGCCTACATGAGGGTTGAACAGCGTTTTCTGCATTATGTTGATGACGGAACAGATGAAGTGAAGACCCGTCTCAGGTTCAGGGCCGGAGCCAGGTTACTTTTAAATAATACAACTCTTTCAGCAGGAACATATTATATCCCCTTTTATTTTGAATCCTTCGTTAACCTGAACGGGGAGGCCACTGAAAGATTTGCCAGCCGTATAAGGGTAGTTGGTGGTTTTGGGTATGCGTTCAACTACAGGTGGCGGGCAGAAATAACATATTATGGCCAGCGGTCGCGTAATACCATCGAAGACAGCTTTGTCAAATCGGATAATATATTTCAGCTGCAGCTGAGATATTATCTGAAATAGGCCACACCTGTGGGCTTCTTCCCCTACCAAAAAAGAATGAAATGTCATTCCGAATGAAGCGAAGCGAAATGAGGAATCCCCATCCGATAATCAAATGTCTATACGGTAATAAGTTAAAGTGGTGAGTAAAGACGAGGTGGGTGATTAAGGAGTAATTTAAAACAAAAAGGGGCAGATGATCTAGCCCCTTTTGCATTTACGATAAGATCCTTATAACTATTGCTCATTCATATAAAAGTCGAGATTCCTGAAGATCATCATATTCAGTGAAAAATAAAAGATATTTGATTTGAGTCCCTCATATGGTTTATCTCCATTACTGTTCACATAGGCCTGGTTATGGAATTCGCTCAGGTAATATTTGAATTTAATGTTTGTTCCGTATGGAAACTGTATACCTATAAATGGTCCGTGCTGAAAAAGATTCTGCCTGTCGCTGAACCAACCGGTGATCTTACCGATTTTGTCGCCTCCTTCATAGGTCCTCTCCTTGTAAAGCCATGCCAGTTCAACCTCATATCCTCCGTAAAGGAATAATTTATCGAGATTCCCTATCTTAATACCAACAGGAACACCGATGTTATAGGAACGGAATTTCTTTTTATAGGTAGCTTCATTTGAAGGATCAGTATAATTTCCGTAGATATATCCGACGTTCCGGATGGCCAGACCTGAAAATACCCCGAATTTGCTGCTCATATCAGCATTGTACATTGTCTCAATATTAATGACCGGTTCAAACCGGAGGATGGCACTCTGATCAGTTCCGTTATCATTTATATCGGCCAGCGAGAAGATTACCTCAAGGCCTGTTGTTGTATAAGTTTTTACCTGACTGAATGAAGTTCCGGAGTACAGGGCCAGAATGACCATCAGAATTGATATACGTTTCATAGTTTATTTGTTTGGATTATTAACAGTTCAAAAATACATTTTTTCTGATTATCTGAACATCGGCAGGCTGAACTTTATTATTATCTTTGCGAATACTGAACTGTTGTCATTAAATATATTCATCAAAATAGTATGAACAGGAAAACCATAATTTCTGTAATCTTTATACTTGTTTTTTCAGTACCGGTTGCACTTTATTCACAAAAATTTGAAATTATTCCCTTTGCCGGTTACCAGACAAGTGCAAGGATAAATGCCTACGAAGGTTATTTCAGGGTCAATGACGGGTTCAATTATGGCATCGATGCCAGTTTCGGTGCCAACCAGGCATACAGGATTGAGGTATCATATGGCAGAACGTCATCAAGCCTCACCTATACATTTGATAATGTCACCGAACCGAAATGTGATCTTGCCGTAACTTATATATCCCTGGGGGGGGTGGTGCAGATTAACCCCGAGAACATGGTAGCACCTTTCGGCAAGATATCTCTCGGTGCTTTATATTATAACCCTCTGAACAGTGATATTGCAAAAGAGAACGTTATGCATTTCAGCTTTGCCAGCGGTGTAAAAGTGCATTTAAATGAACATATCGGTGTCAGGTTGCAGGCAACCCTTCATCTGCCTGTTTTTTATGAGGGAATGCTGTTCGAGGAAGCTGCCCCTCCACCGGACCAGGGAATGAAGACCAAGGTCGGTGGCGTGCAGGGTGATTTTACTGCAGGAGCCGCATTCAGGTTCTGAAAAGTTCAAAAATAAAAGAAAACCCCCGGTGTTCTTACATCGGGGGTTGCTTGTCTTCACTTTACCCGCTTCGTTTTCCTCTGTTTTGCTAAGAAGATCTTTGACAATTAGAAATTTTTAAAGCAAGACAAACTGTATCTTTCAATCAAATCTATTCCAAAGTTAGACCTATTAGATGAAACGGAAGTATAGTTTTTGCCAGTATTTGATGAATGCCTCAATTGGAGATTGGGGCATCATATTTAATTATACCAACTCACAAAAATGTTTGATTAAAGGATCTATTTAGGACAATCTGACTGGTTCATAATTTGAATTTGATCTTTATACTAGATAGATTTGCAGTACGAATACTATCTGAAAAATTAATAATTTATTGACAATGAACAAGTTTATTTTATTCTTCCTTATTAATATTGATTAGTAGACCTTAGAATAAACACAGCAATCATTATTCCAGTAACAGAACGCTTATTAAATGTACATAACCGATATCCAACACCTCATCGATGCTTCAGAAAAGATGCCGGAAGTGATGCCAAAAGAGGCCAGAAAACTTATTGGTTTCTTAACTCTGATTATCGATTCAACTACAAAAAACCTTCCAACGTCACTTACAGCAACCGATATAAGCTGTTTTAAAAAAGGTTGCTCCGGAATTATAAAAACTGCTTTAATGCCCAAAAGTGAAGAAATTCATTGGTACTGTCCGGATTGCGAAAACGAAGGTTTAATAAATAACTGGCAGGGTACAGAATGGGACAGGAGATAAAAGAACCAGCTGCCTATAAATAGGGTTACCTGCTGTGATCCGGTCCTGGTGAGACTCAAAAAAAGACCCATCCTTCTCTGACCACTTCAAATTCCGGTCTGATATAACTTAACATTCATTACTTAACAACAAGTATTTAACTCCGGATTTGGATGGCTAATTTGAGATGGCCAACTATGATTAAGTCAATTGGCTCTCAATTGACTCTTAAAGAAATATGGTTACACTCCTTTAAATTAAGTTATCTTATTAATATTATTCCAATGATTTTTTGATTACTTCCACCGGGAAAGGTTTTCCATGACCAGGGTAGATCATTTTTATACCTCTGTCTATTAAAATTCTCCAGCATTTCTTAATTGCTTTGATATCCTGGGCATATATTGGCAATCCGGGACGAAGCCTGAATGGAAATCCATTATGAGCCATACAGCCAACAAATGCTTCTCCTGAATCAAGAATAACACTGATCGATCCAACCGTGTGCCCTGGAGTATGAATAATGTTTCCATCTATCCCATAGGCTTTAAGGGGATAGGGCTTATCTGTGATCAGAATATCGGGTTTGAACTTAGGAAATGATATCTTTCTAAAAATCGCAAATAGCCATGGCTTGGTAATTTTACCATAGAAGTTTACCCCTTTCGGAATTATCATACCACCATCTTCCAGATAGGTTCTCTCACTTTCGTGAACAGCAACATTAGCTCCTGTAAATTCGCGGATTTCCCGGGCTGATCCGGAATGATCAAAATGCGAGTGTGTAAGCACTATTAATTTGATGTCTGAGGGATTTATATCAAGTCTTGTAAGTATCCTTTTAAACACTTTAAGCTTATTGGGCATGCCTCCATCAATCATTACAACATCTTTACCACGGATGAGATAACAACTATTCAGACCAAGCTTTACCCGAAAGATTTCTAATTTCATATTTTAAAGTCTTATAAGGTCATCTTTATACTAACTCCCCCATTCTGCGTCGCAGAACTTTGTAGCCCCGGAAAAAGGGGCCCCTTGTCTCCCGCCTTTATTGTCTTTCTGGTGGTAAGAGATGAAGATGTCGTAATTATAGCTTTCGATTAAGCTTGATATCAGGGTTTAATTCATTATCAAACTTAATTATTCTTTTGACTGGCAACAACCTTTTTTGCTGCTTCGAGATGAAGGAACGCTTCATGGTTGTAAATGGCATTTTGCATTCTTAGATCCCAGCTTTTCTGAAGCATCTCCAGTGCTTCCTGATACTTTCTTTGCTTATACAATCCCCAGCCTTTTGTATTCAAAAAGCTATAATTATTTGAATCTAATTCCAGAGCCTTATCCACAAGATTCATACCTTCATTAATGTCTCGATCATTATTAATAAGGAAGGAAGCAAGATTGTTAAATCTAACCGGATTCTCAGGTTCTGATAAGAGTGCCTTATGGTAATATTCCTCCGCTTTATATAAGTCACCTGCTTCATAGTAAATTCCTGCTAAACCTGTTGAAATATTTGCCTCAGATATAGCGTTGTCTTTTCGATTAGAGATATATTTCCGGATAAATTGATTTGCCATAATCGTATCTCCTTCAGTCAAAGACAGTATAGCTTGCCTATAGATTATACTATTATTGTTAGGAAAATCCCGGTCTGCCTTTTTATAATTTACCTTTTCTTTTTTATACTGGCGTTTTTCATGATAAGCCTTTCCAAGATGAACATAACCATAAACCCATGTGGGTTTCACTCCCCACTTTTTATAAATATCCAGGGATTTTTCCAACATAGGTATGACTTTATCCCATTGGCCTAACAATCTGTAATTATTGCCTATATTATAATAAATCATTGGATCCTGATCATCTAAATCGAGGAGCTGGTTCAGATACTTTATTCTTCCCGGGGTTCCTTCTTCTGTGTACCAGGCATGTAAATCATCTACGCTGATTCTCATGTATAGGGGCATCTGGTCTCTTTTTTCATAAGCTCTTAAACAATATTCTTTACCTTCTTTGAGATTTGGCAGACTTAAATCAGCCCTGGCAACCATCATTATAGCAAAAGTGAAGTTTGAGTCAATTTTTATTGCTTCAAGGAACCTTCCCCTTGCTGTGGAAAAGTCACCTTTCCCAAATGCACTCATGCCAGCTATGTAATTATTAAATGCTTCAGGAGAATTGGTTGTTTCAAGTTGACTAAAATCAGGAAGTTTTTTTTGTTTCAATTGAGACAGTAAAAGAAAATTATTTATCTCTACTGAGAGTGAGTTAGCAATATCTATTATATTATCTTCTTTAAGGGATCCTTCAATCTGGAAAGGTTTAAAAATCTCCCCTGTTCTTGAATCAATTAATTGTGCACTTAAAAGAATTTTATCACCTACCTGATTAATACTGCCATATATAAAAACATTTGCATCCAGTTTCTGTGAAATTGTTCTAGCGAGATCAGGTGTGATTGTAGCATTATTTGTAAGATTCTGGTTTTGAATCAGGTAGTCTATTGCTTCTGTTTTTCTGACTATTAATTCCTTTGAGCTTGAAAGATGATTATTTAAGATATCCTGAATTATTCCCTGCGAGTTTTCCATCGTTGCCTCAGTTGTTCTGTTCTGAAACGGCATAACCGCCACCGAAATCCTTTCTCCTGACGATTTTAGTTTTTCGAATGTATCCTTCTTGAATATTTTCGGATAAATAAATAGTGCTGCAATAATTAGAATTGAAAGAACAGTGACAGGGAACAGTAATTTCCATTTACCAGATTTCACAGGTCTCTCCAGATTTATCTTTCTTTCATCTTCCCTGACTTCTTTAAATGATCCCCTTGGCTGATCTTTTTCTTTCCCCTCCGGAACTGATTCTGTCTTCATTCCGAGAATGATCTCTTTTATTGCATGAGCCACTTTATTTATCTGGTCGTTGTAAAATGTTTTGTTTAGATTATCTTGCGGGTGATCCTCATTTGCCTTCAGAGGTCGGTTTACACCTGTAGATGTTTTGAATACAAAATCCATAGCCCTCAGAACACCTCCTGTCTCTTTTTCAAATAGTTTAATATCCTCTTGCTCCAGATCGTGTATCCTTATTGGAAGTATCCTGCTTGCTACATTACCGCTCCTCAGTTTAACATCCTTCCCAAAAGGATCGTTTTCAGCCATCTTTAGAAATGCCAGAAATTCATATTGCCACGCATAACTGTTGGGATCACAATAGGTCTGTGATAGAATTGGGATCAAAATGAGACATTTCAGCTTCCCTTCCAGACTCTTATCTACATTATGGGTTTCCTGAAGACGGTCGTGAGGATTTTCATCGAAATACACTGAGACATCCTCCTTAAAGGTAGCTTCAAGCTCTGTTTTCAATGCTTCGACAAACTGACTTATCCACTTGTCGCCTTTGTTATCTTTCTGGCGATAACTTATAAAGATATCATATGAATATCCTTCAATTATACTTGGCATTTGTGGTCTATTTAATTCATTATCAAATTTAAACCTAAGTTAAACAAAATACAAATATGTAATCAGGTATCCCTGATCTGGAAATGATTTATAAAATTGACTTGACTAAAGAAGAATGGTATTAACCACCTCCGACCTTTGTTTAAATTTAATCAGATTGTCATAAAATTCATCAAAAACCTAGCAAGAACCTAGCAACATTTTTAAATAGGAGCAAGCTTCCAGCTAATTTGTCAGGGTCATTTTAAGTTGTAAATTCGTAACCATTGTATAAGGTTAAACTATGTCGTCCGATTCAGAATTGCTTGCATTCCTGAATCCGGATAAAAATCTGATAGTGATCATTGAAAACAAGGATGAAGCAGCAAAAACAACTAATTTACAGATTGGCGGAAACCAAATGACAGTTCAGCAACAACCACATTCAGTCAATACCTTCAAAATAGATAATAATAATTAGATGTTTCAATTATACTGAACAGCTATGAAATACTTTAGAATCAACGAGATAGTGTTCTTTTCCCTTCTTGTTGTTCCTTGCATACTGGTTGCTCAACCACCTAAGCTGGTTCAGCAGGAGAAATTCCTCGACAACATATATAACTATATCGAAAACACCTCGGTGTTTGAGCTGAATCAGGAAGAGGGACGTGCATATTTCCTTCCTGCCAAAACAATTTCGCTCAACGGCGATTGGAAATTCTTCTATAGTGATATTCCGGAAGGGGTACCTGCTGATTTTTACAATGTTAGTTTTAACGACAAAGGTTGGGGCAATATTGTAGTTCCATCAAATTGGGAAATGCAGGGTTATGGAGATCGGATTTTCAGAAATGTTAATGCCCCGTTCCCGACAGCAAGAGCGACAAGAGGTCGCGCTCCCGTTGGTATACCTGATCCGTTTGCTGTCCTGCTAGGGAAAACGCCAAGGGATTATAACCCAACCGGTGCATATAGAAAGACATTCACCATTCCATCAACCTGGAGCGGGGATCAGGTTTTCCTGAGAATGGAAAAAACTGCTTCTGCTTCGTTCGTATGGGTAAACGGACAAGAGGTTGGATATAATGAAGGTGCTCAGGAACCGGCTGAATACAATATCACCAAATACCTTAAAAAAGGAACTAACACTATTGCTGTTTTTGTTACAAAATATTCTGATGGCTACTACCTTGAGGCTCAGGATTACTGGAGACTTGCAGGGATTTTTGACGACGTAAGCATTTATGCTGCTCCCAATGTTCGCCTGTTCGACTGGTACGTCACCACGGATCTAGATGCGACTTATACCGATGCAGCTCTTTCGGTTCAAATGGATGTTAAGAAATATATTGTTTCCCAAACAGCGTCTTATTCACTGAAAGCCTCTTTATACGATTCTAAGAACACTTTGGTAGCAGAAATGACAAGCGATAAGTTTGCACTTGAATCTGCAGGCAAAAAACAATTGACTCTGAAGAAAGATATTAAGAATCCTTTAAAATGGACTTCTGAAACTCCGAACCTCTATACTCTTAAGATGCAATTGCTTACAGACAACGGAACTGTGCAGGATATAGCTGAACAACGGATAGGATTCAAAGAGACACTGATCGATGGTGATGTTTTTAAGCTGAACGGTGTAGTACTAAAGGTTAATGCTGAAAACTCACACATGCAAAATGCCGATTTAGGACATGCTATGACCGAAGAGATTATAAGGAAAGATTTCGAGATTCTTAAACAGTTTAACTTCAATGCTGTACGAACTTCTCATTATCCTCCCGTTAATGAATATCTCCGACTGGCTGATGAATATGGCTTATTCATTATTGATGAGGCAGGAGTGGAAGCTCATGCTACCCAAAATGTTTCTAATCTGCCAGAATACACTGAAATGTATAGGGAACGTGTCCGCCGGATGGTTCTGCGCGACAGAAATTATCCTTGTGTCCTTTTCTGGAGTGCCGGCAACGAAAGCGGCGAAGGGACGAATATCACCGAAGTGGTGAAGGAAGGCAGAAAATACGACAACACCCGATACTGGATGTACGGTGGTAACTCATTCTCTCATCCGGCTGAAGATATTATAGGACCGCGCTATCCAAGTCCGATAGAATTGGATATGAGGATCGGTCTGGGATTGAACGAAACTGATATCCGGCCATCTTTTATGGATGAGTACCTGTCGGTTGCCGGAAATGCCGGTGGCGGTATGGAGGATTACTGGAACGCAATCTATTCAATACCAAGTTCATTGGGTGGGGCAATCTGGGATTTTAAAAGTCCGGGTATAACTGAACGAATACGGGTAGTGGAGGATAAATCGCCCAACAATACACCTGTTAACCTAATGGGTAATAACATCAAACTGGTTGAAGGGGAAACAGGTAAAGCTGTAAATCTCAATGGTCATGATCAGTTTGTTGAAGTTTACAGACAGAACAATGTAGAGATTGATGGTGATAAGCTTACAATTACTATGGATGTTTTCCCTCGGAAGCTCAATGCAAGTGGCGGTAATTTCATAACAAAAGGATCATTCCAGTTTGGGATTAACCAGAAAGGGATTGATTCGTTACGTTTTTATATTTATACAAGTGCTAAAAAGGCTTTGAGTGTTCCACTCCCCGATAACTGGTTAAATAACTGGCATCAGTTGACAGCTGTTTATGATGCTAAGGAGATGTCACTTTATATTGATGGTAATAAGAAGGGAAGTCGCCCGGTAACGGGGAAGATCAAGAATTTTCCATTCACAATAAGCTTAGGGCGCGATTCTGAGATAGACGGATCGGAAACCCCCGGTTATATGTGCGATGCGATGCTCGATAATGTCGGGATCTTTGCTGATGCTGTTTTGCCGGGAAATTTCAAACCTGAGAATGCTGCCTTATGGCTGGATTTTGAAAAGGAGACAGATAAGGGGAGCTTCCTGAGCTATGGTGCCGGTGCCCGGAACTATGGAAGTGTTTACGGTAATGGAGAAGTCGAACCCGAGATGTGGGAGTTTAAGAAAGTTGTACAACCTGTATCAATAACACTTTTGGATGCGGAAACAGGTTGGGTTGAAGTATGGAACCGCAATCATTTCACCGATGCCTCACAGTATGAAACACGCTGGTTCCTTGAAGCAGATGGTGAAGTTTTACAGGAGGGAATACTCCAGTTGCAGGTTGGTGCATTACAGAAAAAGGCTATTAAGATTCCATATACGAAGCCAGTTCTGAAAGAAGGAGTGGAATACCGCGTCACGGTCAGCTCTTCCCTTAAAAAAGACGAAGTTTGGGCTAAGGCTGGTTATGAAGTAGCCTGGAGTCAGCTTGAACTCCCATGGAAGAAGTACATTGAGGCAGTTAAACGCCCTTCGGGTAAAGCTACATTTAGTCAGTCAGCCAGGGATATCAAAGTAACAGGTACAGGCTTTGAATATACATTCGATAAGAAACTAGGTGCAATCTCATCAATTAAAGTAAGTGGAAAAGAGATGTTAAAAGCTCCTTTTTATGTAAGTGTATGGCGTGCACCTATGGCCAATGATCTCGATTCCTGGGGCTCTTCTTCGGCACGTTCAGCAAACTGGAAAGAGGGTTATGGGAACTTTGTATCGACAGAATTTTATTCCACAGGATTAGACCAGGTATCACACTATCCGATATATGTTCAGCTTTCGGAAGTGGATGGAAAAGTTTATGTTAATATCAGGGAAATTACACTCTTCGGAGTTAGTTCAGTAGGTGTTCTGGACCAGTATATTATGGGAACTCAGTATAACGGATTAGAGAATATCTACAATTATATTATCGATGGAGATGGCGAGATCACAATACATCATACCTCTAAACCTCAGGGTAGCAGATTACCATTGTATTTTCCACGTTTTGGATTGAGTTTTAAACTCGACAAGAGTCTTGATAAAGTTGAGTATTATGGTCGGGGACCACAGGAAAATTATCCCGGGAGAAAGGGCGGCTATAAAATCGGAATCTATCAAACAACGGTTGATGATATGTATGTTCCATATATTAAGCCGGGTGATTATGGCCTCAGGACCGATAACCGCTGGGTAAAGATGGTCGACGATCAGGGTAAAGGTCTGCAGTTTAAGGTTAATGAGTTGTTTAATTTCAATGTATATCCTTTTTCAACAGAGAACCTCACAAAGGCGATTTATACTTACCAGTTACAGAAACAGGACGGTATTACCTTTAATCTTGATTATGCCAGTTCCGGTGTAGGATGCTCTGCCCGCGGAGTTTTCAGAAGCTATTGGGTTTATCCGACTATGTTTGAACGTGAGATAAAAATATCACCTGTCAAATAAGGATTTAGAAAATAATGATCTTTTATAATAGTCTACTACCACCGACCTTCGTTTATTAAAAGCTGATAAAGAGCCGAAAGAGCGGAACTGGGTAATCCCTGATAAGGTGGTTTCTCTGGAAGAGATTCAGACTGCAATAAAGAGTGCTGAAAAAGGGCCATTTATGAAGGTTCAGGAAGCAATGAATGATTTTGAGCTATGGCTGAAATCGAGAGAAAAGAAGTAGTCCTGTCCACAGCAGCCCAAACCGATATAAAGGCAGTTTTTGTACTCGGAGCTGAAACTTTTGGGTTCATCGCTGCGAAAGCGTTTGTTGCTGAAGTATACATGAGCATCTGGGGCTTAGATTATCAGTACAATATGCACCCCGAATGCAGGTTCTTAACCACCAAAAGCAAGATTTAGCGCAATATAATTCAAGGTAGTTATCTCATTATATATCGTATCACTAGGGAACGGATTGAAGTGCTAAGGGTGTTTAATTCTAGGGTGTCCATCAGGAAGATACGTGAAGCGAGAGGTTCTAAAGTATAGAAATGGTGCTCTTTGTGTAAAATCCGTCCT